>OJYO01000029.1_pt1 | contig 64783 bp, 51 predicted proteins | sample 1600971 | NCBI WGS metagenome assembly OJYO01 (sample SAMN04436979, study PRJEB24849) | human gut metagenome | biome: human gut; feature: NICU; material: stool | host: Homo sapiens | place: USA: Saint Louis, MO | collected 2010-08-08 | reverse complement strand
GGGTCAGTCGGGTGGGAGAATTCACAGATCACCAGTCGCCCGCCCGGTTTCGTCACGCGTGCCATTTCACGCAAGGCGCGTTCCGGGTCGCTGATATTGCGCAGCCCGTACGACATGGTCACGGCGTCGAATGTCGCGTCTTCGAATTGGAGGTTGGTGGCATCGCCCTGAACAAATGAGATCTCCGGGTGGCGCGCACGGCCTATCGCAATCATTCCTTCTGACAGGTCGCACGCCGTCACGCGTGCGCCACCGGCAGCGATCGCCGCAGCTGATGCACCGGTTCCGGCAGCAAGGTCGAGGATTTCCTCCCCAGGCTTGCCATCGACTGCAGTGCGCAATGCGCGCAGCCACACATGATCCATCCCACCGCTGGCAAGTGCATTCATCATGTCGTATCGACGTGCCACGGAATTAAACATTGCCGCAACTTCGCCGGGATCCTTATCTAGTTGCGCGCGCACGCCCGCCGGTGAGCTGTCGTCATTGAGGTCAGCGTCCTGGTCATAGACGTCGTAGTTCAGACCTGCCGTTTCATTCATGTCTCTATCTTTTCATGGTCTGGATACGATGGCCTCATGTCTGGCACTTTCGGTTCCGTATCTCTCAATGGCAAACTCCACGTCTCTATTGCATCACTACCGCCTTCACACCTCTGTGCGACGCGTCCGCTGACCTCACTGCTGCCCAGCCCTGCAGACGCGTTGACGTGGTTGGGAGATCGCTGTTCGATCGTTGCCGATGGGCGCACTGCCACGATCACTGTGACAGGTACACAGGCCATCAGGCAGGCGTCGTCAGAGTGGACGAACGTGTGCCAGGACGCCCTCGTCGATACTGATTCGACAATTGACGAGGGGAGCTCACGCCTTTGTGGACCGGTTGCATTGGCCTCGTTCGGTTTTGCATGGAATACGCGCGGTGTCCTGATCATTCCGCACACCGCGATCGTCGAGCGCGATGGCGCGCGCTTCGTGATCACGACGGCGCTCGACCAGGATCCTGCTGATCCGATTCAGGCAGCCTCCGCTCTTGCCGAGGCAGCGCTCAGTACGCAGCTGACTACGCCGAAAGGACTGATGACACAGGCCGGGCGTATGACGCAGAACCAGTGGCTCAGCGCGGTGCGCCGCGTGATCCGGCGCCTGAACTCGGGAGCAGCATCGAAAGTGGTGATGAGTCGCGACATGGTCGTGGACAGTCCGACCGCTATGGATGAGCGATACCTGGTCACCCAGTTGCACGAGCAGTTTCCTTCGACCTGGACATATGCCGTTGCCGGTTTAGTGGGCGCCACACCGGAGATATTGGCGTCTAAAGAAGCTGATCATGTGTACTCGCGCGTCCTGGCTGGCACTGCAGCTCCCGGAAATGCTGACGAGTTGATGTCGTCAGATAAGAATCGTCGTGAACACGCGCTGGCCGTTGAATCTGTCACCCGCCGCCTCGAACCGATGGCCACGTCCGTCGAGTGCCCGCCCGAGCCTAGCGTGATCGAACTTCCAAACGTCATTCACCTGGCAACCGAAGTCAACGCTGTTGTGCCGGATCACTCCCTCCTCGACGTGGTGGCTGCTTTACATCCCACGGCAGCGGTGTGCGGCACACCGACAACACTGGCGTACGATCTGCTGGAATCCTTCGAGCAGACGCGTCGCGGCCGCTATTCAGGCCCGGTGGGCTGGGTCGATGCGAATGGCGACGGTGAGTTCGGCATTGCGTTGCGATGCGGACAGTTCACGCGTGAGCGCACACAGATCCGTGTCTTCGCTGGTGGGGGCATCATGCCTGACTCCGTGCCGGAGATGGAACTGGCCGAAACGCGCGCGAAGATGTCCCCTGTTCTGGACGCGCTGGGCGTGTAGATTGCACGATTGGGTACTGGTGGTATCCGCCTAACGGAAGTATCGGCGGCCGTGTGGCGCGGCGTGGTGTGGTTGCCTCGGTGACGACGCTGCGGCGGCGCGGCGTGGTCACGTCGGTGCGGGCATGCGTGCACCGACCCCTCATACTGGCGGGCGCACGTGCACATACCCCTAAAAAGTCTCGCCACAATGCACATACCCCTAGAAAAGGCGGTTCGCCATTTCATCGCTTTCCCATATGCGCAGGTCACGGGGTGTTGCGCGGAGAGCGCCAGCGGACGGTCGCGGTTCTTCTAGGGGTATGTGCACAAAATGCCGAAGATTTAGGGGTATGTGCACAAAAAGATCGAAAATCTAGGGGAATGTGCACGATTCAGCCTTAAATCTAGGGGGTCGTGCGCCGACAGTCGGGCGATGCGTGAAAAGAGCCTCTACCTAGATGACGATGCTGGCGGACATGCGGGAACTACATGCGGCTGGGAGGTTCGGGTCAGGATCTCATCGAGAGCGCTGCGCACGCTGTCAGGAACCACAAGGTATTCGGGTTTGTGCGGCGACTGTATCGTCGGGGTTGGCTCACCCAAAGAGGCGAGGCCACCCAAAGCGCGTTCACCTTCCTCACGAATCATCTCGATCGCGCGTTCCTTGGCCGGATAGCCGATCTGCGCCTTGAACAGCAGGTCGAATGCGTCATCAAACCACGGATCGTCCGCCACTGTCAGTGCTTCCGCAGACATCTCAACCGTAACCTGCTGATCTGCCGGAACGTCAGCAATCGTGACTTCATAGGACAAGGTCTTGTTGCAGTAGGTCAGCGCCACGCGTTCAGAGGCAACCTTGGCGTTGTTGACGGTGATCGTCACGTCACCCTCGTCAATGGGCGCAACGCCGCGGAAGACGAGGGTCCACGTGCGCGTGGCCGGAAGAACGTCGACATGGTCGGCAGGCGGGTAAATGGTGAAGGTGCGCGTGTCGGAATCATCGGCAGGTGACCAGTTCAGTGAAAGAGTGGTTGCGGCCCATGCGACATTTTCCTGTGCGGCTCCGTCATCTTCCCACAGGACGAATTCACCATTATCACCGGGCATGACGATGACGCGCAGATGCTCGGGGTTGTCAACATTGTTGAGCTGGTCGAGCGCATTATCCTGCAGCGGGATGATTGCGCCTGCGGGAGCGAAAACCGGGTAAGAATCCAGATCGCGCCATACGCGCAGGCGACGGCCGGCTTCACCGCGAGATTCGACGCGTCGACCTGTAAAGAAATCGAACCACGTGCCGCGCGGGAACCAGACGTCGGCCTGGGCTTTCATCGTGTCGTGCTCGCGTGGATCAGTGATGGCAGCGACCAGCAGCTGCGAACCGAAGCGGAATTCGTGCGGGTGATCGCAGGCATCGGCAGTCTCGGGTGCCTGCCAGTACATCGGCTCAACGAGCGGCCGCCCCTCGTAAGCGGTGTGCCTGTTCATCGTGTACAGGTAGGGAATCAGTTGGTGGCGCAGACGAAGTGCCTGGTTCATCACGCTGCGCGTCTCGTCGTGGAAGTTCCACGGCTCCTTTGAGTTGAAAGCTGATTCAGTGGAGTGCAGGCGGTTGATCGGGCTGAAGGTACCCAACTGGTACCAGCGTGCCTCCAGTTCTTCGTCGCGCACACCGAACATATGTCCGCCGATGTCGTGGCTCCACCAGGAGTATCCGATGTTGGAGGCCGTGGATGTGAAGAAGGGTTGGAACTTGAGCGAGTCCCACGACATGACCGTGTCGCCGGAGAATCCAACCGGGTAGCGGTGTGAGCCTGGCCCTGCGTAGCGCGAGAAGGTCAGCGGGCGCTCCCCTGCCTGCGCGGAATCGAGGAAATGCAGGTGGTTGATCATCCATAGCGGGTCCAGGCCGGGCTGACGGGTTGTTCCGCCTTGCTGCCAGTCAAGCCACCAGAAGTCGACCCCTTCCTTTTCCATGGGGTGAATGACTTCTTCGAAGTAGATCTGCATGAAGCGCGGATCTGTCAGGTCAAATTCGGCCGGGTCCTCACTGGCCGGATCGATTCCCATGCGTGTGGCGACCCGCTGGTATGCCTCTTCAAAGGCACGGATCCCGTCGGCCGGATGCAGATTCAGCGTCGTGCGCAGCCCCCGTTGATGGAGCCAATCGAGGAACTGTTCAGGTTGCGGGAACAGGTCACGATTCCATGTGAATCCAGTCCATCCGGTGCCGTACTTCGGGTCAATGTCGTGGACAAGGTGCCAGTCCATGTCGATTACGGCAACGGACAGTGGCACGCGCTCGTCCTCAAAGCGTGTGATGAGCTCGCGGTATTCCTCGTCCGAATAGGCGTGGTAGCGGCTCCACCAGTTGCCCAGTGTGAAGCGCGGCAGCAGCGGGGTCGGGCCTGTCAGCTGATAGAAGTCGCGCACCGCGTCCGCAAAATCATGCCCGTAGGCAAACAGATAGAAGTCGTGGGACGAGGGTGTCGCTCCGGACGGCTCATCCGGATTACGGGGCTGGACCCACGTACCGAATGCGTTGTCATGCCCGTCAACTTCGCTGACTTCGCGGATCAGGTTGGACTGGGAATCATCGATCACAGCCCACCCGTCGAATGCTGCGAGGCCTTCGTCCAGTTCAACAGGACCGTCGATCTGGTCGAGTGTACGGGCGGTGCCGCCCAGGTTGGCCCGAGCCGGTTCCGAGAAACGCCAGGTGGATCCCACGCCCTTGATAAACGCAGACAACCCGAAACGGGAAAACGGTTTTTCGTCGTAGGTGATACGCACAGCGTCCGTATCGATCAGGACGCGCCCGTCGCGCCGAGTGACGCGGAATTTTGGAGTATCCCCAAAACTGCGGTTCAGAACGATCTGAGTGGCGTCGTCAACGAATTCGTCGGTGTCGGACCATTCGAATCGGATCAGCCGGTCGGTGATGATGCCGATGCGCCAGTGGGGCCCGCTCACTGTTCGCTGCGGATCCATCGAGGGGCGTGCCCCTATTTTGTCCATACTGAACAGTGAGTCGGCCACCATGGCGCTGTATCCTTCCAAGTTCAGGAGATATTGACCCGTTTAACAAGATGTTGACACGAGCATAGATCCTGGCATTTCTATTTCTGGATCTGCGATTGGAGTGTCACATCTGCACTGGCCAGTTTGCCGTCACGCACATATTCGATGCTGACGTGGTCGCCTCCAGTGTAACGGCGAATGTAGCCGGTCAGAGACTTTCCGGATTCAACCGCATTACCGTCGACGGCGGTAATGACGTCACCAGCTTTCAGCCCTGCCTCGGCCGCGGCTGAGCCATTGTTGACCTCGCTGATGGCGGCACCCATGCGCGTGGTGCCATCGACTGTGGCTGTGCCGGTTGTAATGAGCACGCCCAACACAGCGTGGTCGACTTGTCCGTTCGCGATGATCTGTTCAGCGACAGACTTCACGAGGTCCGATGGAATTGCGAAACCAAGTCCGATCGAGCCTGCAGATGAGGAATCTGAGCCCATAGATGCGATCGATGAGTTAATACCGATGACTTTGCCCTGGGCGTCAAAGAGCGGTCCGCCGGAGTTTCCCGGGTTGATCGAGGCGTCCACCTGAATCGCATTGGTGATGACCGATGGGCTGGTTTCCTTGTTCTGATTTTGAGGAAGCTGTCCGAAGGGGTCACGTGGGTCGATCTGCTGCTGGTTGTCCTGTTGTTCGGTTGCCACCTCGACTGGCCGGTTGAGTGCTGAAACGACGCCGGTGGTGACGGTTGACGACAGACCCAGTGGCGATCCGATCGCCATCACGTCCTGTCCCACCTGGACATCCGCAGATGACCCGAATGCGGCGACAGACAGGTCTGCGGGAGGATCCACAATCTGCAGCACGGCCAGGTCGGTACTCGAATCGACGCCGACAATTTCGGCGGCATAGATTCGCCCGTCAGACAAGGTGACGCTGATTCGACCATTTGAGGCATTTTCAGCCGCTGATACAACGTGGTAGTTCGTCACGATGTGACCGGCTGAGTCGTACACGACGCCCGATCCGATGTCGGCGGTTTGCCCGCCTTGGACGTTGATGGACACCGTTGCGGGAGAGACCGCTGCGGCAACTTCTGCCCACGTCGCATCGCTGCTGATGACAGGTGCAGGCTGTTGCGAGGCGTGCGAGCTCTGCGAACTGGTAGCAGTTGCCGTCGAATTATCTGAACCGACAAATTCATTAATCCCCCACGCGCCGCCAAGCGAGAGGGCAACGGCCACAAGCATCGCAGCAGCAACTGCGCCCCAGCCCGGCCCATTTTTCCGCGTCTTTCGTGCACGTTTCGTGGAGGATGCCGGCGCGGCAGTGGCGACTCGACCATAGGAAGCGGATCCAGACTCTGGGTTCGGTGATGCATAGGGATTGCGGGAATCGTGCGAGTACTGGTCACCTCGTGACGCACCTGCATACTGGCCGGATTGCGTGTACTGGCCGTTCGCCCCCTGAGCATACTGGCCGCCCTGCAGGTATTGCGTGCGCTCAGATGACTCACCTTGGTCATACGACTGCCTGTGCCCGTACGACTGGCTCTGGCCACTCGCCGCACTTTCTTCATACGACTGGGAGCTCGGGGCTACGAAGCCATCGCTGCCGCCTGCGTAGGCCGAAGAACCGCGCCCTGCATAGCTGGGCCCGTCCGGGCGGATATATTCCGTCGAGTTCGAGGGCGACCCGTAGGCATATCGGGATCCCTGCTGAACCTGCCGGCTCTGCCCGGTTTGCTCACTTGACTGGCCCTGATATCCCTGATCGCCCTGATTTCTCTGATCGCTCTGATAACCTCGCTCCTTGAGATCGCTCTGTTCACCCAGATCGCCCCGTTCGGCGCTATCGCTTTTCGAACGCGGCAGGTCACTCGGCGGCATATATGCCGACGAGTGGTCAGAGGTTTCCTGTGGCGCGTAAGCGTCGCGCCCATCTGGTGTCTCGTTCTGATCATTGAATTCAGATCGAGGAAATTGCTCGTTTGTCATACGTCCTTCTTTTTCTGGTCTGTGTGATGCCCAGTATGACAAGGGATCTTCCAGATGACCTGAAGGTTATCTGGAAGTTTTCTGAGAACGTGAAGGTGTGAGAATTCTCCGCATACCGTCAGCATCCCTCGTCAATTTGACATGAATCACAGACGGTTCATCGATGGGGAGTGCCAGGGCCTCTGCCACGTCATCCAGGCTCGCGGCCGTGCGGTATGACCACCCGTAGGCTCGGCATAGTGATTCGATATCAACGCTCTGCGCGCAGCCAAACCATCGCTCGTACATCGATTGAGGTGCCTGTCCATGTTCAAGCGAGGCGAAAATGGATCCGCCCTGATCGTCCAGAACAATGATCGACAGCGCTCCACCACCGCGAAGCGCCAGTGCCGACGCATCATGGAAAAAAGTCAGATCCCCCATTACCGCGCGCACGCGCGCACCGTTGGCACTGCACCCCCACGCCGTGGCAATCGTGCCGTCAATCCCGGCCAGACCGCGGTTCGACACGACGCTCGCCTGGGCAGGCGTACGGATCGCCAGGTCGAAAGCACGCACAGTGTTCGATGCTCCCAGAACCAGTACGTCGGTTCCAGTGTCGCGCCAGATCAGGTCCGCCACAGTGAGCATAGAGAACTGCTCGGGATCGAGCGCATCATCGGCATACCCTGAACGCTCACGCAGAGAGTCACGCCACTCGCCCCCCTCGCCCAGAGGCACATCACACAGCGAGGGCACAACACTGCTCGCCCTGCCTGCAACATCTGGCCATTCCGTATGCTCGCTGACCACTACGATGCGAATATCATCGCGCGCAAGAAGCCTGGAAACAGGGCGCGACAACGTCGGTCGCCCCGTCACGATGACCTGCTCGATCTGGCTGAGCACGTCACTGTCACTGAGAATGCTTTGCTGATGCGGAATCCACGCGGAGCTTCCTGTCAGCCCACTGGTCGGCTCAGCGAGCAGCGGGATCCCGGCGCGTTCAGCCCATGCGGCGCTGTCGCGATGCGCACCGTCGCCGGCAATCATCACAGTGCGCAGATTCGGATCCACCACCTGCCGCCACGCGACCGGCTCACGCTCACATAAGAAGAAGCGGGTCGCAGAAACGGCGGGGTCACCCTCGTCCATCAGGATTTTCTCAACGTCACCCGCACTGGCAGGTGCAAGAGGATCACGAAGTGCGACATTGAGGTGGACCGGGCCGCGATCGGTGGCTGACCATCCGCGAGCGGCAGCGACGAGGCGTCCAACGCGGGCCGTCAAAGCCCGGTCAGCAGTGGTATCAGCGGGAATGTCACACGTCATCGACACGTGCGAGGCAAAGATCCCCGCCTGCGTCGTCGTTTGCGAAGCTCCCACGGATCGCATTTCGAAGGGACGGTCAGCGCTGACCACGATCAACGGCAGATGGGAATGGTGAGCTTCGGCGATGCCGGCGTGCATCTCGGCAACGGCTCCACCTGACGTCATGATCAGCGCAACGGGCCGAGGCTCATGTGCCGCAGGAGTGAAGTCAGGTGTGGCCAACTCGTCGGCGCGAGACAGGCCGCCTGCAAAGAAGGCGGCATCACGCTCATCGAGCACAATCCACGTTCGGATATCGAGGTGGCGCTCACACGCGTCAAGCGCATAGGCGAACGGGGCTGATCGCGACCCGGGACTGTAGACGAAGTCACGCACACCGTGAGCTGCGAGCGCACGAACGATTCCAAGAGCAAGGCGAAGTGACTGAGTCATTGGCGTTCCTCATTCAGCACGGCGCACATGGCGTCTAATCGGTCGATCCACCTGTCCCGGCATCCGGCCGGCAGGGGGCATGCGTCAATCAATTTCTCATCCACTCTCATGTCATGCACCTGAATTCGGCCTGACTCCACTTTGAGCGGTTCGCGCACGGTGTCAGCAGCGAACAGTTGCGCAGTTGCCAGTCCGCACGCCGTTTCGACAGGCAGGCAAGCCGCCAGTTGGAGGCCGCGCGCCAGCCCAATGGATGATTCGAGGGCGGAGGAGACCACTACTTTGATGCCAGCTCGTTCAGCAATCTCACGTGCTGCGCGCGCCCCTCCCAGCGGGGCAAGCTTGATGATCGCCACATCGGCAGCGTGGGCACGAATAACGGCATAGGGATCTTCGGCACGTCGGATCGACTCGTCAGCGGCTATTGGAACGTCAACGCGGGCCCGCACGCGCGCCAGCTCTTCGACTGTGCGGCACGGTTGTTCCGCGTATTCCAGGCCACCGGCGCTGGCCGCTGCTTCGTGCAGCGCAGTAATCGCCGCGATAGCAGTGGGCACGTCCCACGCCATGTTGGCATCGATGCGCACATGCGGATCATCGCTGATGCGGGCAAGCTCGCGGGCAACAGCGGCAACGCGTTCACAGTCCTGGTCCACAGTCATCCCCGGGTCTGCCACCTTCACTTTGGCGGTCGTACATCCTCCGCTGGCTTGCACACGCTCGGCTGCCTCAGCTGGCGTTCCGACAGGGATCGTGACATTGACGGGGACGCTGGTGCGCCGGGCCGTGGGCGGCGTCTGCGTTGCAGCTTCGAGGGCGGCCATCAGCCACCGTGAGGATTCAGGCGGGCCATAATCCCAAAACGGCGCCGCTTCTGACCAGCCTTCAGGGCCGTGCAGCAGGAGGCCTTCTCGCTCCGTGACTCCACGAAAGCGCGTGATGAGCGGCGTGTGGTAGATCAGGACGGTGTCGATAGCGTCCAGCGTGCGGCGCGTGGCCGGTGCCAGCTCAGCGATGCGGACCTGTTCGATCGCGCATGAAGCGCCCGATCTTTCGCGAAGCGGATCGCCTGAGATTTGAGAGTGGTCATTATGTAACATCGCAGCCCTCCACGTAGGGTGGGATCATGATTCTGATTGCCTTGCTCTTCGGATTGGTGGTGCTGGCAGCGGCACTGTGGCTGCGTACCGATTCTCCGCGTTCACGATGGTGGCAGAACGCGAACGGACTGGTGGATGAGAAAATGGCGTTCGCCACGATCCCGGGCCTGGCTGGCGTGCTGCTCGGCATCAGTATTCTCGCATTGGGGTCGATGATTCCCAACCCCGCTGGCCGCTGGATTACAGGCGCGGCAGGTGCTCTGCTCCTCATAGCCGGTATTGTCGTCTCCATGATGGCCTTTGGACGAAAGCCGTTGCCGTCGTGGCTCACGCCTTCGTGGTATCACTCCGACCCAAAGCGGCGACCATAACAGCTTTAATCGTGTGCATGCGGTTCTCGGCCTGATCGAAGACGATGGAGCGCGGCCCCTCAAACACCTCGTCGGAAACTTCGATTCCATCCAGGCCAAACTCGTCAAAGATCTGCTGTCCGACGGTGGTCTTCAGATCGTGGAATGACGGCAGGCAGTGCATGAATTTCGCATCGGGACCGGCTTGTGCCATGAGCGCTTCGTCAACGCGGTAGCTGCGCAGCAGGTCGATGCGGTGCGCCCACACATCCTTAGGCTCCCCCATCGACACCCAGATGTCCGTGTGGACAAAGTCGACGCCAGCGACTGCGTCGACATCCTCGGTAATGGTCAGACGCGCACCCGACTCGTCGGACCGTGCCTGAGCCGCCTCGATGACGTCTTGCGGTGGCCATAGTTCCTTCGGTGCAATGATGCGGGTGTCCATGCCGAGGATCGCGCCGTTCACCAACAGGGATCGCCCCATGTTGAAACGCGCGTCCCCGACGTAGGCGTAGGCAATGTCATGGTCGTCCACGCCCTCGCTGTGTTCTCTCATCGTGAGTGTGTCAGCCAGCATCTGCGTGGGGTGCCATTGGTCGGTCAGGCCGTTGAATACCGGAACGCCTGAGTACTGTGCCAGCGTGTCCACAACTGATTGGTCGTCACCGCGGTACTCGATCGCATCGAACATACGTCCCAGCACGCGAGCGGTGTCCTCGATGGATTCTTTGTGTCCCATCTGTGAGCCTTGCGGATCGAGGTAAACGGTGTGGGCTCCCTGGTCTGCTGCCCCGACCTCGAATGCGCAGCGCGTGCGTGTCGATGTTTTCGCAAAGACGAGGGCGACGTTGCGTCCACTCATGAGTTGTTGTTCAGTGCCATTCTTCTTGGCTGCTTTCAGCGCTGCTGACAGGCATAGCAGGTTGTCCCATTCTTCGCGCGTGAAGTCAAGTTCACGAAGCAGGGATTGTCCGGGGCGCAGCATGGATGACAGATCTGTACTCATGGCTTCCAGATTAGCCGCTAGTGTGGAGGTCATGAGTGCTCTTCCATTTGTGTCCGACACCTTCGATCCTGATCGCTGGCGTGTTGTCGAGGGGTTCGAGGACCTGACCGACATGACGTATCATCGCGGAATTTCGCGCGGATCTTGCGACGGAGCGGCAGCCGGACAAGATCTGCCCTGGGTTCGTATTGCCTTTGATCGCCCAGACATTCGCAATGCTTTTCGACCGCTGACTGTCGATGAGTTGTACCGCTGTCTGGATCATGCGCGGATGAGCAGTGATGTTGCCGCGATCATCCTGACTGGCAATGGGCCGTCTGCCCGTGACGGTGGCTACGCGTTTTGTTCGGGTGGTGATCAGCGTGTTCGAGGCAACGACGGGTACCGCTACGAGGTGGATGGTGCTGACGCGGACGCCGATGTGTCGAGCCGGCGTGAGCAGATCGATCCGGCTCGGGCGGGGCGTCTGCATATTTTGGAGGTTCAGCGCCTGATCCGCACCTGTCCGAAAGTCGTGATCGCTGCAATTACCGGGTGGGCTGCCGGTGGCGGTCACTCATTGGGAGTCGTGTGTGATCTGGCGGTCGCTTCCCGCGAACATGCTCAGTTCATGCAAACGGATGCCAACGTGGGGTCCTTTGATGCGGGGTACGGTTCGGCGCTGCTGGCCCGTCAGGTCGGTGATCGGCGCGCACGCGAGATTTTCTTCCTGGCTCGCCGCTATGACGCGGCAGAGGCGGAAGCGTGGGGAGCCATCAATCGTGCGGTGCCGCATGAGGATGTGGAAAATGTGGCGCTGGAGTGGGCGCACACGGTTGCCGGCAAGTCTCCGCAGGCGATCCGCATGTTGAAGTTTGCGTTCAATCTGGCTGACGATGGTCTTGCCGGGCAGCAGGTGTTCGCCGGGGAGGCAACCCGGATGGCGTATATGACGGCGGAGGCTCAGGAGGGGCGTGACGCGTTCCTCGAGCACCGCTCCCCCGACTGGTCGATCTTCCCGTACTACTACTAAAGCCGGCCGGCTGACAGCTGGCCATTCATACTGCTGACGCGTGGCCCGTTGTCGGGTGACCGCACTGCGCCGGCCGACAACTGTCGGTGGCCTCGCGCATTACAGTGGCCACTGCTGACCTGTCCACGCAGCGTCGAAGAACATCCACTCATAGCGTGAGGCAACTTCGAAGGCTTTCGCCATACGTTCCCTCCCCGCATCATCGCTGGCCTGCGCATACTGGTCCGCGTAGTCCTTTGCGCGCCGTGTTGCTTCCTCGAATTCTGGCCCGGTGTAGGTTCTGATCCAGTCCCCGTAGGGGTGTGCGTCCAGCTCACCCTCGGAGTGGACACCCTCGCGGAGCCGGTGCCCGACGAAATCATAGAGCCAAAAGCATGGCAGTACTGCTGCGATGCCAACACCCTGCGTTTCGGCATGCGTGCTGGCCAGCAGAAATGACATGTAGGCGCGACATGTGGGGTTCATGATTGCCCCCTCGAGGACGTCCACATGTGAGGCGTGCAGCGAACGTTCATCCACCATTGTCTGATGCGCACACCCCGACCAGAATGTCACTTCGTCAGCGTCCCTGGCGCCGGCTGCCAGTGCGGACAAGGCGCGCGAATAGTCAATCAGGTACAACGCATCTTGGCGTAGGTACTCGTGGAATGTCTCCAGCTCAAGCGACCCGTCGGCAAGGGCGCAGACAAAGGGATGCCTGCTGATCGCGTTGCGCACCGGTTCGATGCGCTGCCATACCTGGTCGGTAAAACTCATGATTCCTCATTCCACAGGTCGACAAAGTGATGAACGGGACCGTGCCCCCTGCCCACATCGAGCGAGTCGGCAGCCAGGATCGCGCGCGTCAAGTAATCTTTCGCCTGAGCAATCGCATCAACCCAGGTGTCTGTGCGTGGGCGTCTGGCCGCTATGGCACTGGACAGCGTGCATCCGGTGCCGTGAGTGTTCTGTGTGTCAACACGCGTCCCCTTCAGGAATGAGACCCCGTCACCATCAATCAGCACGTCTGTGGACGTGTCGGTCAAGTGTCCGCCTTTGATGAGGACGCGGGTCATGCCGCGCGCGAGAAGTTCCTTGCCCTGGTCGGTTGCTTCGTCCAGCGTTGTCGCCACATCGCAATCCAGCAGCACGGCTGCTTCCTGCAGATTCGGGGTAATAAGGTCAGCTTTCATGCACAGGTCGCGCACAGCGTCAACTGCGTCCTCGTCAACCAGTCGGTCACCCGAGGTCGCCACCATGACGGGGTCAAAAATCGTGTTCGCCAGGCGCGGCAGATATTCACCGATTGCGGCCGCAAGTTCCGTGCTTGCCACCATTCCCACTTTCGTGGCGTCCGGAGTGATGTCGTCCAGCAGCGTGTCCATCTGCTGGCGCACGAAGTCCACCGGGACGGGGAACACGCCTCGCACTCCTTGCGTCGATTGGGCGGTCAGCGCCGTAATGACACTCATTCCGTAAGCTCCTGAGGCGCTGAACGATTTGAGATCTGCCTGAATGCCTGCCCCACCGCTGGGGTCCGATCCGGCGATTGTTAGGGCTTTGACTGTTTTCATAAAATGTTCTCCTTCATCGCATGGATGATGCATGCGCTGTCATTCGGGGCTTGGATCATGAGCTGGCGGACGCACTGGATACATAGCCGGCACGTGCTGAGTCCCTTCCTCGGGGTCTGAATTGGGTGGTTAGTGACCCGCGCTGCGCAGGCCTTCTGCCCATTGATCTGCCAGTTCGCGTGCAGCTTCGCGCGCGTCGGGTGCTAGGCAAATTGCGGACACGACGGCCGCTCCGTCCAATCCTTCACGTGCCAGCGGTGCCATATCCGGTGCTTTGATGCCGCCGATTGCCACCGACGGCAGGTGTGTGCTGCGTGCGATCTGTCCTGTTCCATCGATGCCATGTTCCTCGGGAGCATCGGTTTTCGTGGAAGTATCACGCACGACGCCAATGCCGATGTAGTCGACGCGCCCCGGGTTCTCTTCGGCTTCCTTCAGTTCCTCAGGGGTGGAGGCCGACAGGCCGATGATGGCCTCGGGACCGATCAGCTTGCGGACAAGGGCAACCGGCAAGTCGGTTTGTCCAACGTGAACGCCTGCAACGTTCGCACCTGCCAGGCGTGCCGCCAGGAATACGTCCACACGATCATTGATCAGGAGTGTGACCGAGTCAGCGACAGCGTCGGCCACTTCCATCACTTCGTTGAAGAAATCCAGTGACTCGGCATCTTTACACCGAAGCTGCACGCATGTCACTCCTCCGGCGACAGCTTCTGCCACCGTTTGCGCAACGGTGCGTCCCGCAGCGTGGCACATGTCTGCGTCCGTGACAAGATAGATGCTCAGGTCGAGGGATGAGACAGCCTTGTTCATCACTGGCCTGGCCTCACTGCGCGATGATGGTGACGCGTTCAAAGTCCTCATCGCGGAAGTTGTCCAGCGCGTCGAGGAACTCCATTTGGAACGTGCCGGTTCCGCGTGCACGCTCCGCCGCGATTTCCGAGGCCGCCGCATACAGTGCGTGAACAGCAACCAAACCGTCAAGCTGGGTCCGAGCCACAGAGGCGAACGCGCCGGCCAGCGCGCCAAGTGAGCATCCCGCCCCAGTGATGCGGGTCAGCATATCTGAGCCACCCTCGACACGCACGATTGCGTCTGCTGAGACGATCGCATCGGACTTGCCGGACACAGCCACCAACGATCCATATTCGCTGTTGATGCGGCGGGCGGCATCGATGGCGGCGTCCACCGCATCAGCGGAGTCAACACCGCGGCCGCCTTCTCCCAGACCTGCCAGAGCAATGATTTCCGACGGGTTGCCTCGCACAATTGACGGGCCGAGGGCGACCAGCTGATGCGCGAGCTGTGTGCGCACCGGCAGTGGCCCGATGGCAACCGGGTCAAGAACCCAGCACGTGCCCGCTTCGTTGGCGCTGGTGGCGGACTCCAGAGCGGCTTCGCACTGAGTCGGCGTCGGGGTTCCCAGGTTGATCAGCACAGCATTGGCAATTGCGGCAAAGGGACCGGATTCGCCGGGGATATCGACCATTGCCGGCGCTGCCCCAATGGCAAGCAGGGCGTTGGCCGTAAAGTTCGTGACTACCGAGTTGGTGATGGCTCCAACGAGCGGGTGGTGTGTTCTGACAGCGTGTAAAGCGTCGACGCATTGGGTATGGAAATTCTCCATCGGACATTCCTTCGTCAGCATTATCTGGACAGGTTCAACGGGTTTGATCTCAGCGTGAAGCACCCCGTGTCACTGATCACAATGCTATCAGGTTTATACGAAAAGGTCGAACTGCAATGATGAGCCTGCTGCTCAGTAGTGTGACACCACCACTGTGCCGACAGGGGCCCAGTTATAGATCCACTGCGCACCATCAACCGGCATATTGACACAACCGTGCGAGCCACCTTCACCTGACCAGCCAAAAGAGCTACGTGAGGGCGCGCCGTGCAACGCGTAGTCACCGTGGAAGTATGACACCCACGGTGTGTATGTGCAGTAGTCGTAGCCGGGGCTGCAGCCCATCATCTGGTCCTGATGCTTGAGGTAGATGCGGAACGTTCCGGTAACGGTTTCCCACCCGGGCTTGCCGGGAACCATCGGGATCGGGCCCTGGACAACAGTTGCACCTTCGTAGGCGGTCACTGATGCGTTCGACAGGTCCACGTCGATCCACTTTTCACCAGGAGCTGCCTGATACACCTTGTCGCCAGCACCATCCGCAATCTCGCGGGTGGTGAATTCGGGTTCGGTCTGGTCGTAGTCAAAATCGCCTTCGTAGGCGGTGCCGTCTTTCAGGGCTGCGAGCAGCTCATCGGCCACCTCGCCAGCGTTGTTGACGGTCCATCCGCTCTTACCTGGATCCGCGACCGCGACAACGTCCCCACGCGAATTGACGTTCTTGACACCCTTCGTGGGCTCTTCGTTGGTGGACAGCGCGGTCGATTCAACCCACGCGCGAACCGGTTTCTCATTCCACGTGACATCAAGTGCGCCTGTGTTGGCGGCAGCACCCTTGCCACCAGCTCCGCCCGCGGCGTTCAGATCCGGCAGCGCGATCCACGTCGAGCGTTCACGCGCATCGGGTGAGTAGGTGTGAATACCGTCAGTAATCGATACAGGAATTTCCAGCATCGTGTTCGCCTTGTCTGCAAGTTGCTGAGCAATTTGCGTGGTCACCGTCGGGCTGACGGCGATCATCGGCAAGTCAATGTCCTGGGTAGTCAGCGTGCGCGCAGCTTCATCGCATGCACTGGCAAGCTGCTCGAGGTCGACACTGTGCCCCTCCTGTGCTTCAATCACGCTGAATGCGCCACCGTCTTCGTTGAACTGGATGGAACCTTCGCGTACGGGCTGGTCAACAGAGGCGGAAACTTTCTGGGTCAATGCCTGCGCAGCCGCATCATCTCGCGAGGTCACCACCTGGACATCCCGCGAGGTAAACAGTGAGGAGATGCGTGACAGGATCGAACCGTTGGGAGCGAACACATCATCCAGCGTGGCGTCGGTGTCGATGGTGATTCCCGCTTCTTCCAGCGTCGCGCTGGTCAGCGTACCGTCAACCGTCACATTGATGCTGGCGTGTGAGGCTCGCTCCTGCAGACCTTGGGCAATTTCGTCGCGGTTCTGTCCGGACACGGACTGTCCGGCGACAGTGGTTCGCGGCAAGGCGCGGTCAGCGAAGTAGGCCGCGTACGCACCCACACCGATCACTGCAACGAGCAGTGCTCCTAGTAATGCGATCAGCGCCCATGAGGCTTTCGCTGAGAGCTTCCCAATAGTCATACCTCGATAGTAACGAGGCTATCGGTGCAATTCCATGTCGACTTGCCCACGATCTCATCTCCGCACACGTTAATTGACCGATTGGGCATTACGATGGTTCAGAAAAGCCGTTTGTAAAGGAGGACAAGTGCAGACCCCTCGTGTCTTAGTCGTTCCGGGAGGCACTTCCGTTGGAGCAGCGGCTTTGGCTTACGCCTCGCTCAGCAAACTGGCTGAACAGGCACGCACAGCATCAGACGGCGCCATGGACGAGGCACCCTCGTCGCACAAGCGAACAGTCGTGGTCATGCGTCCTCCCAGCGAGATCCCCCATACGTCCTTGCGCCATCTTCAAACCGATGTGTCACACGCTTTTCCTGAACTACCCGAAGACGTCCGCAATGACCCGGCTCTTCTGGACGGCGTCGACGTAGTGATTCCGACGTCGGGGTCATCAACGGGAACGCCTCACCTCGTTGGCCTGTCCACCGAGGCATTAATCGCATCCGTGCACTCCACTCACGCGGCGCTGGAGGGGCCGGGGCGTTGGATTCTTGCGCTTCCTGCCCATCACATCGCCGGTGCTCAGGTCCTCATGCGCAGTGCAGTCGCCGGTTTCAGCCCGATGGTGGTGGACACGGATTCAGGTTTCCGCCCCGCTGACCTGCTCTCTTCCATCGCGGGTGCCACTCAGGATTCACAGGTGCCAGGGTATCTCTCGCTGGTACCCGTGCAGCTGCGAGCGTGTTTGGATGCCGGTGAGGAAGTTATTCGCGCACTAGCCTCGCTTGCCGGTGTCCTCGTCGGCGGTTCTTCCATAACCAAGGAACTCCTGCAGGCTGCGCGCAACCACGGCATCCGGGTGGTCACGACCTATGGCATGACTGAAACGGGTGGCGGCTGCGTGTACAACTCGCGTCCCTTGCCGGGGGTAACGGTCCGCGCTGTCGACGTTGACGGGCAATCACGCCTGGCAATTGCCGGGCCCATGCTCATGACAAAGTACCTGGACGGCCCCTCCCCCTTCATTGACGAGGGTGGCGCACGGTGGCTGCTGACAGGTGATATCGGTCGAATTGCCTCCAATGGCGACGTTCAGGTGCTGGGGCGCAGCGATGATGTCATCGTGACGGGCGGCCTGTCAGTGGCACCTGGTCCGGTTCGTGATGCCGTGTTGTCAGCTCCGGGTGTGCGTGACAGTTGGATCCTCGATCTTGAAGACGAACGCTGGGGGCACGTGGTCACCGCCGCGGTGGTGCGCGATAGCTCGCACAGTGCGGATCTGGATTCATGGGCGCGCTCCATTCGCGATCACGTGGGAGCGCGTCTGGGCCGAGCGCAGGCTCCACGCGTTGTTGTACCGCTTCACACACTGCCCATGCTGGAATCCGGGAAAGTTGACCGGAGCCGTGTGCGGGCACTGGTGATGGAACAGATCGAACACGGGGAGCACTGGCGACGCTAAATGGCAACTGTTCAAGACTGGATTGAGGGCGCCCGCCTTCGCACACTTCCGGCCGCTCTTGCGCCCGTGATTGTGGGAACTGCGGCTGCAGCTGAGCTGGATCAGTTGCACTGGGGGCGCGCATTGCTCGCACTGTGTGTGGCGCTGGCTTTGCAAATCGGTGTGAACTTTTCGAATGACTATTCTGACGGCGTGCGTGGAACGGATGACTTTCGCACCGGCCCGCCACGTTTGACGAGCGGCGGCTCGGTCTCTCCGCGCGTCGTCCTGGCAGTGGCGCTGGCTTGTTTCGCTGTGGCAGGCGTGGCCGGTCTGGTTCTGATCGCATTGTCTGGCCAGTGGTGGTTGCTGGTGGTGGGCGTCGCGGCAGTTGCCGCCGCATGGTTTTACACTGGTGGACGCAATCCGTACGGGTACATGGGTGTGGGGCTGTCCGAGCTGATGGTGTTCATTTTCTTCGGGTTGGTCGCAACTGTGGGCACCACATGGACGCAGACTCTGGGTGCTCCCTGGTGGGTCTGGTGTGCCGGAGCAGGCATGGGGTTGGAATCGATCGCCTTGCTCATGGTGAATAACTTGCGTGACATTCCCACGGACAGGAACTCTGGGAAGATGACTCTGGCTGTCCGTTTGGGCGATCCCGCTTCGCGAGCGGCGTATTGCGCGCTCCTCATAGCCGCAGTTGCGGCGCTGGCGATCAGTGTGCATTCCCCGTGGTGGGCGGTGTGTGTGGCCGCTGTTCTGATGGCCGGCACCGTCATTCCCGGTATTCGAATCGTTCTTAGCGGTGCGGTTGGCCGCGATCTGATACGCGCCTTGAAGTACACGGGGATCGCGACGCTGGCGTGCGCCGTCATCGTTTCAGTGGCCATCGTCATCTAAGTCGTGTCGAGGCATGGTCGTTCCTGACCTAAAATGGTGGGATGGTTCGTATTCTTGCCGTTGTCCTGTGGATTGCCGTCACTATTTACGCAATCGCTGACTGGGCACGCACTCCTGATGATGAAGTGCCTGGTCGTATCGGCCGTATGTGGTGGCTGACGATCATCGTCATCACGATGCCGTTTATTTCCATCGGGTCAATCGTGTGGATCCTGCTGCGAACCATCACGCGCGCCGAATCCGGGGAAACCACGGGGTTGTCGGACTTGACATCAGAATCGAATCCGCTGCGTTCTGGATGGTCCCGACGACCTGACCGTTCGCAGTCCTCGCAGCGTCGCGAACCACTGGCACCCGACGATGATCCGGATTTCCTGTTCCGCCTGGAACGTGACATTCAGCGCCGCCGACGCGAGCAGGCTCGCAATGAGGAAGCGCACGGAGACCACGCGAAGCCCGTTGACAGCGACTCGAGTTCTCCCGACGAGCCTGGATATCGCGTGCCGCCAGCCGGTTCCACATCAGTTTCTGATTCCGACCAGTCAGATCCGGCTGATTCATTTTCCGAAGAAGCAGACGCGACAGGGCCCGATTCCGACACCGATGCGGATCCAACAAGCCCTGATTCCTCAACCAATGCAGACGCGCCAGGGCCTGATTCCACTAGCAATGCGGGCCCAGCAGGTCGCGATTCCTTCACCGACGAAGATACGTCCGAGACTGGCGACCCGTTGGATGAGGACCCCGAGCTCTAACACTCACTGTCACTCATCACAGACATCTCCGAGCGCTCTCGTCTGCTCCGTCTCGCCCCTCTGTCCGTTCTCTCCCCATCTGTCGATCTCGAGCTCGCTCGCGAGTTCCACACCGATGTGTCGTCACCGTTTGCGCAGTTCAGGCGGGTGCTAGTGAAAATCCCGCCTCGCAGACTGCCTTCAGATCGACAGTTGGGTGCAGAAAGAGACAGGCAGGTGCGGGAGGGGACAGTTGGAGGCAGAGGTACGCGCTAGACCGTTTATTGCGGTGCTGCCGCCCGCGCCTGACCGACTAGACATAGCCACGCACCGCCCGCACTCGAACAGGCCGACATCAAAGGGCCGGTACCGATAGGCTGCCCCAACCAGCCGGATACGCAGATGTCAGTTACTACCGTTTGAGCTGAGCTTCCGACGCACCTGGAGTCATGTCGGCCGCATGAGCCAACATGTCCTTGCATGGTTCGGAATAGTCGAGACCCACCAGCGTCGAGCCGCTGAAATGGAAGCTCGTCACCGATGCCAGGGAACACACACGAGACAGTGGCGAGTGTGCCAACATGCGACCCTGCACGAAACGAGTCAGCGCTGTGATCGGCATTTGGTGAGAAACCACCAACGCTTCATGCCCACGGGCCTTGTCCAGGGCTGAGGAAACTGCCGCACTCATTCGCGACGCAGCGTCAGCATAGGATTCTCCCCACGAGGGACGTAACGGATTGAGATAGAGGTGCCAGTAACGCGGATGCAGTAAGAGTGCACGGTTGGCGTTAATGGGCAGACCCTCGAAAGCTGAATCTGCTTCGATCAGGCGCACGTCCGCCTGGACAGGTACGTCAAAGGCCCGCGCGGTCGGAGCAGCGCTCTGCTGAGCACGTTTGAGTGGCGATGCAATAATGGCCGTGACATCGGCGCCCTCGTCAATGAGGTACTGAGCGACCCGTTCCGCCATCGCGTGCCCGAGCTCAGTCAGGCCGAATCCAGGGAGCCTTCCGTACAGAACACCGTCGGGATTATCGACTTCCCCGTGACGCATCACGTGGATCGTTGTCAGTTCCATGGTTGCCACCCTTCGATGGGTTTGTGCCGCTGGTCGGCTACTCAGGTTGGTCAGATATAAAACGAGACCCGACCACGATGGCCGGGCCCCGGTCGCGTCACTTCTTGTTACGACGCTGGTGCCGTGTCTTGCGCAGCAACTTGCGGTGCTTCTTCTTTGCCATGCGCTTACGGCGCTTCTTGATAACGGAACCCATAGGGCCCTCCCTCGTCATTCACAAATTGAATGCAGTCATGATGGTGCATGACAGCTACGGTCTGGGGTACCTCGAAAGATACAACCCCACTATCCTACCCGCTTATTCCACTTTGACGTTCATCGGACCATTGCGCAAGGCCGGCATCGATGATGTGACTCACTGCAGCCTCGGGCACCCTGAAGCTGCGGCCGACGCGAAGAGCAGGCAATTCACCCTTGTTAATCAAGCGGTAGACAGTCATTTTGGACACACGCATGAGATCTGCCACTTCCGCAACCGTCATAAAACGGGGCGCAGGTGAAGAGTCCATTGCGTCTCCCAAAAACAAAGAGGCGGGCAGGTCTGATCACTGCTCCGAGAAGCCTCGAGCCCTATCTTAATGCCATTCAGGACTTTTTCAGCAACTATCGACGAAAAACCTCCTCATCGACTTTCACTCTTTTATATACACAGAGGTTTATTCTGATCCACATGGAAAGCCGCATTACGATCGCTGATATCGCGCAGCATGTCGGGCTGTCCACCGCGACAGTCAGCATGGCGCTCAATAGCGTTCACAAGTCACGCATCCCTGAGGCCACCATTGAACGCGTCCAGCAGGCTGCTCGCCACCTTGGCTATGTACCCAATCTCACAGCGCGTAATTTACGTACCGGCACGACATCGACGGTTGGATTCGTTTCCAGTGGAGTGACCGTTACTCGATTCGCATCGCAGATGATCCGTGGAATCCTCGACACCGCAGACGAGCATTCTTTCTCAGTCCTCATGATGGAAGTCGACCGAAGCCCCGACGGCATGGCGCGCGCACTGAGCGGCCTCAGGTCCCGCGCAGTCGAAGGATTTGCAGTCGGCCTGATGTCCCCACGCCTGGTCTCCTTGCCGCATTTGACGTCAGGATTGCCCGGGGTAATCATTAACGGCCAGGCCGACGGGTGGCATTCGATCATGCCTGACGAGGAAGACGCGGGCCGCCGTGCCATTGCCTACCTGCGAGCGCATGGGCACCGTCGCGTGGCTCTGATCGGGCGCTATCCGACTGACCCCGCACCCGAAGTATCCATCTGCATAGGAGCCCGCTTGCGCGGTATTGACGCAGGATGCGCTGCGTCAGGCGTACAGATCGTTGATGAGGCTCCTGGGGAAGCATGGGAGTCTCCGCTGGGCTTCGAAGGTGCGAATGCGATCCTCGATCGACTGGATCGCAGCGGCGCAGCGGCCATCGTTGCAGCCAACGACCGAATCGCGATGGGCGTGTACCAGGCGCTCTGTGATCGGAACCTGCGGGTGCCTGACGACATGTCGGTGCTCTCGTTTGACGATGAGCCACTTGCCAACATGATGCGCCCGCCGGTGACGACGCTGCATCTGCCGTACCTGGAGATGGGCGCCCTTGGGATGGAGTTCCTGGTTGACTGTGCCCGCTCACATGGGCGGGCACAGAAGAATGCAGATAATCAGTCATCGCAGTCGGAGCCCCACTCGGAACCAACCCTTGTTCATGTGCCGATCGTGGAGCGGGACTCCGTTCGCACAATTGGGTAGCGCCCTGTGCTGGGCACGGCCTGGCGCCCTCTGCTGGACAATGACTCGCGCCACCAGCGGGGCGGCGCTACCTAGCGCCTTATGCGAGAGCTGCCTCGCAGCGTCAGGTGAACGCTGGCAGGCATCGCCTTGAAGCGCGCCACCGATGCTGTTTACAGTGACGGGGACAGCTTGGATACCTTTTCGCGCCCATTACTGGCGCATCACAGGAGGCTGACACCTGATGAGTACGCCGACGGATTCGCACAATATCGAGCCGACCAATGAAGGCGCACAGATCCCCGAACAGGAAGATCACCTGAACGCTGGGAATACGCATGCCTTGGCACACGAGCAGCATCCCCTGCCCCACGCACCGCTCACCCTCACACACGATCAGGCGCTGGAACGCGCTGAAAGAGCCTCTGACCAGCTTGAGCGCGCACGCAACGACCGCTGGTACCCCACCTTCCACATTGCTGCTCGAGCAGGGTGGATCAACGACCCGAACGGACTGTGCTACTTCGACGGTCGCTATCACGCGTTCTATCAGCATCACCCCTACGGCTCCGCATGGGGTCCGATGCACTGGGGCCATGTCTCATCTGCTGACCTGGTGACCTGGCAGCGCGAACGAATCGCCCTCGCCCCCAGCATTCCGGCAGATCAGGATGGCGTTTTTTCCGGCTCCGCTGTCGAGGGGCCAGACGGCCTGCTGTATGTGTTCTACACCGGAAATCGCTGGCTTGACGGCCACGCGGACGGTCGCAACGAGCAGACGCAGTGCCTGGCGGTATCCGAGGACGGCCTGACTTTCCACAAGGAAGGCGTCATTATTGACGCCCCTGGCCTCCCGAACTTCCGTGACCCGAAAGTGTGGCGTCAAGGCGACACGTGGTGCATGGTGCTGGGCACGACCTCTGAAGCTGATCGAGGCCAGGTTCACCTGTATACCTCACCGGACCTGCGCACCTGGAGCTTCGACCGCGTCCTGTTCGAAGATCCTGACCCGCACGTCTACATGCTCGAATGCCCTGACCTGTTCCCCTTGGGTGACCACTGGGTACTGTGCTACGGGCCGATGACCAACGCACGCGCATCCGGCTATGCCATGCGTAACGGGCATAACGCCGGTTATGTCGTAGGCGATTGGACGCTGGGCAGCGATTTCCATCCATTGACCGATTACGCCCTGTCTGATTGGGGCTCAAACTACTACGCACAGCAGACCTTCGAGGCTCCTGATGGCCGACGCATCGCACTGGCATGGATGGGAGCATTCACGCTGCCTCTCGCACCCCAGTACAGCGACAACTGGTCCGGCCAGTTCACCGTGCCGCGCGAGTTGACGCTCACCGAGGACCTCAAGCTGGCCGCCACTGCCCTGCCTGAACTCAACGGGCTGGAATGTGGTCGGGACACCCTCGGCACTTTTGTTCTTGACGCGAACCGCGACAGGCTCCTGGTTGACGACGGGGACGCATTCGCCATTGACATGGTTGTTGACCTGTCTGCCACCACCTCTGAGCAGGTTGGATTGCGTGTCAACGAAACATCGGACGGATCCTACACGTGGGTGGCGTACGACGATCTGGCGCGCCGCATCGTTGTCGACAGGCGTACGAAGGCAGGAACTGATCGCGGCTACCGCAGCGCCCCCATCGACATGGACGAGGGTGACTCCCACCTGCGGATGACTGTCCTGGTTGATCGCGGATCGGTGGAAGTGTTCGCGGGGCGCAACACGGCGACTCTTTCTGCTTGTGCTTTCCCTTCTGAGGGCAAACGCCGTACCTCGTTGTCCAGCATCTCCGGGATCATCAGCGTTGAGGAGCTGACCGTGCGCCACCTCGACTCCATCTATTCTGATAACGGGTCCAACCCGCGTACGATGGGCTAGCATCACAGTGCTGACCCGCCTCGGGTGATCTGCTTAAAGGAGTTGTCATGGTCCGTTCCTCGCGCCCGCACCGGCGCTCACTGAAACGGATCAACCGGCCGATCACCACTACATCACTCAGACGGCGACGCTCCCCTATCCAACCGGGTGAACCGCCGAGCCTTGAGTCATCATCAGCGGCACCCCTGGTTCGGCGTGTGGACGGCCCTCAGCTCACGCTCTTGCGCAAATCAGGCTGGGACCACCTGCGCGAATGGGTTGAGCAGCGAGCGCGCACGTCACCGGCGCGCCTGGCGATCGCCGTGTTCGCCACGATCGCGATAATCATCACACTGCTGTTGCTTTTGCCATTTTCTTCTGCGACAGGGCGGCCCGCATCATTTGTGGACGTGTTGTTTACCGCAGTGTCGGCGGTGTGTGTCACAGGTCTGACAACGGTCGATACTGCAACGCAGTGGTCCTCTTTCGGGCAGGCCGTCATCGCCATCGGTATCGCGATCGGTGGCCTCGGCGTCATGACCCTGGCCTCCATCCTCGGCTTCGCCGTGTCGCGTCACCTGGGGCTCACGCAGCGCATGCTCGCCGCCATGGAAACAAAGTCGTCCGGTATGGGGCAGGTCGGTTCCCTGCTGCGCGCAGTTGTGGGCACGTCGCTGATTGCCGAGGCAATCCTATTCGTCATATTTCTGCCACGTTTCCTGCAGCTGACGGACTCCGTGACAGGTGCAATCGGACACGCATTGTTTCTGTCGATCTCCGTATTCAATAACGCCGGATTCGTCAACATTCCAGGTGGTCTAGCACCCTTCGTGTCCGACTGGTGGATGCTGTTCCCCATCGCACTGGGCACGGCTGTAGGAGCGGTAGGTTTCCCCGTTGTCACCGATGTGGTCGCGCGGTGGCGCACGCCTCGCCGCTGGACGCTCCACACTAAATTGACCATCACGATGTACCTGCTGCTGCTGGTAGTCGGCTCAGTGCTGATGGCTCTGACGGAGTGGGGCAACCCGCAAACCCTGGGGCCGCTTGATACGAGTTCAAAGGTTCTCAATGTGTTCCTGGCGGGAGTCAATAGTCGCTCTTCAGGTCTGTCTGCCCTGAATGTGGGCGGTATGCAGCCTCAGACACACTTCGTCCAGGACATCCTCATGATGATCGGCGGCGGTTCGGCTTCAACTGCAGGCGGTATCAAGGTCTCCACATTTGCCGTCCTCATGCTGGCTGTCGTGGCAGAAGCTAGAGGCGATCACGATATTGAAGCGTACGGCCGCCGCATCCCGCACTCAGTGGTACGTCTCGCCGTTGCCGTGGCGCTCATCGGCTCAGCAATGGTGGCGACCGCAGTAATCATTTTGCTGTCCGTGACGAACTACTCCCTGGACGTCGTCCTCTTTGAGACGGTGTCCGCATTCGCCACGGTTGGTCTGTCCACTGGTATCACTCCGACCCTGCCGACTTTCGCCAAGTATGTGCTCACTATCCTCATGCTCGCCGGACGTATGGGCACGATGACGGTTGCTGCAGCTCTGGCACTGCGTGAACGACGCCGCGTGATCAGAATGCCGGCTGAGCGGCCCATCGTCGGATAGGTCTGCCTCGTTCATCCCGACGCTGTGGGACAATACCACTATGGCAGAAGAAAAACCGCTCGCGTCCGGCACGTTGGTGATCGGGCTGGGACGCTTCGGATCAGCCGTTGCCGCCACGTTGGATCGGCTCGGGCACGAAATTCTCGGTGTGGAAAAGGATCCACGACGCGTCCAGCAATTTGCGGGTCGTATCCCGCTGGTTGAAGCTGATGCGTCCAATGCGGAGGCGCTCGAACAGCTCGGCGCACGCGAGTTTGCGTCGGCAGTTGTCGGGATCGGCTCTTCGCTGGAAGCGTCCGTGCTCATCACTGCCAACCTGGTTGATATTGAGATCCCCTCGATTTGGGCGAAAGCCATCTCACGTGAACACGGACGCATCCTCAAACGCATCGGCGCACACCACGTGGTCTACCCCGAATTTGATGCCGGTCAGCGCACTGCGCACCTGGTGGGTGGCCGCATGCTTGACTACATCGAAATGGATAAGCAGGGCTTCGCCATCATGAAGCTGCGGCCGCCTCAGGAAATTCAGGGATTCACCCTGGCAGAGCTGGATCTTCGCGCACAGTACGGCGTCAACATGCTCGGTGTGATGCGCCCCGGTAAGCCCTTCGAATACGCCGACTCGTCCACACGCATCAACCCGGAGGACATCATTATCGTGTCCGGCGATGCGATGCTGCTTGAGCACTTCGCCCACAGGCCCTGAGCGGTAGGTCTCCAGATGCACATGACGACCTTTATCGTGTGACCATGGCGAAAGACAAAACCACCTTCGAATGCACTGAGTGCGGATGGACGTCCCCGAAGTGGGTCGGTCAGTGTCGTCAGTGCCATGAGTGGGGCACACTGGAAGAAGCTGGCCGTCCCTCCGCGCTGCTGCCGGCTACCGCCACGCCTTCGCGTCAAGCTCAGCCCATTGTGCAGGTGGACGCTCACGCCGCTGACTGCCGATCGACAGGCGTCAGTGAGCTTGACCGTGTCCTTGGCGGTGGAATTGTCCCCGGTGCGGTGGTGTTGCTGGCCGGTGAACCTGGGGTGGGTAAATCGACGCTTTTGCTCGATGTTGCCTCACGCGCCGCCGCGCTGGCGCGGCGCAATGGTGACGGGCCGGTTCTGTACATCACGGGTGAGGAGTCCGCTTCCCAGGTGCGCAACCGCGCAGCCCGTATCGGCGCACTGGATGATGCCCTGCTGCTTGCTGACGAGGCTGACGTGGCCGTGATCGCCGGTCACGTTCAAGCGCAATCTCCTTCACTGCTGATTGTGGATTCCGTTCAGACGGCTTACTCACGCGATGAGCAGGGTGCGGCAGGCGGTGTCACGCAGGTTCGTGCGGTCACTGCGGCGCTGATCAGGCTGGCCAAGGAACGCAACATGCCTGTGCTGTTGGTCGGGCACGTCACCAAGGATGGCGGCATTGCCGGCCCACGCATTCTGGAGCACCTCGTTGATGTGGTCTGTCAGTTCGAGGGTGACCGGCACAATCGCCTGCGTCTGCTGCGCGCTGTGAAGAACCGCTACGGGCCGACCGATGAGGTCGGATGTTTTGAGCTGACCGATACGGGCATCCGCGGGCTTGCTGACCCGTCCGGCCTGTTCTTGTCATCGAACGGGCTGCATGTGCCTGGCTCGTGCACCACGATCACGCTGGAGGGGCGCCGACCGATGCCATTGGAAGTGCAGGCGCTGGTCGCTGCGAGCGCGGGCGGATCGCCACGCAGGACAACCGCCGGAGTGGATCATTCCCGTGTCGCCATGATTCTGGCGGTTTTGCAGGCGCGCCTGGGGTTGGACACGTCGTCGGAAGATGTCTACGTGTCGACGGTAGGTGGCGCGAAAGCCAGCGAGCCTGCGGTCGATTTGGCGTGTGCACTGTCAATCGTGTCGGCCTACCGTGGCGAGCCGCTGAGGGATAACCTCGTCGTTTTCGGTGAGGTGGGTCTGACCGGTGAGGTACGCGCGTGCGTGGGAGTACAACGCAGATTGCAAGAGGCAGCGCGTCTGGGTTTGACGCACGCTGTTATCCCTGCGCGCGGAGCTGACGACGTTCGGCCCGTCGACGGTATCGAAATCTTTCCGGTCAGTGATCTAGCCACTGGCGTTCGTGTCGGACTGCCGTAGACTGCAGGTAGGGTGACTTGAAAGAAGGAAGGTGCGCGATGACATCCGATGAGGCGACGTTGCGTGGCGCGCTTCAGGCGATCGCTCCTGGCACCGCTTTGCGTGAGGGGCTGGATCGTATCCAGCGTTCACACACCGGTGCTCTCATTGTCATGGGGATGACTCCTGAGATTGAAGCGATGTGTTCGGGTGGTTTCGAACTCGATGTCGAGTTTTCCGCCTCGGCACTGCGCGAACTGTGCAAGATGGATGGCGCAGTGATTCTCGAGGCCGATTCATGGCGCATCAAGCGAGCCAACGTTCAGTTGCTTCCTGATCCGTCCATCCCCACCAATGAATCAGGTATGCGTCATCGCACTGCGCAACGCACCGCACGCCAGACTGGCGTGCCCGTGCTGTCACTGTCGGCATCCATGCGTCTGATCTCCATCTATGTCGGCGCACTGCACCACTCGGTCGACGAGCCGGAAACACTGTTGTCGCGAGCAAATCTGGCTGTGGATACTCTGGACCGCTATTCGCAGCGCCTCGACGAGGTCCTGCAGACCCTGACGATTTTGGAGATGCGCGATTCTGCAACGGTGCGTGATGTTGCCACGGTGATGCAACGCATGGAGATGATCAGGCGCATCACCTCTGAAATCAACGGGTATCTTGAAGAGCTGGGCTCCAATGGGCGTCTCCTCGCCCTGCAGGTGGATGACCTGGTGCGCGGCTCTGCCTCTGAACGTGCATTGGTTTTGCGCGACTACATCCGGCACACGTCAGAAATTGCGCGCGCCGAATCACACCTGTCCACCCTGGAGGGTGACAAGCTGGTCGATCTGACTGCCATTGCAAACGTTCTGGGACTGCACGTTGCCGACATGTCTGACCTGGATAACGCCATTCAGCCGCGCGGCATACGCGCACTGTCGATGGTTCCCCATCTGCCGTGGAGCATCATTAAGGTGATCGCTTCAGAGTTCACATCGTTGTCAGAACTGCGCGAAGCAAGTACGGAAGATCTTCAACGCATTGAAGGCATTGGCCCGTATCGCGCTGGTCTGATCGTGGAGAATCTGGAACGTCAGCAGGCTATGGCACTGTCAGGAATCGTCGGCTGGTAGCACCAGGAACATCGGCACTTACTCATAGCGCACCTCGAACGTCAAGGGTGTCTTTGTCAGGACGCGACCTGCGAATGAGAGTCGCGCCGTGTACCCGCCGGCATCCGCGATATCTGCTTTCCCATCGGAGTCAGTGTCCACGGCCTGGCAGGATGCGTCGTAGATTCGCCCATCCCAGGCTATGTGCCCCGTCCATGACTGATGAGGTCCGAACAGCAATGGGACCTGCCCTGACTGGGATTCACATGAGGTCGTGTCGTATACCGTGTACCCACCTGTGTCGACCAGCAGACCTGCCTGATCGAAAGTCGTGAAGCACTGACGGTTGCTCTTGTTGGTGAACGTGACGTCGAACGAGGTGCCCTGCCCGATCAGGACTGGCGATGCGCCAAGGGCGATGGTGGCCTGAAATGACTGCGGGTCGCACACAGGCACACCGCCGACGGTGGCACCTGACTGTGAACCCTGGCCCGACTGTGCATATGTGTCGCCCGATTGCGCGTGTGCGGTCTGACCGGACTGCACCGCTGTTTGCACCTGCCCTGCCCGCCGGCTTTCCGGTCCGATCGCTCGAGAGATGAGCGTCACAAGGCCCGCGACAAGCGCCACAACGATCAGGAGCAACACCGTGGTCGAAATGATGCGGCGCGGCCACGGATTACGACGGCGACGCACAGATGACTTCATAAATACGACGCTACCGTTCCAGGCTCGATGGGAAGCCGGTGCCACGCCGGTTCGTCACTCATGAGCGTGCCTGCGCGGCGCTTGCAGTGCTCGGTGTGTGTCTACGCGGGGCTTGCTGACCGTGAGGCCTGCGACGCATTTGAATCGTCGTCATCTGACATGTCCACAACACACCAGCGTTCAACAATCAATGCGATCACAGTCAATACCAAGGCCGCCACTGCGGCGACCAGTGATCGCGTCACACACATCTGCATTGCGGGTGCGTCGATGCGCGCCAGGCACGGCAGAAGGATGCCAACAAAAATACCCACAGAACCTGACCCCACATATGCGCAGGAGCGGGCTGTGACGGCCACGCGAGCAGCGGTCAGTGCGTCGATCCTGTCACTCTTGCGTGCGCGCCACCGACGCACCAACACACCGTAGTAGCCCAGTAGTGCGGAGATCAGCAGATACAGGATCGCCAGGAAGTAGGACACCAGAAGGGGTGAGAGCCCACGTTGGATGAGCAGGGAGTTGACCACCGCACCACATACAGCCGAAACCACAGCGATAACGATGAGGTGAGCGACTGACACAGGTTTCATTGAGCCTGTCCCTCATCGCGCCTGATGACAGGGATATGCCCCGTCACCGTCGGTCGCACTGTTCGTCCACGCACCACCGAAGTGGTCGTTGTCTCATCGTCTGGCAGTGGCCCATGTGGGAACTGGTCAGCGATATGTGGATCGAGGATTGAACGGCGCCGCACGGGCGCCTCGTCCGCATCGTCGATAATGCGCGCCGGGGAGGAAGACTGGAAATTCCAGTCCGGCAGCGCAGGAACATGCGCCTTCCCGCGTCGGCTCGTACTCCGAGAGGCTGCGCCTCGTCTACCACGAGTATCGCCCTCAGGCACAGGATCATCGGCGCCGGCATCAGGATCAGATTCAGCGTCGGTGTAGGCGCGCTTCCCCTCGCCTGAGTTGTGCTCCGAACGCACAGGCACCCACCGTACAGAGCGGCGCCGAAGCAGGGATGAAGGGATCATGATCTCCGATGTGTCCGACATATCCTCACGCGTGGAGGCAACGGGTGGCTCCGGCAATTCGTATCCGCCCTGCTGCGACCCGGCCACTGGTTCGTCGGCGGCAAGCGGCTCATCGGCTGACTCGTTGATTGGCTGGTCGGCCGGCAGGTCGGCTGGCTCGTCGACTGGCGCTTCAGCGGGCACGTCTTCCTGCTCGCGCCTTGCTGCGTCACTGGGCGCAGGCGGCGTTGGTAAAGCGTCGGCTGACACGTCGGTGGGCACGTCGCTTGACGCTTGGGCAGGCGCTTCGGCCTGTTCATGGCGTTCAGAATTGTCGAGGGGCGAGCTTTGCCACTGTTTCCACAGATTGCGCCACAGGACATCCGTACCAGATTCGCTGGGACGCAGCCCGATCTTGGATTCCGGTGGCAACAGATCAAGTTTCGACAGCGGTTCATCCACCTGTGAGGCAAGGACACGATCCGATTCGTCCATGACGCTGGCTGGATCGTCCAACCAGTCTGTCACCGCATCGCGTATTCCGTTGCGATCCGGTGCAGCTAATGCGAGTTGAGCAACGGATGTGGCATTGCCGTGCGCATCCACCAGTTCCGCGAGCGGATCGGCCATATTCCAGGGAACAAGGACAAACGCGCGCTGATGTACGTATGGATGAGGCAGGGTCAGCGTGGGTGTATGGCACGTCGTGCCTTCCACGGTGACGATGTCGATGTCCACTGTGCGCGGCCCCCAGTGTTCGTGGCGCACTCTGCCCAACTCGGCTTCGAAGCCCTGGCACCGTAAGAGCAGCTCTTCAGCGTCGAGCGTCGTGCGTCCAAGCACAACGGCATTCCAGTAATCGCGCTGCGGGGCTGTCCCCTCGTCAATGACTGCCTGAGTACGCAGCAGCGGCGACACGTTATCAACTTCAAAACCGTCCAAGTCAATGAGCTTGCCGACGGCGGCGGCCAGCGTGACGGGCGCATTGCCTTCGTTGCCGCCCAAAGCAAGGACAACGTGACGAGTTTGCGCGGCATCATCCAGTCCGTGAGGCTGGTAGGTGGAGGTGCGACGCGGTGGCAGCACTATCGCGTAGTCCACTCTCCTGTTAGAGCTGCCGGCTGTCTTAGCCTCGCCCGGATGCTCACGTACAGCGGAGGTGTTGTCAGCTACCGGACGCTGCACCAACGATGCGGGCACCGGTGGCAGGGGCGGCAATGTCGGACTGGATTTTTCGAGGGGGCCGCGAGCATCCTCAACTTCATCGGCTCGCTGCAACGTTTCGACATGCAGCGGTGCCTCATCGCACGTGCCGCGGCGAATCGTGACAAGGACATCCGAGAATTGCTGGGCCAGCGGTGCCATCGGCTTATGGACGGTCACTTCCACGCCTTCGACGCGCGGATGCGCCAGAGCGGCATCGGCTACGCGCTGCGCCAGTGTTTCGAGCAGGGACACGGAAGGCCCGGACAAAACGGCGACTGCTTCTTCAGCTATGTCCGCGTAGGACACTGTCTGGTCGATGTCGTCGGAGTGGGCTGCTTCAGTGGTGTCTACCCACAGGGAGATGTCAACGTGGAAAGGCTGTTCTGATTCGCGTTCGGAGTCGAATACTCCGTGCCGTCCGGCTGCGCTCAAGCCTCGTAAGGTGATGATGTCCAGCTTCCGTGCCATCTCTCCTCCTAGCGGCAAGTGCTTCGAACCATCGTGGCATGATCGTCCACGTGATGCACGCGCACCGCCCACATATTCGCCTCAATCGCCTGACGCGTCACCTCAAGGGTAGCTGCGTCCGGCCCGTCTGGATGTGAGTGGGCGAGGAAACGCTTGCGCGACGCTCCGATGAGCACAGGATAGCCGGATTCGTTCAAGCGCTCCATATGGTCGACGATGAGCCATGATTGCTCGTTCGTCAATGAGAATCCTAAACCTGGATCGAAGATGATTCGCTCGGGTGCCACCCCTGCAGCCACAGCCTTGTCGATCTGTGCGCACGTTTCAGCGATAACGTCCTCGACCACATTGGTGTAGTCGAATGATTCACCAGTGGTACCCGGCAGGCCTCTCCAGTGCTGGACGATATACGCGCAGCCGGTGCTGGCCACAACGTCATTCATATCCGGGTCGAAACAGCCTCCCGACACGTCGTTGATAATGGCTGCCCCCGCCTCGCCGGCACGCCTGGCAGTTGCGGCGTGGAGTGTATCCACGGAGACAACGACCCCCTCGGCGGCCAAAGCAGTAATGACCGAGCCGATGCGGTCCCATTCTTCGTCAGCTGAGATGCGCTGAGAGTGCGGCCGTGTTGATTCTCCCCCCACGTCGATGAGGTCTGCACCGGCGTTGAGCATGGCGTGTGCATGATCGAGAGCACGGTCGGTGTCGTTCCACTGGCCGCCATCTGAAAAAGAGTCGGGCGTGACGTTGAGGATCCCCATGACGAGGGTGCGGTCGCTCGGAAGTGTCATCCCATCTGGAAGTAAAGGTGTGCGCCCGGTTTCAGTCATGGCCGCCCCCTCATGACCAGCGCCATCATCTCTGAGCGGGTGGCGGCATTGTTCATGACGCCGCGCATCGCTGATGTCACGGTGGAGCAGCCCGGCTTGGAAACTCCGCGCATTGTCATACACATGTGTTCGGCCTCGAGGATGACGGTAACGCCCTGCGGGTGCAGGATCTCCACCATTGCGTCGGCAATTTGACTTGTCAGGCGTTCCTGCACCTGGGGCCGGCGTGCGTACCCCTCAACAAGGCGTGCCAGCTTCGACAATCCGGTGACTGTGCCGTCAGAGGGGATGTAGCCAACGTGGGCCTTGCCGTGGAAGGGCAGCAGATGGTGCTCGCACAGTGAGAAGAACTCAATGTCCCGGACGAGCACCATTTCATTCGTCCCGGTTGTGAAGGTCGTGCGCAAGTGCTCACGCGGATCTTCAGCCAGGCCGCCGACCAGTTCCCTAAAGGAGCGGCCCATGCGTGCAGGTGTGTCTTTCAACCCGTCACGCTCTGGATCCTCCCCAATTGCCACCAGAAGGTCGCGAATTGCCTGTTCGACACCAGCTTGGTCATACATCAGTGCTGCGTCCCCGCCTCTGGGCCGGCTGCTGGGCCCGTCGAGGGTGGTGCCACGGGTTCACCCGCAGTGGTCGACCCCGGCGTCGGGGTTGACGAGGCAGGCTCGCCGTGAGTGTCAGGGGCGAGGGTGGGAGCCTGCTGGGTGGGCGGCTCCTCGGTGTTCACGCCGATCGGATCACCAAAACGGGCACCTTCGATCGCAGCGTCCGCCTGGTAGTTCCAGACTTCTCGCTCCGGCTGCTTGATGACAGGTTCGAAGATCTGAGCCAGTTCCTTTTCGTTGAGGGTTTCCTCGTCGAGCAGGCGCTGCGCCAGGTCGTCAAGGACGTGACGGTTCTTCGTCAGGATCTGCCACGCTTCACGCGTCGCGTCATCTAGGAGCCGGCGCACTTCCTCGTCAATGATGCCCGCCAGTGTTTCGGACACGTCGCGTCCTTCACCTCGTCCCATCTCGCGACCCACGAACGGGTCCGTGTTGGACTGGCCGAGTTTGACCAGGCCGACACGATCCGACATGCCGTAATCCGTCACCATCGCACGCGCGGACTGCGTCGCCTTCTCAATGTCGTTGGCGGCACCTGTCGAGGGGTCACGGAATACCAGCTCTTCAGCAACGCGGCCACCCATCGAGTACACGAGGTCGTCAAGCAGCTGGTTGCGTGTCTTGTTGAAACGGTCCTCAGTCGGCATCACCATCGTGTAGCCCAGTGCGCGTCCACGCGGCAGGATCGTCACCTTTGTCACCGGATCCGTATAGCGCAGTGCCGCCGCGCACAGCGCGTGGCCACCCTCATGGTAGGCAGTGACTGCCTTATCGTGATCATTCATCACTCGGGTACGCTTTTGCGGGCCGGCGATGACGCGGTCAATGGCCTCGTCGATCGCGCGGTTGTCAATGAGGTCCGCATTCGAGCGGGCCGTCAGCAATGCGGCCTCGTTGAGCACGTTCGCCAGGTCAGCGCCGGTAAAACCGGGGGTGCGTTTGGCGATCTGCTGCAGATCCACATCGTCCGTCATCGGCTTGCCGTGAGAGTGAACCTTCAGAATTGCAGCGCGGCCCTTCAGATCCGGTGCCTCCACTGCGATCTGGCGATCAAAACGCCCCGGACGCAGCAAGGCAGGGTCGAGGACGTCAGGTCGGTTCGTCGCGGCAATCAAGATGACGTTGGTGCGTTCATCGAAGCCGTCGAGCTCAACCAGCAGCTGGTTCAGCGTCTGCTCACGTTCATCGTTTCCACCGCCAATGCCGGAGCCGCGATGACGCCCAACTGCATCAATCTCGTCGACGAAAACGATGGCAGGAGCCGATTCTTTGGCTTTATCAAACAGGTCGCGCACACGCTTGGCACCCATGCCGACATACAGTTCCATGAACTCCGAGCCTGCAATGGAGAAGAACGGCACGTTGGCCTCGCCGGCAACTGCCTTGGCAAGCAGTGTCTTACCTGTTCCGGGAGGCCCGTACAGCATGACGCCACGCGGAATTTTCGCACCGACCTTATGGAACTTTTCTGGTGCGACCAGGAACTCACGGATCTCTTCAAGTTCCTCAACGGCTTCATCTTCACCGGCCACATCATCAAATGTGATATCAGGGCGTTCCTGGTTGATTTCGCGCACGCGGGACTGGCCGAAACTGCCCATCATGCGTGTGCCCATCATGCGTGATGCGAAGAACCAGATCAGAGCGAAAATCAGCAGGACCGGCAAGAAGAGCTGCAGCATCGTCATCCAGGCGCTGGGCTGCGGGTAGTACGCGTTCCACCCCTTCGTCGGCTCCAGATCCTTCACCGTTGACAAGATGTCATCAGCCTGGGCGCGCACGTAGGTAAAGGAGATTTGGGTCCCGAAGTTGCGCTCGCGGTCCATCTCGTCCACTGCCTTGTGCGTGTACGGCTCGGACAACGTGAGGTTGATCTGCTGGGTCGAGTCATTGACCATGACGCGTTCAACAGTGTTGCCTTCAAGGATCTTCAGCCCTTCAGAGGTGTCAACAGTTGACGGTCCGAAAAGTCTTCCGAGCATGGAGGCAAGAATGATGACCGCGAGCACGGGGATGATCACGTACAGCCAGTTGATTTTCTTCTTTTTCTTTTCAGCCACTGCAGTTGCCTTTACCGAATATTCTTGTCAGTTCCGTGATGGTCGCGCGCGGCCTCAGTGCCGTTCGGTCCCGCCGTACACGTGAGGTGCGAGGGTGCCGACGAAGGGCAGGTGGCGGTAGCTTTCAGCAAAGTCGAGTCCGTATCCCACGACGAACTCGTTGGGAATATCGAATCCCACATATGTCACATCGACATCGACTTTCACCGCGTCCGGCTTGCGCAAAAGGGTTGCGATTTTCACCGAGGCCGCTCCCCGCGTCTCCAGGTTGTCCTTGAGCCACGACAGTGTCAGTCCAGAGTCGATGATGTCTTCAACGATGAGGACGTGACGGCCGTGAACATCAGTGTCGAGGTCTTTGAGGATCCGCACCACACCCGATGATCGAGTACCGGAACCGTATGACGACACTGCCATCCAGTCCATTTCGAGGGGGCAGTGAATCTTGCGTGACAGGTCCGCCATCACCATGATGGCGCCGCGCAGCACACCAACCATCAAGATCTCTTCGCCCTCATAGTCGGCGTCAATCTGCGCCGCCATTTCCTCGAGCCTGTCGCTGATCTGCTGCTCGGTTAAGAGAACCTTCTCGAGGTCTTCACCCATGTCTTGAGCGTCCACGCGCCTGGTCTTCCTCTCGGTTACACGACTAATAGTCCAAGAGTGCCACATTTCGCGCTCAAGGTGACACTCAACGTGGGCAGTCTCGCTATCGGCTGACTTGCTGCACCACCCCAGCGGTGATGGCGATTCGCCTTCACTCGACACGTTCCACGATCAGGCGTCGCATCGATCGACGAGGTCCGGACCGCTCCACCCTCGCGTGCCCACCCGGCACGTCGATACGGGTCCCGTGAGCGCCGCTAAGCGCCATCTCGTCAAGCTGCCTGACGTGGACAGAAGAGACGGAACCTGGTGAGTTCGACACCTGAGCCAGGAGTCGGTGCAAAACGCGCCTGCGGATAGGAGCTGCCAGGTCTGCCAACTTGGTGCAGTCAACGATCCAGTGTCGCCCGCGGCCACGCGAAGCTTTGCCGCGAGCACTGTCATTGTCCTCTGACTGCTCACAGGCATCTACCTGCCCGCGTTCTGCACCCCGGACGCCCTCAGCTTCCGACGACCGTCCGTCTCGAGCTCCCTCGCTTTCGCGCACACACGCATCGAACAGGTCGCCGGCCTGTGCGCTGAGATAGGCGTCATCTTCTCCGAGCATGTCGGCGCTTCGCGCAAGCGCCGGAATCGGATCAACTCCCAGCGCACGTTCCAGAGCAGGCAGTGCCCACTGGCGCACTGCAGCACGACGCAGCGCACTGCCATCAGATGCACGCCACGGCCCATCGACCGCATTGGTCGGATCATCGACCCACGCGAGCTTCAGATCCCGACACACCTGGTGAGTATCAACGCGACGCTGATCAAGCAGGGGCCGCAGCCACGTGATCGCTACCCCACCACATTCCATCAGGTCACGCCTGCGCATAGCAGATAAAGAATGCGCACCCGATCCGCGGGCCAGGCGCAGCATTACTGTCTCGGCCTGGTCATCCATTGTGTGACCGAGAAGAATCGTCGCTGCTGTCGTGCCGCTTTCTCGTGCCCATTGCGTCGCATAGCGGACAAGGGCGTCCCGCCGCGCCGAACGTGCACGAGCCTCTGGTCCGCCTTCGCGATACGCCTCCATGTCAGCATCCATAATTGCCGGGTGTGCGCCCACAGACTGCACCACGTCATACACATGGCGGGCCTCGTTGGAGGATTCAGGCCGAATGTGGTGATCAACGTAAACACCGGCTACCGGGATATTCCACCGTCTGCACAGGTCGGTGGCGACTACCAACAAGGCCAGGGAGTCTGGTCCGCCGGATACTCCAACCACAACGGCGGTCGGGACGCCCTCGTTTATGATCTGCTGCAGGCAGCGGCGTGTTGCCAGCGACAATCGCCGGACGGCACCTGTCGGGGTCGAGCCAACCAGTTGTGAGGCGCGGGACTCACACGACACGGTCGCGCCACGATTCGTAGGAGACAAGCTCTTCGCGCGTGGGCATATGGGTACGGTCAGACAACAGTGTGGCGACCTGACCATCGAGGACGACGTGGCGGGCAAAGGAGAACGCTCCCTGGCGTTCTGCCTCAATAGAACGCACGGATGCGCCCAGGCGCCGCAGCTCCATCAACCCAGTCATGCCGGCAGACTCAGGCGCATTGTTGCGGATCCAGCGTGCCGAGGAGATCTGGCGCGGAGAAATTTGTTCCATCTGCGCGCGCACGATCCCGTCCATCATCATGACCAATCGGGCCAGCTGCGCTGTGGACGAGGGGAACTTCGCGGCAGTGATTGACAGCTCGTCACGCAGCCAGGGTGCGGCTGAGAAGAGGATGCCCCACAGTCCGGCACGGATCGCTACCCATGAGCTGAAATCCTTGTGGTCGAGTGTGCCGCGCTGGGCGGCTTCAAGAACGGAGGGTGCGATGAAGATGCGTCGCTGTCCGAATGGGTCCCAAATTCCTTTCACGTGCGGCGCAACGGTGCGGAGCACGCCGATTTCGCTCAGGGTAGTCAGAGGCGATGCAAGGAAGGATCGCGATGAGGGGGCCTGGTCAGTCAGGTCCAGTCCGGTGGTAATAAACTGGTCAGTGATCTGGGAAATGATTTGGACGGCGGCGCGGCGATCCACGATCAGCACGGGCGCTGAGGCCACGTGCTCGGCAGCTTCGGGAAGGCTGGATAAGCCAGCAAGCAGGGGGTTGGTGCGTGAAATTGCTCTGCGTAGTCTGCCTACTGTTGCCGCTGCAGCTGAATGGCTGACGGTCGGGCCGGCCAGGGTCGCGCTGGACATGAGGCGCCCCAAGCGGTGCCATTGTGCTGTCCGATTCATGGTGTCATCCTACCGACCTGGCGGCGCGCTGGCTAAAAGGTGCGGCATGTGTGCCGGCTGCATGCAATTTTCCGACGAGGCGAGGCGTCAGAATTACTGAGCTCGAAGAGCGGCCAGGCCGGCTACGAAGTCGTCCAGAATCGGTCGAGTGGAGTACGCACCATCGTTTGGAACATTGTCGTGCCCGATGGCGAACAGAAGCTGACGACCATCAGCAGTGCTGACCGCTCCTGCCAGCGTGGACACAGTAGACAGGGATCCCGTTTTGGCTTGTAGGTTCCCGCCTGCCGGGGTGTCGGGGAAGCGTGCCCGAACAGTTCCTTCCAGTCCTCCCCACGGTAGGAATCGAATGACGTCACGCACCTGAGAGTTTTCGGAGGTCATACTCGCGTGGAGCGTGTCGACCAAAATGTGCCCCGTCAAGCGGTCGTTGCTCGACAGGCCGGAGCAGTCCTCAAGGGACAGGCCGGTTGTGTCAATTCCCATCGTGGCGATCGTATCGGACACCATCTGCGTTGACCCTGTATAGCTCGCGTCATATCCAGCCCGGCGCGCTGCGATTCTGCACAGTTGGTCGGCCAGCGTGTTGTCAGAGTCGTGCAGCATCGTGCGAATCTGCTGCCCGAGCGTCGCCGAATACACGACTGCCAGTTCATCGGACTTGCTTGCCTGAGCGGGTGCATCTGCTGTAGTGGTTCCCGACGACGCGGTGTCGGATGAGCTGACGGTTGGTGGCGGTGTGGAATCACCGTCAGATCCAAGTTCGACGGTAATTCCTTCGTCGCGTAGGTGCTCGGCGAACGTGGTGGCAACGTCCCGTCCAGGATCGAAGGTGGGATCAAATCGCGCATAGCCGTAGGCGCCGCGGTCGATCGCGAATGCGCCGACCTGACCTTCGTAGGAAGCCACTTCCTGCGTCGTCCACGCACTCAGGCGTGCCGGGCCGTCGAAAATGTCGTTGTTCCAGTTCAAGGTCACCGAGGTGACGCCGCGTTCCTTCAGGCCGTCTGCTGTCTGGCGAGCCAGGTCAGCCAGCCCTGCGTGGCCATCGATAGCGGTCGGGTCGCCCTCGTCAGAAGACAGCAGCAGGTCGCCCTCGCCCCACAAGTGCAGTGTTGTGTCGGTCAGGAAGGTTTCGGTGCGCAGGCGGGTGTTCGCATCGATGTGCGTCAGGATTGTCGTTGCGGTGAGGATTTTTGCTGTCGAAGCTGGCACGTGCACGCCCGTGCCGTCAGCGTCGAGCAGCACCTCCCCTGTCAGCGCATCCATCACCACTGCCCACGCTTTCCATTTGCCCTCCTGCGCGGCCTGCGCAACTGGTGACCACAAGGTCTGGATCTGCGCGGCGGTGGGAGCGGGAGCTGAGGCAGAATCGGTGATGTTCAGAGTCGATGACTGGCCATCAGACTGGCCGGTGGCATCGGGAATGTTCAGCCCCGACTGGGATGCCAGATCTGGTGGCGCGACGGCCTGAACTGGCGCGGAGATCGTCAGGAGGCCCGGCACGACATCGTAGACATCGCCCACTGCGTACGCCCCACACGCTAAAGTGCATAGTGAAGCGCATACAATCGCACCTATAGTTTGACGTTGCACGCGCGTCTCCTCCGCCTTGGGTGAGTCGGTCTCAACCCACGGCTCCACAGTAGTGGACAATGGCGGATGAGACAGATACGGCCACTCAGGAGGAACACAAATTGATGGAATTCGACGTGACGATTGAGATCCCGAAGGGCAATCGTAATAAATACGAGATTGATCACGAGACCGGTCGTATTCGTCTGGATCGCATGCTGTTCACGTCGACCCGCTATCCCGATGATTACGGTTTCATTGATGACACGCTCGGCGAGGACGGCGACCCTCTGGACGCATTGGTGTTGCTCGAAGAGCCCACATTCCCGGGATGCGTGATCCGCTGCCGCGCTTTGGGCATGTTCCGCATGCGCGACGAGAAAGGCGGCGACGATAAGGTTCTGTGTGTTCCAGCTTCCGATCAACGCGCGTCGTGGCGCACAGAAATTGAAGACGTGTCGGAATACCATCGTCTTGAAATTCAGCACTTCTTCGAGGTGTACAAGGACCTCGAACCCGGCAAGTCGGTCGAAGGCGCACACTGGGTGGGCCGTGAAGACGCCGAGGAGGAAATCCGTCGCTCCTACGCGCGAGCCAGACAAGCCGAAGCTGGCGAGCACGCGCACGAGTAGCGACTAGCTCACCAGGCAGTCTCAGAGGCGAACGACGTACGGCATCAGGGAACCGCTCCAGCCATAGATGCTGGTGACGCGCACCGTGGTGCCAGGATACGGCGCTTCGATCATCTGGTCGCCGCCAAGGGCGATCGCCACGTGGTAAATACCGCTTTGTGAACCGTCGCTGGACCAGAAGAGCAAATCGCCCGGTTGACGCTGGCTCAGCGGAATACGGGTGCCATATCCATACTGTGAGGCAGAGTAGTGTGGCAGGTACACGCCAGCCTGCCTCCACGCCAGCATGACCAGGCCGGAGCAGTCCACACCGGCGTATGATTCGCCAGCCCATACGTAGGGGACGCCCAGGAAGCTATACGCAGCGTTGACCGCTGTCTGCGCTCCGCCGCTGCCGCCGTAGGACGGTGCGGGTGCCGGATCAGGAGTCGGCGCTGGGGTCGGCGTAGGAGTTGGCGTTGGGCGCGTCTCACGCGAAGGCGGAGTATACGTCTCTTCCTGACGAGCCTGAGCGGCCGCTTCTTCTTCCTGGCGCGCAGCCAAAGCCGCCAGGCGAGCTGATTCTTCTTCGGCCGCCTTGCGCGCTGCTTCCACGCGACGACGTTCCAGTTCGGCTTCACGCTGATTAATCAGCTCAACAGTGGTGTTTTCCTTGCGTGCCAGCTCAGCCACAAGTTCACTGCGGCGCGCTTCAGTGGCCTGCTGAGAAGCCAACGCCGAGTTGGCAGCATTTTGCGCGGCATCGGTGCGTTCCTGCACCTCGTTTGTCGCCTTTTGCTGACGCTGTTCGGCAGATTCAGCCGATTCCTTCATCACCGATGCTACTTTTTCGAGGGCGGCCACCCGTTGCATCTTCGTATCGGCATTATTGGCGAATGAATCGAGTGTCGTCTGTTTGAACTCAACGGAGCGCAATCCGTCGGCCTGCAAATATGCTGCAGCGGCATCAAGAGACGAACCTTCAGAGCGGTAGGCAGTCTGCGCTATAGCAGCCAGCTCCTGACGACCTTTATCAAACTCAGCCTGAGCCTTATCCGCATCATCGCGAGCTTTATTTGCCGCAGCAGTTGCAGCATCAAGATCCAAGCGTGCTTTGTTGAGCTCTTCGCCGGCAATCTGCGCATTGCGCATGGCATCTGAAGCGCGCTGAGAGACCGCGGCCAATTCGACTTCGATCTGCCCCACTGACATCTTGGCGGCATCGGCTTCGGCACGCGCCTGGTTGATGTCATCTTGAGAGGGCGTGTCATCTGCATATGACGCCGGCATCGCAACGCCGGCACTGACAGCAAGCAAACCTGACATGAATAGAGCGGTCAGTGCGTATCGGCCAGATGCGCGACGCGGAGCCTTCTGGCCAAAGTGGCTCAACACCTTACCGTAAACCTGTCTTTTCACCTGATCCACCTAATGACACTCTGACTTTTCCCGCACGCTCCCCCACGCCATGTGGACATCGCGCACGATATGTAGCACTTACGCTAGCCCATCGTCGAACACTTTGGCAACAATTTCACCATTTTTCACGTTATTCACATCAGTCACAGTTTTCACATTCGTCACACCAGACACATCCCCCTCGTTCATCTTCCGCACACCCCACCATCCACATCGTGGACACGCCTCTGACCTCATCTTGCATGATCACGATGAATCTCTTACTGTGATGGACATGTTCCAACGAATGCGAATGTCCAACTGACTGCACGCTCGTCACACGACCAGCTGTGCAGCACCGCCCTCATCTAGCGCGGGACGTTGGACGCTGCCATTCGTTTTCAAGTTTCAGACATCTGTTGATTGCGTCAAAGACTGACTTGTCGACAACTGGCTCACCAATTCACCACACCACAAGTGTGAGTCCAGCTCATCGCGCCCCCAAAGATTCTTGACACTATTAAAGGAGCACACTCATGTCTGACCGCACCGAAATCGAACGCACCTGGGCTTTTGAAACCCGCCAGATTCACGCCGGATGGGATCGCGATCCTCAAACGGGCGCAACCAGCCTCCCCATTGTTCACAGCTCATCTTTCGCCTTCGAGACACCCGAACAGGCAGCGAACCGCTTTGCGCTGCGCGAACTCGGCCCCATTTATTCCCGTCTGACGAACCCTACCAACGACGCCGTCGAAGCCCGTATCGCCTCGCTCGAAGGCGGCGTGGGAGCACTGTTGGTGTCCTCGGGCCAATCAGCTGCAGCTCTGGCTATTCTCAACATCGCTCAGGCAGGCAATAACGTCGTGGCGTCACCCTCGCTGTACGGCGGATCGATCATCCTGCTGAAGAACTCACTGGGACGTTTGGGAATTGAAACACGCTGGGTGGATGATCCCGCAGATCCGGCTCAGTGGGAAGCACTTGCCGATGACAGGACGGTCGCATTTTACGGCGAGACGATCCCGAACCCCAAGGGCGACATCCTCGATATCGAGCCAGTCGCGCAGGCAGCGCACCGAGTCGGAGTTCCGCTGATTGTGGACAACACGGTGGCCACGCCTTACCTCGTGCGACCACTGGAATGGGGCGCCGACATCGTGATCCATTCGGCCACGAAGTACTTCAGTGGGCACGGCACCTCAGTGGCAGGCGTCATCGTCGATGGCGGCACCTTCGACTTCGGATCAGACCCTGCCCGCTACCCCTACTTCAATGAACCCGACGCCAGCTACAACGGCATAGTCTTTGCGCGCGATCTCGGAAAAGACGGGCAGTTCGGCGTGAACCTGTCCTTCATTCTTCGAGCCCGCACCGTCGGACTGCGTGACTTCGGTTTCACGCTCTCCCCGCTCAACACGTTCCTGATTGAGCAGGGCATCCAGACACTGTCACTGCGAGTTGAACGCCACGTCGACAACGCGCTGACGATTGCCCGATACCTGGAGGCACACGCAGACGTGGAATCGGTCAACTACGCAGGCCTCGACGCTTCGCCCTATCACCAGTTGCAGCTCAAGTACGCGCCGAGGGGTGCCGGTGGCTTGCTCTCCTTCGTCATCAAAGGTGGAGCCGACGCGGGGCGCACCTTCGCTGAGTCACTCGAATTGATTCCCACCGTCGCCAACATCGGCGACGCGAAGACTCTGGTGATTCACCCAGCCTCGACCACGCACTCGCAACTCACGGAAGAGGAGCTGCGCAAGTCAGGAATCGAGGGCGGCACGATTCGCCTGTCCGTCGGCATTGAAAACGTCGACGACATCATCGCTGATCTGGAGCGAGGTTTCGCAGCTGCTGACGCGGTGAGCGGCGAGGGGTCGAGTGCACGAAAGACACAGGAGTGACACATGAGATCCAAACCGACATGCCCTGGCGGGCGGCACCTGTGCGATATTGGGCCGCTGCGTCTTGAAAACGGAGACGCACTGCCACAGGCACATCTGGCATACGAAACGTGGGGCACCCTGAATGCGGAGCGCTCCAACGCCGTGCTGGTCCTGCATGCACTGACCGGTGATTCTCACGTGACGTCCTCATCCCACGATCCGACACCAGGATGGTGGGAGGGCATCGTCGGGGAAGGATCTCCTATTGACACGCGCGAGCACTTCGTGGTCGCTGCAAATATCCTCGGAGGCTGCCATGGGTCCACCGGCCCCTCCTCCCCTGCTCCCGACGGCACACCGTGGGGGTCGCGTTTCCCTCTCATCTCCACTCGCGACCAGGTCCATGCCGAAGCGCGGCTGGCTGACGCACTGGGAATTGATCGCTGGTCACTCGTGATCGGCGCGTCGATGGGAGGTCACCGAGCGCTGGAGTGGGCCATCACCTACCCGCAACGCGTCGAACGCCTTATCGTCGTTGCCTCGGGTGCGCAGACAACTGCTGATCAGGCGGCATGGATTCACAGTCAGCTGGGCGCAATCCGCCTCGATCCCCTGTGGAAGGGAGGCGACTATTACGGTGGGCCGCCTCCCGCGCAGGGACTGGGGCTGGCCCGGCAGATTGCGCACACAACGTATCGCAGTGGGCCGGAGCTGCAGGAACGCTTCGGCAGGTTCCCGCAGCATGAAGAAGATGTGCTCGAGGGGGGCCGGCTGGCTATCCAGTCATACCTGGATCATCACGGTGCCAAGCTGGCCAACCGTTTCGATGCAGGCTCCTACGTCGCGCTATGCCACGCCATGTTGACGCATGAAGTGGGGCGGGATCGTGGCGGTATTGCGCACGCGCTGCGTTCAGTGACGGCCCGCACGCTGGTGATTGCCGTTGATTCGGATCGTCTGTTCCATCCCAATGAGTTGTGGAACATTGCGGACAACGTGCGCGGTGCGTTCTATCGAGAGGTGCACTCCGACCACGGTCATGACGGTTTCCTGATTGAACGTGATCAGGTGGCACGACTGATCCGAGAATTCATTGATCGGTATCGCGGCGGGCATGAGGAATACGAGCCTGGCTCTGCATCAAACCGATGGGTCCAGTCGATACAGTAGGAGTGTGAGTGAGCATTTGAACGATCGCGATGAACTGACTGAACAGGACGAACCCGTAGTTCGGGATCCCCTGGCACCGTGGGGCACAGACGGGCCACCGCCATCGGGCCAGTGGCGCACTGACGTGCTGGGCGAAGGATTTGTGTCACGAACCATCGATCTTCTGCCCGACGATGAAGGCCCGGTTGTGGCAACGTTGGTGCGTCACGATCCAGAAAACGACCCGAACGCAGATGACCTGCGTTCAGTCGACCGGCCGATTATCCGCCTCGAGAACCCCGTGACAGTCCTGTACCTGCATGGCCGAAATGACTATTTCTTCCAGCGGCACCTCGCACGCCATATTTCGGCGCTGGGCGGGCGCTTCTACGCACTGGACCTACGCAAGTACGGCAGATCACTGCGCCCGTGGCAAACAATTGGCTTCATCAGCGATATTGACGACTATGACGAGGACATGGGTGAGGCGCTCGACATCATCCGCGGCGAATGCTCTGACGGCCCGCTGATCGTGATGGGACATTCGACGGGCGGCCTGATCGCAACCTTATGGGCGTGGCGTCACCCCGGTGCGCTCGATGGACTGGTTCTGAATTCGCCGTGGCTGGAGATGCAGACGCTTGCAGCGGTGCGTTCGGCTGTCCAACCCGTCCTTGGCCGCATCGCTGCCCGCACTCCCCTGTGGGAAATTCCTGCATCAACAGGGCCGGATCATTATGGCCGTTCCCTCATGGAGGGCTGGTCGACTTCGGGTTTCGACCTGCCAGAAGAGCTGCGTGATTTTCCTGACGACGACCCTGCTTTCACAGGGTGGGACTACCTGCATGAATGGAAGCGCCCAGAAGGCTACCCGGTGTACGCTCAGTGGCTCGATGCCATCCTGGTGGGGCACGAGAAGATCGAGCATTCTGTCTCGATTGACTGCCCGATTCTGTCGATGATGTCCACGCACAGTTATTTTGACGAGAAGTGGAGCCCGGAAGTTTTCCGTTCTGACACGGTGCTCGATGCCGATGTGTTGGCTACGCGGTCAGCCCACCTGGGTTCTTTGGTGACAATCGCGCGCTTTGACGGGCGCCATGACCTGGTGTTGTCGGATCCTGATGTTCGTCAACGCGTCTGGTACACGATGGATTCCTGGCTGGAGTTCATGGCTCACGCACTGTAGCAGTGAACTGCGGCAGCACTGTCGGGCACACGTCAGGCGTTCCCTCGTTCGAGCGGCATTCAGCGAACGGCGCGAATTTCTGCGAGCGCTTCTGCCAGCGTCGGACCTTCAGCATTGTCGATATGCCAGGCGTGCCACCCGTCAATTCCGCTCAGACCCAAACTTGCCAACGCATCTGTCGGGTCGGAGAACTCCGCTTCAGCCATGACGATCACGCCCTGTTCGGTCAGGTGGGCACGCTCCTCGCTGACCTGCGTATCTGTAGCCAGCTCAGTATCCAGTACCAGTGCGATCTGTTCGCCCACCATGTGCGCAACGAGTTCGAGCGCTTCATCGTCTGCGCTCACGGATACCGCTTCTGAAGTGTCGTCGCGGCGTTGCTGCGCGTGCCTGGCATGACGTCGCTCGGATCGAGACGGCAGATGCGGGGCGATAATGCTGATCGCGCCGGTTTCGGGATCCTCCTGAGCAGTGGCGTCATCAAAATCAGCACGCAGGTAATCCTCGTCCCCTTCTGATGGGTCCCACGAAGTCTCGCCGCGCGCGTACAGCCCATTGTCTGCCGAGGGGGCCGAGCCGATCGTGGCCTGCGACTGAGCATCCGACACGAGGACATGCGGGACATGCCCGTACAAGCGTGGCCCCACTGTCTGAACGTCCAGGAAAATGCGGCCAGATGACAGGGCACGCATCGACAGTTCGTGCACTTCCACACCTGAGGAGGCGAGCACATCCAGGGCAGGCCGCACCTGGTCGTCGATGGATCCGACCACCAGGATGAGGCGTGGGCCAGCTGAAATGGTGGGTGGCATGGAATCGCGGAACCGTAGCCATCCGGTCCGGAATGCTTCCACCCCGCCTGCATATTCGCGTGCCAGGTCAGTCCACGACAATGCTGCCGAGTCTGACAGTCGCGAAAGGGAGGCGATCAGCAGATCTGAATCCAGATGTGAGGTAACTTCCACGCACACCACTTGGCCGGTTGCGTCCAGCGCAGTCAGGCGAGGGGTGCCGGCCGCGTCAGGATGGTGGGAGGTGTCTCGCCATGTAATCGGAAACAGTGGGCGCGAGACAATCTCCAATACCTGGTTGCGCACCGAGTCCAGCACATCCTCGCCTATCGGCCCCTGAACAGGATGGCCGAACTGTGCTGCCACCAGGCGCCCGTTTTCGACCTCAAACAGTGCCATTCAATGCCACCCCCGGTCCTCTGCTGCGTTCCGCTCGCCGCAGTGTTTCTTATGTCAGTCTACGGCAATCGTACAGTGATCTGCCTCGATCAACAGAACGGCCGCAGTGGCCCTGACAATGCGGCGGCATCCACAGGAGTGGGTCGAAACTGTGTTATCCACACTGTCGACGTGAATCTCGCGCGATCCACAAGTGGAGCCACTGCGCTTTGGGCGAGTGCACACCCATGATGAGGTGACCGTATGGATGATCTGACACGAATCCGACGATGGAACTGGGCCGTCCGTATCACAGTAGCTGTGAGTATGTGTCTGGCCTTGTGCGGAACACTGATGTATCTGCGTCCGCCTCCCCCAGGGGTTGACGTCCTCGTCACGTCAGCCCGTCTGACATCTGGAATGACGAGCAGTTCCGCAGTTCACACAGTCGCAGTGCCACCGGCTGCGGTGCCAGCAGATGCGCTGAGCGCTGACGCGGATATCCCGCCTCGATGGGTGGGTGCCGACATCGAGGCGGGGACGGTGCTGACTGAATCGAATGTGGCAGGATCTGCGGATTCTCGCGCTCTGGCAGATGACGAGGCTCAAGTCACGATCGAGCTGCCTGTCGATCAGCTGACTCGAGTGTCGGCTGGAGACACGGTGCAGCTGTGGGCATCTGACTCATTCTGCGCCGATGAACAGCGAAAATGCCCGGCGACCCTGCTTGCTGATGGTATCCGTATCGCCTCGATTTCCGACCATGATTCGGGGCCACTGGCCGATTCGCCCACCCAATCGGTATCGATCATCATGAAAGCAGACGAAACTGAGCGGATCGTCGGGCACGTTACCTCAGACATCATCACGCTCGTATTACGATCTCCTTCGGGGTAAGAATCCCCTTTGTCTATTTTTCAAGGAGACGATCATGATCCAGGGATTCAAGGAATTCATTTCCAGAGGCAACGTCGTCGACCTGGCAGTTGGTGTCATTATCGGCGCCGCGTTTTCACAGATTGTGACCGCCCTCGTTGATGGCGTGATCAATCCGCTGATTGGCGCCATCTTTGGCCAGCCGAACTTTGACGACGTCCTCAAGTTCACCATCGGCACGTCCGAGATCAAGCCAGGACTCGTTCTGACTGCCCTTGTCAACTTCCTGCTCATCGCATTCGCCATCTACTTCTGCATCGTGATGCCCATGAATAAGCTGGCAGAGCGTCGTCAGAAGAAGACCGAACAGAATGAAGCCGAAGAGCCCGCTTTGACCGATGAAGCAAAACTGCTTGTCGAAATTCGCGACCTGCTCTCCACAAATGGCTCAACGCCATCCGTACGCTAACCTCGCTTCTGACCCTGGTGGCGGCCTGATGGCCATCACCTAGGAATCGGATCGCACCTGCCAATGCGGCGGGACATTGTCAAGGAGCCTGGCGTCATTTTCATGATCATTATGACGCTGGGCTCCTTCGCGTTCACGGTCACGTGAGGTTACTTTCTCGTCCCACGAGGGTGCCACGCCGTCATCGATCAGCCGCTGATCAGTCGGGCTGATGCGTATGACGCGCCGACGTCTGGAGTGCTCTGCCATCGCCTATTCCTGAGTTGGCTGGGTACGCCTGACAACGTTACGCAACACTGCATCGGTTTGCGCTCCACGACGGGTTAGCCCCACAGCGAAACGCAGTTCATCAATCAGCTCGTCTTCCGTGCGTTCCTCACCATCAGCGCGCACCCAGTGTGCCAGCTCATCGAGCTGATCATCACCGTAGGCGGCCAGAGGAAGGCCTTTGGCGATAGCTGGTCGCGGTCCACGCTTGTCAGCATCCGCCGATTCCTTCGCCGCTTCAAGATCGATTCGGGAAATCTCTGCGGTCAGTCCCAGCTCGATTTCGTCAGCTCGGGCACGAGCCCGATCCTCACTGCTCATTGCCGGTGATGGCGAGTCCAGTGCTCGCGCACCTTCGGAGCCTTCCGTCCCGCTCTCGACGCGCGTACCACCAGCATCCTCATCATCAGTGATGCTGCCGGTTTGACCATCTGCGCCGGGCGCGTCGGAATGGGCACCGCGGCCAGACTCTGAAGAACCGTTAACTGGCTCGGACGAGGCGTCAGCGTTCAGTGAGCGATCCAGACCAGGCGCGTCATCGGAGCCTGCCTCGTCGATATCAATGATGTCGGGCACCGTGATATGCGCTGCCGGCCCGTTGGCCTCATCAACTGCATCAAGGACGAGCTGCACAATCGCGTCAGTTTCGCGTTCGGGATCAATGAAGACTGCCATGGACAGTTCGGTTCGTACTTTCCATCCCTGGGCCTCCAGGAGTTTAGGCCAGATCCGATCGCGCACCCGCAGTGAAGGCTCGTTGACATATGCATCATCATCAGTGAGCACTGCGACGAGCAGGCGACCAGGTACTTCGGGATGACCGATTGCCAGCGGAATACGCATTCCTCCGGGCACACCCACGTTCGGTACCACTTCCAGACCAAGTGAATACAGCCGCTCAGCCAAGTCGATCAGCAGCGGATCGGGGGCATCCTGCAGGGTCGGCCATGTTGCATCTCTTTCGTCCTCTTCTGCCCCTTCAGCTACTTCCAACAGATCGAGCAGCAAGTGGGCTCCCTCGGACGTGACACGTGAGCGATCAAATTCCTCGGGACGAATTGACGAGAATACGGTCAGTTCCGAACGCACCGTGCGCAGCACATCAATAAGGACGGGCAGGCCCGACGCAGCGCTGATCTGGCCAAAATCGTGCAGGACGCGACCGTGTGGTGTCTTCGCGTAGCCCACCGTGAGCATAATGTGATCCCGGCTCAGGCCACGCGCGTCTTCGGGGCTCACCACGACGAAAGGTTCAAGAGCATCAGGATCAAAGAAGGATGTCAGCCCCGGAGACGATGCCACTTCCCGTTCGAGGGCTGCGCGGATACGTGTGGCATGCCGTTCATTGAGCGCGATCACAGCAAGGGAGCGGTCGGGGTGCTCGAGTGCGTGGCAAATGACCTGCTCGACAACTGCGTGGACTTCGGCGGCCGACGACTCGACTGCAGCTACACCCGGTGCAGGCATACCTGAGCCATCGGGCCAGATCGCCTTGATCGGTGAACTGGTCGTGCTCCAGGGAACCGGGATACCCATTTGAGCTGAATCGTATTGGCTCACCAATTTGGCAACACGGTCATTGAGATGACCCGGCAGCACGCTCAAACGCGTGTGAGGCAAAATCTGAGCGAGCGCGCTCACGGCTCCCTGCGGTTTGCTGGAATCCGACTGCTCGGAAGCGGTGCCGCTGGTCGACAGGTCGGCGATCACCACGATCTGTCGCGCACGCGCGATGATGGGAATAAGTTCTGCCAACGGCAGGCTATCGACATCATCGAGCACAACGAGGTCAATGCGGTGTCCATGCGGCACAAGGAGCGGTACCAGAGTCGGGACGGTCAACACCAGCGGAATGAGGTGCGAGGACAGGAGGTGTCGCGCGAAGAGGTCAGTCCCGCTGGCACCTGCTTTCAATGAGGCAACCAAGTCGGCGTGCTGTTCAGGTCGCGTGGCGAGAGCCTGCTGGCGCAATCGGCGTGCGCGCTGGAGCGCAATCGGAGCCAGCGATTCGATTTGTTCTTCGTCCAGCCGGCGACCTTCAACAATGAGGTCTTCAAGTTTTGTCGGGTCGAACCCGCCGAGTTTGGGTTCTTGTGCCAGCATCAGTCCAAGAACGGATGCCCACCACGCCAGATCGAGTTCACTATCCAGCATCTCATCGACGACACTACGTTTACGGAGGTCAGCGACGAGGTCATCCAGTCCGATCTGAGCCAGTTCCTTCAGAACAGCGACACGTTGCGGAAGTTCGCGAGCACCATCCGGATCTGCTGCCAGACGATCGAGCAGTCTGCCCAGATCGGTCATATTCATACGGGCAAGGTCAGGGTGAGAGGTGCCAAGAATCGGCGCCAGACGGTTCAGGTCAGCACGCACTGATGCGGCCAGCTCAATGATCTCATCCATGCGTTGCGGCAGTGTGGGCCAACCGTCGGAATCACAATGCTGTCGCCACACATCACGGCGCTCCTGCACGAGCAGAAGTTCACGGTGAAGGTCTTCAACGTGACGTCCGGGCCGCACATAATCGCGTGCCTGTCGGATCAGGCGCTGACGCTGCGAATGTTTCATGGAGATGCCGTGCGAGCGACGCCATTGCTTCGACGCGGTTGCAATCACCATATCGGCTGCGCTGCGTTCAAAAATGGCCGGCTCGAACACGTCGAGGACATCGCGCACGCCTTCGAGCATTTGAAGCTGAGCTTCCCACTGAGTCAGGCTGGTGGCAGGGACAAGCCCCGTCTCGCCGGCAACCGTGCCCATCTGCACTCGCATCTCAGGCAGGGATTCGGTGGCGAGCCTCTTGACTCGTTTCAAGACATCGGGAACCTGTTCGGCTGCGTTGATGACCGCTCCGCGCCACGCGCCGCGCTGCGTAAATGATGAGAACAGATTCAGGCCGCTGGCTCGGTGCAGCAGCGTGCGGGCGCGCTGTCCCTGATCCTGCGCAATGTCTAGCAGGACATCCTCGCGCAGCCTGACGCGGGTGCGTGGAGCAGGGTGCATGCTGGTCAGATCTGTCAACACCTGTAGGGCATCGTAGGCGGATACGCCGAAACGGTCGAACGGCTTATGGAGGTAGGTCGTATGTGATGACAGGGCCTCCCGGACGCGACGCAGTCGCGTCCGCAGCGCTTCGATCTGCGTGGGATCGGTGATCACATCGGACGTGTCTGCCATGGCGAATTCGAGGCGCTCACGCACAGCCTGCGCCGACTGGGCACTGCCATCGACGCGCACGGAGATTTCACTGACTCCGTGCTGGTCAAGATACGTTTCCACTCGCGTGGTGCGCGACGGGGATCCTGCAATATGCATGGTGGAACGCCCTCGTGACGCAGCATCTGTCATGATGGCAGCAATCACGGCGGTATCGTCCGCACCGTGCGGAATATCGATCATGAGGGATGCGCCGTCAGCAACTGCCTCGACGATGTCCTGCTGGGCAGGAGCCAGGTCACCGATGCCTTTTTCATCCCACGGGTCACGATCCGCGGGGTTCGCGCGAGGCAGTTCCTGGCCGATTTCTCTGACCGCTTCTTCATCGCCTGCCAGCGCTCGAATAATCGGGTGGTTCACCAGGTCCTGCTGGTGGTCAAACTCGCGCAGCAGCACACTTGCCGGATGCTCAAAGATGCCGAGAACCAGGCCTTCCCTCAGGTCAAAGCGCTCCAGACTGGCACCGATGTCGCGTAGCTGCGCCAGTGCACGGGTGGGTGAAAACCCATGCAGCGACGTTGCGTCATCCAGGATCGCGTGCGGGTCGACGTTGAGATGAGCTGATTCAAATGCCTGCGACAGGCTAGGTCCAATCGATGCTCCCTCACGCAGGGAAATGACGATATCGCCGTCATCAGTTTCTTCAACAGTGACTGGTCGCAGCAATGCCGGGGAGCCTCGCCGTACCCCCGCATCTGTCCACGATGCCTGTCCGATCGCCAGGTGGATGGGGCCGATTCCGTGCGTCGCAGCCAGCTGGCGCGCACGTCGTATCACCGTCAACGTTTTTTCGCGTGCCCGCTCGTACGCGCTTTTTTCCCGTACGAGGTTCGACAAGCGCGTGGGGTGCTCTGCGTACAGTTGCGCCAGACCTCCGGGGTGGGCCTGTCCGAGCGCAAGGCGTGGGGCTGCTTCGTTGGTTCCTGCAACGGTGGGTTCATTCACCGTGAGTGTGGATAGATCCTGACGCCATTGCGCCAATGCGTCTGTCAGCTCGTCGGCGATCGGCGTGTGTTGGGCGCGCACATCGTCCGCGGCTTCGGAGCGCCGGCGAGGGCGGGACGAAGCCGAATTTGAACGGGAGAAGATACTCGGAACCACTCTCCTAAGCTAATTGCTAATGGCCACGCTTTTGTGGAAGCGCCGCGGTATGCCCCCAATTGCCACGAGGATGACGCCGACGCATTCCGGAGCTGGCCAGCTGGCAGGAATCGCACGGACGGTAAGTCTCATGTGAGGGTCTACTCCGCTTGTCCGAGATTGATGTCCTTAGTCGCGGCAATGAGTATGTCTTGAATCTCAAACCTGTTCGATATGACTGATGACCTGTGGTGCGTACCGAGGGCAGACACCACAGGTCATCAGGTCACGGTTTATTCAAGCCGGTTGATGCAGCCGTTCAGTACGAGGCGTGCACAACGCCACAGAAACTGAAGGTGAACTGGAGTTTCTCACCTCGCGGCAGCTCATATTCAGGGTGGGTGCGAGCACCCCACGTATCATCGCCGGCCACGCCACGACGCATCAGCGCCGGTCGGGCAACAGTCTTGATCGGGGCGGGCAACTCGTTGGGATGGGCAGCGTTTTCGATCTCAAACGGGGTCCACGGCAAAGCGGAGAACTCCATCGGCTCGTCAGCCTCGAAACGGATGCCCCAGCCATCCTCGTCGGTCAATTCCGCCCAGCGCACGCCCGTGCGTGAGCCTGCCTCCTGCGGACGCAGGTACGGGGTCAACGCGTCGGCCACTTCCAGGTCGTAGACACCCAGGCGCGCCCCCTGACGACGGTCCACGTAGCACTCCTCAGGCCCTTCGCCGTACCAGCGCATGTGGGTCAGACGGTCCGACAGTTCAAACAGTGCACCATATTCAGGCATCGACGGCAGCTTCGCGTCAGGCGTTGTCGTCATCGTGACCGTGATACGACCGTTTCCGTCAACCCTGTACGCCACGGTGAGCATGGCACCCGGGGTGGTCAGCAGGTCGTAGCGGAACGTGATTGTTGCCGATGTGGCGTCTGTTTCCACCTTCGCTTCCTCGTCGACCGGTCTTGCATACCGTGAGGCAATGAGCCAGGGAGCGCATTCGCGCTGCATGTCCCACCCGTTTTCATTCGAGGTGGGCGCATGCCAGAAGTTCGGGCGCACTGTGCTGTGGAGCAGTTCGCGCCCGCCCTCGCTTGTCATGCCGTACCGGTAGGACGTCAGTCCACGCGCCGAGGTGAACAGAGCGGAGAAATGTTCGCCGTGCACACCGATATTGCGCACGCCTTCCACTACTCGAGGTGCAGGAATGCCCGTAGCCGGAGCCGCAGCTCCTTCTACAGCGAAGACTCCCTGCCCGTAGGCGACGACGTGTCCACGCTCGGCCCATTCGGTGTCCTCACGCAGGCGCATTTCCACGTTGATGACGTATTCGCCTGCTTCTTCAGGCAGGCTGAACGGCAGGTCGTAGGTGGCATTTTCTCCCGGTTCAACATGAGTGTCGAGGGCCCCCTGAGCCAGCGTGGCACCTTCATGTTCTAGGCTTACCACGCATATGAACGCATCGGAGTTCGTGAACATGCAGCGGTTTTCAATTGTCACTTTCGCACGCTCAACTGTGATGTCGAAATCCTGGAACAGATAGCTGACTTCCTGAATCTTCGGGGTAGGCGTGTGATCAGCGAAGTAGATGCCGTTGCCGCAGAATTCGTAGTCCGTTGGCGCCTCGCCGTTGTCCCCGCCGTATCCGAAGAACGGGCGGTTGTATTTGTCGCGCATGGCGATTGCCTGGTCAGCGAAGTCCCAGATGAATCCGCCCTGGAAAAGTTCCTCGCGGCGCGCCAGGTCAAGGTACTTGTCAACGGCGCCGAACGAGTTGCCCATGGCGTGCGCAAACTCGCAGAGGATCATCGGCTTGTCGCGGTGCTGAGCCAAGAATTCTTCGACTGTTGCGGCCGGTGTGTACATCTCTGAGTGGATGTCAGTGGAGTTCGGGTAGCGGTTGTCGTGAACGACACCTTCGTAATGTACGACCCGCGAGTCGTGTTCGCGGAAATAGTCGGCCACCGCTGCGATCATCGAACCGCCGTAGGACTCATTGCCGCATGACCAGATTACAATGCTGGCATGATTGCGGTCGCGCATCAGCATTGACGCTGCGCGGTCCAACAGTGCGCCTCGCCACTCTTCACGGTTACCCGGCAAAGCGTGCTCAACCGGTTCCTTGCGCAGCAACATCCTGTCCCACACGCCGTGGGATTCCAGGTTCATTTCGTCGATGACCATCAGTCCGTAGCGGTCACACAGTTCATACAGGAACGAGTTGTTCGGGTAATGGCTGGTGCGGATCGCGTTGATGTTGGCCTGCTTGAGCATGATGATGTCGCGTTCAGTTTGCTCGCGGCTCATCACGCGACCATCAAGGCCGAATTCGTGCCGGTTCACACCTGTAAAGATCACGCGTTTGCCGTTGAGTTTCATCACGCCGTCTTCGATGGCGAAGCGTCGAATGCCCACGGTCTGAGGGATCACTTCACGCAGTTGCCCGTCGTTGTCACGCAATTCCAGCGTGAGGTCATACAGGTACGGATCCTCGTGGCTCCACAGGTGCGGCTGCTCAATGGTGATCTCGTAAGTGCCGTCGTCGGAGCGCTTGAGCTCCCCCACGTCGTCCAGCGTCACGGTCAGGCCGCCCTCGCCAATGACGACTGGTTTGACGCGCACGGTGGCACGTGAGTAATCGTCGGTCAGCTCGGCGCTTACACACAGGTCTTCGAGGTGGACAGCGGGCCGCCGGTAGAGCACGACGTCGCGGAACAGGCCGGAGAATCGGTAGAAGTCCTGGTCTTCAATCCATGACGCGGCGCACCATTTGATGACCTGTACTGCGAGCTTGTTGCTCCCCTCGACCAGCGCGTCGGTAATGTCGAATTCACTGGGCGTGAAGGTGTCGGTGGCGTATCCGATATATGTGCCGTTCAGCCACACAACCAGTGCACTTTCAGCGCCCTTGAAGGAGACGGAAATTCGCTCCCCTTCTTCGAGCGGCCGGTCAAGGGTGAAGGTACGCACGTAGGAGGCGACAGGGTTGAACCGGGTGGGAGCTGTGCCCTCCACAACGTCTTCCTGCCCATCCCAGGGGTATTGGGTGTTGACGTATTGCGGCTTGTCGTAGCCGCGCATTTGGATGTGCGCGGGGACTGGGATGTCATCCCACGCCGCGCAGTCATAGTCGGGTTGTTCAAAACCGGGCACGGTTGCCGCAGGGTTTTTCGCGTAGTGAATCTTCCACAGTCCGTTCAGGCACTGCTCGTATTCAGAATTGCCGAGGGCGGCGCTGCGCGCGCTTCCGAACCATCGGTGGTCTGAATGCGCAGGCATCCGGTTTTCAGCGAAACACTGAGGATTGTTGATCTTTTCGGAAATGTCGATCATTTAATGGCTCCCGTAATTCCTTCAGTAAAGCTCCGTTGGAGAACAAAAAACACAACCATCGCCGGAAGTGATGTCAGCAGAACAGCCAACATGAGAACACCATAATTAGTTACGTAACCAGCAGCCAAGTTCGATATCAGCATAGGCATGGTTTGATACGACGAATCAACCAGAATGACTTTAGGCCACAGGAAATTATTCCATGCTGTCATGAAGGTAATAACAGCGGCAGCGGCATACGTAGGCCGCATCGTCGGAATATAGATGCGTGCAAAGATCGAAAGCTCACTCAGGCCGTCAATACGTGCAGCCTCGATGATCTCATATGGAAAATTACGCGAGGACTGTCGAAAGAGCAGAATCAGGAACGGCGTAGAAATTGCAGGTAGGACGACAGCCCACGTTGAGTTGACCATTCCACCCTTTGCAAACAGGCGGAACAACGGAATCATGGTCGCCGCGAAAGGAATCATCATGGCGAGCAATAGAACCGCCATCAAGACATCCTTTCCTTTTGAGTGATAAATCTCAAATCCATACCCTGCAATCGAGCACACCAGCAACGCCAGAACTGTAGTGAGCACAGCATTCACAACCGAGTGCCACATTGCAGCTCCAACATTTTGCGTGGCAAGCAAGTCGCGAATATTAGCCATCAAATTTCCGCCAGGCGTGAGTTTTGACGAGAGTACGTCTCGCGACGTATTTGTTGCAGAGACCAACATGTAATACAGCGGAAACAACGAAAAAATCGAGAAAACTGTCAAGAAGAGGTATCCCGGAACACGGCGGAACGTCTTAGTCACGTTTATCACCGACCTTCATCTGCGCCAGCGCAAGTATTGCTACCAAAATCAAAATTACATACGATATTGCTGATCCATAACCGATATTCGGATTCTTTTGGAATGACAACTCGTATAAGTAATGCGACATCGTCATCGACGAGTAGGCGGGGCCACCACGAGTCAAGTTCCATGACTCATCAAATAGCTGAAGTGTGCCGTTCGTAGACATGATGGCTGTCAACAAAATCATTGGTTTGAGCTGAGGAACCGTGACATACCAGAAGGTTTGCCACGCATTCGCGCCATCAATACGCGCTGCTTCAAGACTGGATTGCTCTATGTTCTGCAGAGCAGCCAGATAAAACACCATATTGTACCCAGTCCAGCGCCAAATTAAGCCAAAAACAATGACGAATCTCGCTGTATTAGGCTGCCCTAACCAGTTCACTGGCGAGTCGATCAGACCGATTTTTCCAAGTACGTCATTAACAAAGCCATCATTGGCGAAGAGAGTACGAAAAACTAGCGAGTACGAGACAAGAGAGACTGCGCAGGGAAGGAAAATGACTGTCCGCCAGAAACCCTTAAACCGTAGATTCCGATCGTTAAGCATGTTGGCAAGGATCATGGCCAATATCAGCATGATCGGAACTTGAATAATAAGATATATGAACGTGTTCTTGAGCGTCATCATAAAGATGTCATCATTAAGAAGACGTTGATAGTTCATATAGAACGGTTCAGCAAAATGCAGCCGAGAGCCTTTACCGGTTTTGAAAGACAAAATCAAAGCCTGCACCATAGGATAAAAGCTCATTATCATGATGAGCAAAGCGGCAGGAATTAGAAATGACCATCCAGTTAAGTTGCGACGTCGATATGCGCGACTGGTAGTAGTCCTATTGTCATTTTTATTGTGAGAACGCCTACGAGTTTTCTGTGCCAACATTACAGATATTCTCCTGAATCAATGAAAGGCTTCAGAGTCGATAGCTTCCGCCGTCCTCGACTTGTCATTTCAAAGTCGAGGACGGCAATAGAGCTATAACGAGCACGAAGAATTAAAGTCTACGCAATTAGCGTTATTGCATAGCAAATTCAACGTTATCCTGAGCCTCTTGAAGTGCTTCATCCGGCGACCCACCTGCAATAATCTTGGTAACTGCCGCGCTGACTGCATCACGAGCCTCGTAGTAGTAAACACCGGGGTCAATTGCGGGGACATGCGATCCAAACTCGACAACCTTCTTGTAAACGGGGTCATTGCCGTAGAACTCAACCGGCTGGTTGTATACATCCGATTTACCAGCAGGAATCCAGTTCGCAATAGCGCCTGACGAGGAAAGAATTGTGTCATACAGTTCGGTCGAACCTGCGAAGGTGGACTTAAGGAAATCCGCAGCCAGTTCCACGTTGGCATTCGACGTAATTGCCCAGGACGAGCCACCATTAGTTGAGTAGTTTGTCGCTCCCTCCACGCCTTCCAGCTTTGGAACGTTCGTAATGCCCCACTTACCGGACTGGTCTTCCGAGGTCTGAATCGAGCCTGATATCCAGATACCTTGCAAGGTACCCGCTGCCGTGGAATTCGTAATTGTACCAATGTACTCGTCCCAGGAATTCACCTCGACAAGCAGGCCCTTTTTCACCATTTCTGCGTAGATATCAATGGCCTTGCGCAGCGCGTCGTTATTCACTATGTTGGCTTTGCCATCTTCGCTAAATAGCGATACACCGGCACTTTGCAGGATCATCATCAAGGTGTCCGACGAGCCAGCAACTCCGCTCATCATCGGTTTACCCGTCTTCGCCAGGACGTCCTCGCCCTTCTTAATGAAGTCACTCCATGTAATGTCAGTGAAGTCGTCAAGTGAATAACCAGCTTCCTCCAAGACATCTGTTCGCAAGGCATTTACTGCAGTCCCAGAATCAAAGGGAAGGCCGTAATTCACGCCATCAACTACCGAATACCCCACGACCGCTTCAGGAAATTCGGAGAAATCAATCCCTGAGTCGGAGTAATCACTAAAGAGGTCTGGGTAGTTAATGACATTCTTTTGGAAAGCCATATTCTGGACAAGCACGATGTCCGGCAACTGATCAAACTGCTGCGATTGCGCCAGCGTCGTCAGCTTAGCTTGTACATCATCCCATGGCACTTCAGTGACGTTAATATCAACGTCAGGGTGGTCCTTCTTGTAAATCTCTGCCGCCGTGTTCATTGCGTAGATGTTGAACGCAGGATCCCACGCCCACACGGTCAATGAATTCTCATCACCGCCAGCTGCAGAGCCTGATTCGCCGGAACCGCCACCAGATCCTCCACAAGCAGCAAGTCCCAAAGCTAGCGGAATTGTTGCTGCAGTTGCTAATAACTTCTTCTTGCTCACCATCGAACAACCTCCTATTTATTTCGAGCTGCGTCGACGCACCCCGAACAGTTGGAATGCGATTACGCTACCATACGCGCATCGTAGTGCAAAGTGCATTGACACCTATTCGGCTGTGCACTTCATACCAACATAAGCTCCAAGAACACGTGAGCGCCATTCATTCTGCTGTCTGAAGCACGTAGGCCCTCGGCAGCACGATGCGGCTTCCGCCCACGAAACCATGCCAGTTTGCCATATTTCACTATCCGGGAGGTCACCGCCTTAGTGGTAGCCAGTTCGAATAGAAGCTCACTGGCACAGCAACAGACGCTGACAGTCCTGATCGGCTAAACCCTATTGGGTGAGCTTGACATCTGTTACCCTGTGGTTACGTAACCACAGAGTGGTGTCTGTGTGTTACTTGGACGAAGGGACTTTTGACGATGCGGTCAAAACTAGCGGCTTTTGGAGCTCTTATCTGCGCGGGCGGGCTTGGGTTGTCGACCATTCCTGCCTCAGCCATGGACGCCCATGCAGAAGCAAACGAAATTGAGAACGCAGCCCATATTCAGCCAAATCCTGCGTATCAGAGTGAGCCATTCGAGGGATGGGGCACTTCATTGGTGTGGTTTGCCAATGCGACCGGAGGATATCCAGATTCAGTCCGAAACGAACTCCGCGACGCGGTTTTTGGAGAAGACGGCCTCAATCTGAATATTGCCCGCTACAACATTGGAGGAGGCAACGCGACAGACGTCCCGCCATACCTACGTCCAGGAGGTGCTGTTCAGGGGTGGTGGCAGGATACTTTGGATGTCGGCGACGATGACGGCTCCGTTAGCTCTACCTACGAGGATCGGGAAAGATACCGAAAACATTGGAGCAGTAACGATGCATCACACTACAGCTTTGAGGCGGACGCAAGCCAGCGATGGTGGATAGACGCCATCAAGAATAAGGTAACGAAATGGGAGGCTTTCTCGAATTCTCCCCCCTATTTCCTCACCGAGTCCGGATTTGTTTCAGGCGGCTTCGACTCAACACGCGAACAACTCAGCACAGAGAACATGCCAGCTTTTGCGGACTACCTCGTGAGAGTCGTCGAACACCTCGAAAAATCTCATGGCATTGAATTTGACACACTTGATCCTTTCAATGAGCCAAATACAAATTACTGGGGAACTCAAATAGATCCAGGCACGGGCTGGCCAACTACCGCCTCGCGACAAGAGGGTGCTCACATCGGGCCCACATATCAAGATGAAATGATACGGGTGCTTGATTCTCGCCTCGCTAATGAATCTACGAGTACCTCCGTCAAGATCTCCGCGATGGATGAAACGAATCCTGGGACTTTCGTCAGGAACTGGCGCGATTGGTCTCCTGAAGCACGTAATTTAGTCAGTCAGTACAACGTTCATACATATGGCACAACTGACCGGCTTAAAGTGCGGGACATTGCGAAAGCGGATCAAACACCTTTGTGGATGAGCGAAGTTGAAGGAAACTGGTCTCAAACTTCGCTGGGATTCAACCAGGTCGATATAGCCAACGGGTTAGGAATGGCACAGCACATAATCGATGATCTGCGCGAGCTTGAGCCCAGGGCATGGGTCTTTTGGCAACCCGTTGAAGATCTTTACAACATGGAAAAGGTCGAAAAACTGAATTGGGGATCTGTTTTTGTTGATTTCGACTGCGACGAGAATGGGAATTCAATCCGAAGGATTGAAGATGGCGAACCAGATCCATCCTGTAAGGTTCTCACCAACTCCAAGTTCAATACCATCAGAAACTTTACCCATCATATTCGTCCCGGCGACCGTCTCATTCCAGTTGATGAGGTGCACTCAACTGCAGCCATCACTTCAGATGGCAATGGTTTGAATATCGTCCACGTAAATTCAAGCAATGAAACTCGCCAAGTTGCTATTGACCTATCTAACTTCGCCGACTTTTCGAATGCGGTAATTACTCCCATAACCACAACCGAATCCCCGCAAGACAACGTGACGGCGAATGCACTCCGTCGCGGCACTCCGGCTAAAGTCGATGCAAGCGGTGTCACGATGATGACTGTGCCGGCGCGTTCTGTCACAACATTCGAAATTGAGTCTGTCTCTGGAATTAGTCAGACTGCCCCTGCTTTTCACGATGGGGAGTCGTACGAGTTATTTGGCGTGCAGTCAGGTAAAGCTCTCACCGCCGGAGCAGACGAAACAGTCACAATCTACGATCCAACGACCGACCGCTCTACGCGGCAAGCGTGGAAAGCGACTGTTAAATCGGGCGAAGGCACCAATCGGCTAGTGATAAACCTTGAAAATTCTCATGGTCAGAAACTTGCTCTCAATGGCGACCGAGTCATAGCTTCAGAATCGGCAGATCCTATCGATTGGATTATTTCGACCACTACGGGGAAGGATTTCACACTCCAAGCGGCAGGAGGCATTCAGGTCCTTGACGTCATAGACCAATCGCGCAACGATGGGGCGCGTGTCGGCATGTATGAATCGTCGGGAGGGGCAAATCAGCGCTGGTTATTACGCGACGTCGCTCGAAAAGGATTCATTGAAACCACGGTACGAACGAAACCAGGTCTTGCCCCGAGCCTTCCAGAACAGGTGACGCCGATCTTTAGTTACGGTCATGGCTTACCTGTCAACGTCACATGGGATACCGAAGGTATTTCTTGGCCTGACCATGGAACAGTCGATGTGCTCGGTCATGGAATAGATCAATACGGTAATGCTTTCGACGATGCGAGAGTCCACGTAGTAGTTGGGGCCACCGCATACGCCGATCCAAGTTCGATAACGGTCTATCCCCACATTTCAATAGAAGAAATCAAGAAGTCGGCTCCTCTGACAACGACAGGCACTGTTGCCGGATCTGAGAAACGCTTCGAAATGCCAGTTACATGGGATTTTTCCTCTCTACGACCAGAAGATCTCACGCATGAGGGTGTCACCAGCGTGTACGGAGAGGCGGAAAGTGTCGGCCAGAGCGTGCCTGCCATTCTTCACGTAATCGTCACCTCTCCTAGCGCTCACAACGTCGCGCCTCATTCAAATTCCTCTGCTAGCTTCACAGAACCGGGATACTCGGTAGGCGCGACGACAAATATGGTGCTCGATGATAAAGCGTGGTCGAATTGGAAGTCTGGTGACAAGAACTCAACGGACATGCTCACTTATGAATTAGAAAAAAGCGAGCTGGTATCGGAAGTTGGAATCTACACCTATAGAGATGGCAGCTACCTCTCTTACCCATCTCGATTGCATGTTGAAAATAAAGATCCCGCCACTGACCAGTGGAAGGCGTTGCCCGAGGTCAATGTCGAGTCTTCAGACACAGGGGCTCCATTCGTAAAGGTTGATGTGAATCGCTGGACTCAAGGAATCCGAATCGTTTTGACAGCACGCCCACAGACCCACATGATTATTTCCGAGGTCGTAATCAATGCGACGAGAGCCACTGCATCGAGCCAATCTGGAATTGCACGCCTAACCGCTGATGGCGTGGATGTCCCTCACTTTGTCTCCGGCACGGGCGAGAGCACTTTAGCGATACCGCGGCTAGATCGCGAGAGTGGTAACTTTCCAGAAATCGGCGCAATTCCGCTCGATAGGGATGCGACGGTGACGATAACTCAGGCTTCTCTCGAAACCCCGTTCGCGGTCATCGATGTCTTGTCCGCGGACAAGCAGTCACGCTACCAGCATGTTGTCAGATTCGAGGTCGAGAATCCGGCTGACTCAGCTCAATCTCTCGATTCGTCTCAGTCAACTCGGGAAGAAGCCACGGAGTCCGCGGCATCCAGTCAAGAGCCAGAATCCACCTATCGCATAGTCCGGACTGGTTTCCCAGGAATGGCATGGTTTATCGCAACGAGTATCGTCACGGGATTAGGTATCTGCGCTTTCTTGCCGGCTCGGAAAAAGATGGCTTCATCGCACCTCGTGACCCCAATGCCCGACTAGTTCATGCTCAGGTATCCCCTTCTTCGGTGGGGATGCGCTTTGAAGGACCTGCAAATGGTAAAGCCAGCGCCTCGGCAAGATGACTCGATTCATTCATCTTGCCGAGGCGCTGGAGCGTTTTTAGGGTTAATGCCCGGATTGTGTGTACGTGGTGTTGGTTTTTGTTCGGTGTGTCAGGGGTTTGAGCGCTGTGTACATGCTTTGAAAGCATGT
>OJYO01000023.1_pt1 | contig 70296 bp, 54 predicted proteins | sample 1600971 | NCBI WGS metagenome assembly OJYO01 (sample SAMN04436979, study PRJEB24849) | human gut metagenome | biome: human gut; feature: NICU; material: stool | host: Homo sapiens | place: USA: Saint Louis, MO | collected 2010-08-08 | reverse complement strand
CTGTCGATCTGGAAGCCTCTCACTGGATTCATCACGGCTCTACCTCCCGTGAGGTTACTCCTGACCAGTGCAAACGCCTCGCCCATGTAAGCGGTTAGCAGCAGAACCCTCTTCAGATCGACAGACGGGGAAAGAGGGGAGGACAAGCATGCGGGAACAAGAATTCCCACAATGTGGGAAGACGCTGTATGCGCACGCGCACCCCCACACGAAACCCTTCAGCCCACAAGAAAGCGCAAGCTTGAGCCATCCCCGCAAAGCACGACCCCTGTCTACCCTCGACAATCACACGAGCGACGATCACACGAGGCCCCGGGCATGTTCCCCCAGGTTCGAACTCGACACACATCCACAGCCCAAAGGACCCGCACTGACCCCACTGGCCAAGCATTCCCACAGGTCACAAGCCCACCCACCCAACCACACGCACCACCCACAGCCATACAACGAACCCACCACCACGCCAAATCGAACCTCGGGGACGAAAAGAGGAAAGGCGTATCTCTCATCTCGCACTCGAGACAAAGAGCGAGGCACTCATGCCTCCGCGAAAGGCGTTACAAGAGGGGGAGGACACCTACCCCCCACGCACGGTGACACGAGGGCCAGTCTTCAGCCACGACAACACAAGGCACGAGGAGAGCGGGCATTCCCCACGCGCGGGGCTTGAACGACCGGCTCAGGCTCCAAGCTCAACGTGCAGCAGGGACATCCCCGCGCGGGGCTTGAAACTACTGCTACTTGTCGGCGCGGTCGATAACCTCGGACGTACCTGACATGTCGGTGTTCTGAGCGGAATCCTTGCTTGACGTGCTCTCAGCATTGTCAGGAGCAGTGCCGGCAGCCTCGCGCTCCTGGAGCAGCCGTTCGCCCAGAGCCAGAGCATCACGCCGATTCTCATCCTCGTGACGCTTATCCGCATCGTCTTTCAGTGCGTCAACTTGTTCGCGCGCATCGGCCTGACGACGCTTCTCCTCTTTTTCGCGCTTGGCGTCCTCGACGTTCCACGGAGTTTTTTCACCGCGAGCTTCACGTTCGTCAGCCAGATTCTCTCCACGTTTCATTGCCTGATGGAAGTTCATACGAGCCTGCTTCTCCTTACGGTGTTCAGAAATTTCTTCCGGCGACATGCTGGCTAGAGCCGCCAATTCGCCCTCGCTGAATGAGGGGTGGTATGAGGCGTCAATGGCTAGCGGAGCATCGGAAAGCTTGGGGGGATCGGGGGTCGGTTCGACCTCTCCGGTCACAGCGTGGTGTGGCCACTCCAAAGTACGAGGGACACCCAGCGTGACATAGTTCGGCGTCTCATTGAAGTGAATCAGAGAGGACTTATCGGTCGGCGGGATTGCAGGCGGATTCGCAACCCACGCACTGATCTGCAAAATGACACGCATCTGCAGGTTAATCCACAAAATGAGCGTGACCAGCGTCGTCGCAGTGGTCAACACTGCGCCCGACACGGCGCCAACAGCGGACGTTCCCAAGAAGCGCAGCACCCCGGCGGCGAGGGCAGCCAATGCGGCACCCCACATGAGGTCGCGTCGAGGTGGATGAACGAGCGCCACGATTCGAATCAGAACAATGAACACGCCGAAATCAACCGCAAAACCGACCAGCAGGCTCGCAATGTTCAATGCAATTTTACCGAAACCGGCGTCGATTCCCAGAGTCGAGAAAATCCAATCGCCGAACACTCGCAGAGCTACGGAGGAAACGGCGCTCACCAGCACTCCCACGCCCAGGCAGAGAGCGCCGAGCAGGTTACGCGGCATCGACTTGTAGATGGGAACCGGGGCACTCACCAGCCCAAACATCGAACGAATCGCCATGCCCAGCGACCCCACAACCGACAGAGCGGACCACACCAAGCCGGCGAAGGCAACGATCGACGTGATTGACATTGCGGTGGAGACCTGCAGACTGTCGGGGTTGACCAGCCCGCCGTTCGTGCCGTCATCGATGACGCCCGGCATCGCATTGTTGACACCGTTGATGACAGCCTCTTTGAGCTCCGCGTTATTTCCCAGCACCGCCATGAAGATGGTCCAGCCAACGACCAGTGCTGCGGACAGCGACAGGAGCGTTGTCAGCGCCATACCGCCTGACAACAAGCCACCGGAACGCTTACTGTATCGCGCCAATGCTCGTGCCAGGCGCGTCCGGTTCCACCACTGAATCAGTGCCTTGATCTTGTCGACCAGACCCGGAGTAGCGAGGGTCTCGCGCAATCCCGGGCCGCGCAGATGCGAGGCGCGCTTGGTTTCGTCGGAATATGTGCCGGCCAGTTCGGCTGAATGATAACCGGGAGCATTCGGAGATGGCTCATCACGATAGGTCAGATCCGATTCGCGCACGGTGTCCGTGAACGTTCCGGGTACTGAGCGCGGGCTCGGCGGCGCAACGGTGGATCCCACGTTGGTAGCCGACAAATCGTGTTGAGTATCGTTCGTGCTTGCCGTCATATTCATAATCTACGGTGTTGACGCGGCGCGCGCTCGCTATGCATAGGCAGAATTTGCTCAACAGGGGACGGCCGTCTCCCCTCGTCGATCACGAAAATTGACGAGGGAGGCTGCCGCATCCGCGTTCCTACTTCGTTTCGAAATCGAAAAGGGCGAGCGAGGAATACATGCCAGTGGGGTCCACGCGGTCCAGGCGAAATCCTGGAACCATCCAAGAGGCCTCGAAATCTGCGGCGACGTCGAGAGCCAGGTCAATGGCTGGGTCATCAACATCCTGAGCTAGTGTGACGTGAGGGTGGTAGGGGAATCGAAGGGTGTAGTCAAGTGGGCCGGTGCGCACATCGTCTGCAAGGCTGCGGCACTCATCCATGCCTTGCGTCACAGTCAGGAACGCCACCTGGGACAGAGGGCGGAACGTGTCAGTACCTTTAATGGTGATGCGGAACGGCTGGCGGCGTTGCGCGACGGAGCGGAGGTGGCGAATGATTCGGGTGCGATCTTCCACCGGCACGGCAATCGGTGGCATGACGGTGATGTGGGCGGGGACACGAGAGCCGTTGACGTCACCCAGCCCGAGACGCAACTCTGTCAGTTCGCTGACCCAAGGCTCCGGAATGGCGATGACTGCTCCCATCCATTCCTGGCCGTCAAGGCGCGGAGGCAGGAACATGGATCACCGCCATTTCTGCAATGAGGTAGCTGCGTGGCGAAGCGACCAGGGTGCCGCTGCGCGACTGACCTTTTAAGAGTACATGGGATGGCGCGGCTGTGAGGTGAAGGTGGTGCGGCTGTGAGGTGAAGGTCGCAACGCAGGTAGATGCCATGACCTAGGTCACGAGCCGTCCCCGTGGTGGTGACAAACCTCTATGGCAACGTAAACTTATGACGTGGCCTGCCTGTGGGGACACGGACGGGGCACCGAGAAATGAACGTCTCTCAAGAACTTCGTTGACAACGTGGAAGGACACACAGCGATGAGTGCTCAGGTGCGCAAAACTGCCACCAAACTTGCCGATGGGCGAGACCTCTTTTATTTCGACGATTCCCCCGAATATGTATCAGGACAGCGCACTCGTCGCCTCGATGACCCGCGGCCCTTGCCGGATCGTTTCGCACCGATTGAAGGGGAGGACGGGACCGTTCATCCCGTGACCGGACCTCAGATGCGCAAAGACCCGCTGACCGGGGACTGGATCCCGATGGCGACCCACCGCATGAACCGTACATTCCTTCCGCCAGCAGACGCGAACCCGCTGGCGCCGGCACGACCGGGCGCCGAATACTCCGACGGGGAGATACCCGACACAGACTACGACGTCGTCGTCTTCGAAAACCGCTTCCCCTCCCTCATGGCAACCCCAGAACAGGCGCAGGAAATCGCAGCAGCTGACGGTGTGATCCCCGTGAACGGTCTCGACGGTGATGACCTGTACCGCAGGGCGCCAGCCGCGGGACGATGCGAAGTCATTTGCTTCACCCCGAACCTTGAAGACTCACTGGCCACCGTCTCCCATGAGCGCATGCGCACCGTGATCGAAGCGTGGGCGGACCGTACCCGCGAACTGTCAGCAATGCCCGGCATCAAACAGGTTTTCTGCTTTGAAAACCACGGCAAGGAAATTGGCGTCACACTCTCGCACCCACACGGCCAGATCTACGCCTACCCCTATCTGACGCCCCGCACCCGCCAAATGCTGACTCAGGCTCAGGCCCACCGCGAAGCGACTGGTCGCAACCTGTTCGACGATATCGTGGACACCGAGCTGCGCAGTGCACGCCGTATCCTCGATCAAAGCGAACACTGGGTGCTGTTCACCCCCGGAGCCGCGCGCTGGCCCGTCGAAGCTCACCTCGTCCCACGTCGCCACGTACGCGACATTGCGCATCTGACCGAGGAAGAACGTGAAGAACTGGCTGACCTCTACCTGCATTTGCTACAGGCAGGTAATCGCTTCTTCGTCAACCCGGACGGTTCGGCCATCGAGCTGCCGTACATCGCGGCCTGGCATCAGGCGCCAATCGGACCTGAAGGCGACGAACTGCGCCTGCACCTGGAGTTCTTCTCATTCCTGCGCGCGCCGGGCAAACTGAAGTACCTGGCTGGTTCGGAATCAGGTATGGGTGCGTGGATTTCCGACACGTCTCCCGAAAAGATCGCTGACCGTTTCAAGGAGGTGTGGTGATATGACCACCCCACACACACCCGAGCAGGCTGACTCCATGCACGAGGGCGGCTCAGCCAAGACAGAGGACCTCACGTTCAACGACCCCTTGACATTTGACGAGGGGGCCCTCGCCGCGCGCACCCTGTTCCGCGAAACATTCAACGCAGATGCGGATGGCGTGTGGCACGCACCTGGCCGTGTCAACATCATCGGTGAGCACGTGGATTACAACGGTGGCATCTGTCTGCCGATCGCGCTGCCACACCGTGCATTTATCGCTGCCACACCGCGATCTGACCGCCACGTACGCCTCGTGTCTCCGCAGACGCGCGACCATATCGACGAGTTCGACCTCGACACCGTTGACCGGCGCGGGACTGACGGCGAAGTATCCGGCTGGGCTGCGTACCTTGTGGGCGTGGCATGGGCCCTGGAGCAGGCCGGCTTTGGGCCGCTGCGCGGCTTCGATGCGGCGCTGCATTCCTGTGTGCCTCTGGGTGCAGGACTGTCGTCTTCTGCCGCTTTGGAATGCGCGATGGCCGTGGCGATCAACGACATGGAAGACCTCAACCTGCTCGGTGGTGACGATGATGATGCGGGCCGCGCACTCCTGGTGGATGCCGCACGGCGCGCTGAAAACGACATTGCGGGCGCCAATACAGGTGGGCTGGATCAGTCTGCATCGATGCGCTGCACGAAGGGACACGCACTGGAGCTTGACTGCCGCGATATGTCCGTGCGGTCGATCCCATTTGACCTGGCTCACGACCACCTGGCACTCCTGGTGATCGACACGCGCGCCGAGCATTCGCATGTAACCGGCGAATACGCCCAGCGCCGACAGGCCTGCGAAGAGGCCGCAGGCATCCTCGGTGTCGATCTGCTGGCCGACATCGACGATGAACAAGCGGCATTGGATCAGCTGCCTGACGAGGTGATGCGCGCTCGCGTGCGTCACGTTCTGACGGAGATTGATCGCACACGCACGTTCATTGACGAGCTGGTTTCCGGCTCGCTGGTCGGGGAGCGGCTGGATCGCTGCGCCGCGCTCTTGGACGCGTCCCATGACTCGCTGCGTGATGACTATGAGGTGACCTGTCCGGAACTGGATGTGGCCGTCGATGCGGCGCGAGCCAGTGGAGCACATGGCGCACGCATGACAGGTGGCGGTTTCGGCGGCTCGGCGATCGCCCTCGTCGATGAGTCTGCTGCGCGAGACGTGGCCCGGGCTGTCGCTGATGCCTTTGCTGAGCACGGCTTCGAAGCGCCGCAGTTCCTGATCGCTACGCCTGAAGAACCTGCAGGAAAAGTCGCTGAGTAACGTGGCGCGTCACAGGGGTCGTCAATACCTCGATCAGTGGCTGAAATACCGCGGCGGCCCTTGTGGTGGCGAATCGTCGACAGATGTGACATTCGACCAGCCGTGGCAGCTGAAAACTCCCACAATGGCACAATCAGATCTATGAGTGATGAAACCCCATGGCTGATTGTGGGGCTGGGAAATCCCGGCGCCCAGTATTCGCGCACCCGTCACAATGTCGGTCACATGGTGATCGATGCTCTGGCGGGACGATGCAGTGCGACCTTGACCGCACACAAGAGCGGGACGCACATGGCGAGTATCCGTCTGGGCATCAGACCAGGGGGCGCGCCAGGACCGCAAGTTCTCGTGGCCACATCCGATTCATACATGAATACGTCGGGTCGCTCGATCAGTGCGTTGGCTCGCTTCGCACACATAGCGCCCGACTGTATCCTCGTCATTCACGATGACCTCGACCTGCCCGAACACGACCTGCGTCTGAAATTTGACGGGGGAGAAGGCGGCCACAATGGCCTGAAATCGCTCAGTCAGTGTCTGGGGACGCGGGCTTACCACCGGTTGCGTGTCGGAATCGGCAGGCCTCCGGGCAGGCAGGACCCTGCAGACTACGTTTTGGCACAGCTTTCAGCGCGCGACCGCACTGAGTGGGACGTGACAGTGGAAAAGGCCGCTGACGTGATTGAAGACGTGGCACTAAACGGTTTCCCGGAGGCCCAACAGCGCCTGCATTCGCATAGCTCGCCGCAGTAAAATCCTTTGTGTTTGCGCCATCGCAGTGATTCCGCCCGCCCACTGAGCGCCCTCGCCACATGTACCCATCCCAGTGAAACATGAGGAAGATGTCATGAAATTGAACGGCTTGATGGACCTGATCGGAGGCGACCAGGCAGTTCAACAATTCGCCACTTCACTGTCACGGTCCCTGAGCGGCACCATCGTCGCCCCGCAAGGCATTCGACCCGGCATGTACGCCCTCGCATCGCGCGAAAGGCTCATTGACGAGGCGGACTCGTCTATCGTTGGACCTCTGATCATCATCACAGCATCGGGGCGAGAAGCCGAAAGGCTGACTGACGCATTGTCTGCATGGGTGCCGAATGTGGGCATGTTCCCCTCGTGGGAAACTCTGCCGCATGAGCGACTGTCACCCCAGGTGGACACGATGGCTCAACGTATCGCCATCTTGCGCCGGCTGACACACCCGGATCCAACCGACCCGGCGACCGCGCCACTGTCCATTGTCGTCATGCCGGTCCGCGCATTCCTCCAGCCTGTCATCCACGGGCTGGCCGACCTGGAGCCGGTGCGCGTCAAAGTAGGGGACATGGTGGATCTGCCCAGCATGGTTGACCGCTTGACACAACTGGGATACGAGCGAGTGGATATGGTGGAGGCACGCGGACAGGTCAGCGTCCGAGGCGGCATCCTCGACGTTTTCCCACCTCAGGAAGCACACCCTTTACGCGTCGAACTGTGGGGCGATGAGGTTGACGAGATTCGCTGGTTCTCCATGGCTGACCAGCGCACCCTCGGCGCAGCTACCGACGGCCTGTGGGCGGTGGCGTGTCGAGAACTCTTGCTAACCGACGAGGTCCGTGAAAAGGCACGCCATGCTGCTGACACCCTGCCGGGCGCGGCGCAGATTCTGGAACTGGCCAGTGAAGGGATCTACAGCGCCGGCCTGGAGTCTCTGGCCCCTGCTTTGGTGGAGCGCATGGACACCGTCCTTGACATCGCTCCCGAGGGCAGCGTGCTCATCATGGATGAGCCGGAGCGGGTGCGTGCCCGCGCAGCCGACCTTGTGTCAACCACCGAGGAATTCCTCCAGGCAGCATGGACCGCAGCGGCCGATGGCGGCACTGTTCCACTGGAAGCGCGCGACGCTTCGTTCCGTGACCTGGACGAAGTGTGGCAGGCTTCCGGACTTGCGCGGTGGGAGGTCTCCTCACTGGCGCCGGCAGAACTGGCCGATGCGCTGATCGCTGTCGAGGATGACCGAGGTGTGGATACGGACGACGAGCCGGGTGCTTTGCAGGCCCACGAGGCGCACGCCGTGGTGGTCTCACCGACACTGATGACAGTCGGTGCTCGAGAAGTACGTCCATATCGCGGTGACTTTGATCGAGCGTGCGCCGATTTGGCTGAGCTGTCACACGCCGGGTGGAACATGGTGGTGACCACTCAAGGCCCTGGGCCCGGGCGACGAATCGCCTCGATACTGAACGATGCGCACGTGCCGGCGCGAGTGGTAGAGGAGTTGACGCGCGCGCCTGAAGAAAGTGTCGTGCACGTGACGACCGCGCAAGCCGGCGCCGGGTTTGTAATGGCCGATCAGCACCTGGCAGTCCTTACTGAACAGGACCTGACTGGTCGCGTGGGAGCGACCACTCGCGATATGAGGAAGATGCCGTCGCGGCGCAGGAAGGGCGTCGATCCGCTGACACTGCACGCCGGCGACCTGGTTGTTCACGAACAGCACGGGATCGGACGCTTCCTCGAACTGGTCTCACGCACTGTCGGCAGGGGAGCGTCCGCCGTCACGCGCGACTACCTTGTCATTGAGTACGCTCCCTCGCGCAGGGGACAACCTGGGGACCGTCTGTTCGTGCCGACGAACTCGCTGGATCAGGTCTCCAAATACACGGGATCGGATCAGCCGACACTGACCCGGATGGGTGGGGCTGACTGGGCGAAGACCAAAGCCAAAGCTCGTAAAGCCGTCAAGGAAATCGCCGCTGAGCTGATCCGCCTGTACGCCGCGCGCCAGGCAACAAAAGGGCACGCGTTCAGCGCTGACACCCCCTGGCAGCGCGAACTTGAAGATGCGTTCCCATATGTGGAAACCCCTGATCAGCTCGTGACAATCGATGAAGTCAAAGCTGATATGGAAAAGTCCATGCCGATGGACCGGCTCCTGACAGGAGACGTGGGATACGGCAAAACCGAGATCGCTGTGCGCGCGGCGTTCAAAGCCATCCAGGACGGCAAGCAGGTTGCTGTGCTGGTTCCCACCACCTTGCTGGTCCAGCAGCACTATGACACCTTCAGCGCTCGCTATGCCGGTTTCCCCGTCACAATTGGGACACTGTCACGTTTTTCCACGCCGAAAGAAGCTGAAGAGGTCAAGGAGGCACTTGCGTCCGGTGGTATTGACCTGGTGATCGGCACACACGCCCTGCTGACGGGCACGGTCCGCTTCAAGGACCTAGGTCTAGTCGTCATTGACGAGGAGCAGCGTTTCGGTGTCGAGCATAAGGAGACACTCAAAGCGCTGCGCACTGATGTGGACGTGCTGTCCATGTCAGCAACACCTATCCCTCGAACACTGGAAATGGCGATTTCCGGTATCCGTGAAATGTCGATCCTGCAGACACCGCCAGAAGAGCGTCAGCCGGTTCTGACATTTGTGGGCGCATACACGGATGCGCAGGTTATCGCTGCAGTCCGGCGCGAGCTGTTGCGTGACGGGCAGGTGTTCTACGTCCATAACCGTGTCGAATCCATCAACACGGTGGCTGCTCACCTCAGCGAACTGGTACCCGAAGCGCGCATCCGTGTCGCTCACGGCAAACTGTCCGAACACGAACTTGAACGCGTCATCGTTGATTTCTGGAACCACGACTTCGACGTGCTGGTGTGCACGACAATCGTGGAAACCGGCCTGGATATTTCCAATGCGAACACACTGATTGTGGACAGGGCGGACGCGTTCGGACTCTCACAGTTGCACCAGCTGCGTGGCCGAGTGGGACGAGGGCGCGAACGCGCTTACGCTTACTTCTTTTACCCAGCTGACCGCACTCTTACCGAAACGGCCCATGAACGGTTGCGGACAATCGCCCAGTTCACGGATCTGGGCGCCGGGCTGCACGTTGCGCAAAAAGACCTCGAAATCCGCGGTGCCGGCAACCTGCTGGGTGGCGCGCAATCAGGTCATATCGAGGGCGTGGGGTTCGATCTGTACGTGCGTATGGTGGCTGGCGCAGTGGCAACATTTAAAGGGGAGCGCCCCGCCGAACAGGTGGACGTGCGAGTGGATCTGGCCGTGGATGCGCATATTCCTGCCGAATATGTGACGAGCGAGCGCCTGCGGCTCGAGGTATACGCCAGGATTGCAGGCGTGAGCACGCCTGAACAGGAAAGCGATGTGCGCGATGAGCTGGCCGACCGATACGGCCCAATTCCTCCTCAGGTGGATTTGCTGTTCGACATTGCGCGACTGCGTGAGCGCCTGCGCCAGGTCGGTGTCGAAGAGGTCGCCACTCAGGGACGGTACATCAAGTTCGCACCCGTCGAACTTGCTGATTCACAGATGATGCGCCTGAAGCGGCTGCACCCTGGCGCAGTCATTAAGACTGCGGTGCGTCAGATCCTGGTTCCCATCCCAATGACCGCCCACATCGGTGGGCAGCCCTTGGCAGACAGCGCCCTCATCGAGTGGACGCTGAATGTCGTTGACACGATCATCGTGCCTTTCGCCGCCTCATCAGAAGGCGGCGCCCCCGGCGTTAAAGACCGGTAATCACTCCCCGCGAACATAGAAGCCCGACACCTTGAAACGCCGAGTGGTCGCGTGCATGCGACCACTCGGCGCAAGTACCTGGGTGAGTCGTCCTCGTTCATAAGCGAGGGGAGCGGGACTTCTCACCCCCTGGTGCGGCACATCGGTCAACGTGACGTAGAATAGACACGCACAAGACCTAAGGAGGATCTCGGTGGCACAAAAACGGGGTATAGCTGGCTTCGTTGCAACTCTTGCCGGGCTGGCGCTCGTCATTACGGGATGTTCAGCTCACCCAGGCGCGGCGGCGCGAATCGGAGACCACAACATCAGCGAAGAAACCGTCACGGAAGTTGCCACTGCACTTCCCGATGTTGTGGCACAGCGAGTCAGTCGCGTGGATGCGCTCAGGCTCCTGACGACCAGCTATTTCCAGAATCGCATGGGACACGACAAAGACGTGACGTTTACTGACGACCAGGTTCTTGACCTCATGAAGCAAGTAGCTGCATCTCGTGGTCTTGAAGCCCCGGAAAATGTACCCGCCAGCGTCCTCGACGTCTTCAGAGGAGAGATGGTCCTGCAGCAGCTGCAGGTCGACGGCAATGATCTCCAGACGATCCAGCAGGAACTGGAACAGTACTACACGAAGGAAAAAATCGACATTAACCCGCGGTACTACACCGCCCAGGCGAACACAAAGCAGGCCAGCACGCTTGCCGACATCGTGACACCCGCAGATGTCAAGGCGCCGAAGAGCGACGGGGATGCATCGACTGACACAGACAGCCAAAGCGGCCATACCCACTAAAATTTAAAACGTGAGACATACCTCGATGCACGCTGCGCGGCTCACGCCGAATGAGGGACCAATGTCGCTCAAGTGCAGGTCAACACGTACACGTGAAGGTCACGAGCACGTTTTTCGAGCATCAGGGGTGTGTTTTACAACCGTTGCGTACTACTGTGAGACGCGACAGCTCCACGCACACAATCACGAAGGAGAATGACGTGGCAAGGATTGAGACAATCGGGGCACGCGAAATCCTCGACTCTCGAGGCAACCCGACCGTAGAGGTCGAGGTTCTGTTGGAGGACGGCACCGTTTCCCGCGCATCCGTTCCCTCCGGTGCATCAACCGGTGCCTTCGAGGCGGTCGAACGTCGCGATGGCGACAAGGATCGTTACATGGGCAAGGGCGTACAGGACGCTGTCGATGCAGTGACCGAGGTGATCGGCGCTGAGCTGATCGATGAGGACGCAACCGACCAGCGCGTCATCGACGAGGCCATGCTGGACCTCGACGGAACCGACAACAAGGGCAAGCTGGGCGCAAACGCCATCCTGGGTGTGTCGCTCGCAGTGGCCAAGGCTGCCGCAGAGTCTGCCGGACTGCCCCTGTACCGTTACCTGGGCGGCCCGAACGCACACGTTCTGCCTGTCCCGATGATGAACATCCTCAACGGCGGCTCTCACGCAGACACCAACGTGGATATTCAGGAATTCATGATTGCCCCAATCGGCGCTCCGACCTTCCGTGAAGCACTGCGCTGGGGTGCAGAGGTCTACCACACCCTCAAGGGCGTCATCAAGAGTCGTGGCCTGTCCACCGGCCTGGGTGACGAGGGCGGCTTCGCCCCCAACCTTGAGTCCAACTCGGCAGCACTCGACCTGATCGTGGAAGCCATCGAAAAGGCCGGTTACAAGCCGGGCGCAGACGTGGCACTGGCACTGGATGTTGCCTCCACCGAGTTCTTCGCTGATGGCATGTACCAGTTCGAGGGTGAAGGCCGCTCCACTGACTACATGGTGTCCTACTACGAGAAGCTCATCTCTGACTACCCGCTGGTCTCCATCGAAGACCCGTTGTCAGAAGACGAATGGGACGCATGGAAGTCACTGACCGCTCAGATCGGTGACCGTGTTCAGCTGGTGGGCGACGACCTGTTCGTCACCAACCCCGATCGCCTGCGCAAGGGCATCGAGATGAACGTGGCTAACGCACTGCTGGTCAAGGTCAACCAGATCGGCTCCCTGACCGAGACGCTGGATGCCGTTGAGGAAGCACACCGCAACGGATACCGCACGATGACCTCGCACCGCTCCGGCGAGACCGAGGATACGACGATCGCGGATCTTGCTGTTGCCACCAACTCCGGTCAGATCAAGACCGGTGCTCCGGCACGTTCAGAGCGTGTCGCCAAGTACAACCAGCTGCTGCGCATTGAAGAAGAGCTTGCTGAAGCAGCCGTGTACGCAGGTGCATCGTCGTTCCCACGCTTCAAGGCCTGAGAACACTGAAGCCCTGACGGCTTAGTTTTTTTAATGTGCGCCGAGTGGTCGCTTGCATGCGACCACTCGGCGCACAGCTGTTTCACGGGAGTATGACCAGAACGACTGTGACATGCCGCAAGCAGATCGCCCGGCTCGAAGTGTTTTAAGGCACGATGAGAACATGGCTGATTCGTCGCATCATGATCCGAGGCGCCCTCACGCGCCTCGTCGACGCACTTCTGGTGCGTCACGCCCCTCGTCGACGCCAGCCAGCCAGCAGCGTCGCTCTCGCCCAATCCGGCGATCCCATGGAGATCAAACGGATTCACATAGCGACAGCCAGATATCTACTCGGCCCTCTCTCGGCGCAGTAAACGACAGGGCAGATGAATCGCGTGAGTCGGGCGCCGAAGCGAGTCAGGATTCGCCGAAGGGCCGCTTCCATTCGGATCGCCTGCGCCGCATTGGCCTGGCGGGACCCCGCCTGAAAACAGGAAGCTCGGACTCTTCACGCTCAGCATCTGTCGCATCACGTTTTCGCCGGAACCGTCAACCGGACGCGGCGACGAAGACGAAGGAACGTAGTGGCGGACGGGGCGCAAAGACAGCACGCAGTGACGCTTCGTCGCGCAACATCTCTTTCGGCGGACTGACAATTTCGGTCCGATTCCTCGCAATCAGCATCATGGCTGCGCTGCTTGCTGTCCTACTCATTCCCTCCGCGTACCAATGGTTCAGGCAGAGCCAGGACCTGAAAGATATGCAGGTGCGTGTCGAACAGGCCAGGGAACGCAACGCCGAGCTTCACGAACAGCTCGACTTATGGAAGGACCCGACGTACGTGGCATCGCAGGCCCGCTCACGCCTCGGATATGTCCAGCCGGGAGAAACCCAGTACACGGTCAAGGACCCAGGGCCAGGATACGAGGATGCCTCCTCGCAGGAAAACGACAAACGAGGCCCGGATAAGCCGTGGATTCAGATTCTTGCCCAATCGGTCATCGATGCGGACAACCCTGAAGAAGCAACCCACGACGCCAAAGACCAGACTCCACTGAACTTCAGTCAATCAGGAGACGAGAAATGAACATCCACGGCAGCGACACTGACGCAAGGCAGTTGCCGGAGCTGTCGCCGGCCACCGAAAAGGACCTGGAAGTGGTGCGCGAGCAGCTCGGACGCTTGCCGCGTGGAGTGGATTCTATCGGCGCCAGATGTGTGTGCGGACGGCCCACCGTTGTCGTGACTCGCCCGCGCCTGGATGACGGTACGCCTTTCCCGACGACTTTCTACCTTACGTGCCCACCGATCGTGCGTGGATGCTCCACGCTGGAAGCAGAGCATGTGATGGAAGACCTCAATGAGTGGATCAGGATTGACGAGGACGCAGCCAGGCACTACCGCGATGCTCACAACTCCTATATCGCTTTTCGTCGGACGCTGGGTGAAGTGCCGGAGATCGACGGCGTATCTGCCGGTGGCATGCCAACTCGCGTGAAATGTCTGCACGCGCTTGTCGCGCACTCCCTCGTCGCAGGCCCCGGAGGCAACCCGGTGGGCGACAAAGCACTCGAAATCCTTGCCGAGCGCAATCTGTGGCAGTCTGACCGCTGCATGTGCTAGACGAGTCGCGACAATACGATGGCCTGCAGCGAGGCATCCACGCCGCCTTCAAACGTGACACAATGAGCGCCGTGACTATGACTGAACCAGAACAGCTGCGCCACCCTCGGCGTGTGGCAGCCATCGACTGCGGGACCAACTCAATCAGGCTCCTGATCGCAGACGTTGAGCGAGACGATACGGGATCTGTGCGGATGCGGGACATCACGCGCCTGATGCGGATCGTTCGTCTGGGCTACAACGTTGATAAGACAGGGCGTCTCGACCCCGACGCAATTGAACGCACGCTGGAAGCGGTGCGAGAATACGCGGAGCTTATTAAGCGTCACAATGTGGATTCCGTGCGTTTTGTGGCGACTTCGGCTAGCCGAGATGCGCAGAACCGCGATGTTTTTGTCGACGGGGTGCGTGAACTGCTCAACGTGGAGCCTGAAGTGGTGCCCGGCGAGGAAGAGGCCGCTTTGTCCTTTGCTGGAGCGATGAGCGCGTTGGATTCTCAGGCGAGGCGTCCGGCACTGGTGGTGGACATTGGTGGTGGCTCCACTGAGCTGGTCATCGGCACAACAGGCGTCGAACAGGCGATCTCGCTCAACATGGGGTCTGTGCGAGTGACGGAACGTTTCTTCGCGCACTGTGACTCTGAGCAGGGGATTGATCCGCAGGCCGAAGCCGAGGCCACCCGGTGGATCGACGAGCAGCTGGATCGTGCTGCCTCGGTCATTGATTTTGGCGCAGTGGGAACATTGGTGGGCGTCGCCGGCACGGTGACGACTATTGCCGCGCAGGCGCTGGGCTTGGATCGCTACATGCCTGAACGCATCCACGGTGCCGTGTTCACGATGGACGAGGGGGAACGCGCCATCCGCTTCATGATCGATCAGCCTGTCGACGTGAAAGCCGCCCTCGGCTTCATGCCGAAAGGACGCGAAGACGTGATCGCCGGCGGCGCACTGATCTGGTCCCGCATTTGTGCGCGAGTGGTCGCGTGTACGCGACCACTCGGCACAATCGATCGCTGGGTGACGTCCGAGCACGACATTTTGGACGGGATCGCCATGTCTCAGGTGAAGGAGTAGACGCTCAGCAGGTGTTCAGTTCGACGGCGGCGTAAACCGCGCAGTGCTGACCAAGTCTGGGTCTGTGCCGCGATCGCTCAGCGTCGGATCGCCGTGCTCGGACGTTCAGCGCTGATTTGATGCGTGCGCTCCACGGGCGCGCACGCTTGTACGCTGGTGCAGGGCAATAGCCCCCAACAACGCGGCAGCAAATGTACCGAGAATCACGCCGAAGCGAGCGTGGAACACTTCGGTTTCGCCCGGGAACGCAAGCCCGGCTACCAGCATCGCGACCGTGAATCCGATGCCGGCCAGCAGGCCGATCGCGGCAATGTCGGGCAGGTCCACTCCGTTGCCCAAGCGCAGGCGGGTGTAGCGCGTCAGAATAGCGACCGACCCCCAGATGCCGATCAGCTTGCCCAGCGGCAGTGCGACTGCGACGGAAATAGTGATTGGGTCGGTCAGCGCTGCGCTCAGGCCACCCTCGCCACCCATGACGGGTACGCCAGCGGCGAAGAATGCGAAAACGGGAAGAGCCAGGCCCGCTGACCACGGGCTGAGCTTCTCATCAAACTCGTGAGTGAGCTGGCGGTTCCTGATGCGTTTGGCAGGCACAACCATGCCCAGGCAGACACCCGCGATCGTCGCGTGAACGCCGGAGTTCAGCATGAGTGCCCACGCCACCACAGCCAAAGGTATGAGCAGCCACCACTTGGTGATCTGGCGCTGCACCAGGAAACCAAAGACCACGATCGTCAGCAGTGCTCCGCCCAGCGCCAGCCAGTTCAGGCCAGATGAATAGAACACTGCAATGACGATGATGGCCAGCAGATCGTCGACGACTGCCAAAGTCAGCAGGAAGGTTCTCGCGGCAGGTGGGAGGCCTCGTCCAAAGATCCCCAGGAGTGCCACCGCGAAGGCAATATCAGTTGCAGTTGGCACGGCCCACCCGTGGAAGTGATCGGAACCAGTGATGGTTTGGATCAGCACATAGATGGTGGCAGGTCCGACCATGCCGAAAGCGGCCGCCAACATGGGCAGTGCCGCTTCCCGGATGTCACGCAGCGGTCCGGTCACAAAATCTGACTTCAACTCCAGGCCGACAACGAAGAAGAAGATGGTGAGCAGTCCGTCGGCCGCCCATTCGTGCACTGACAGATGCAGCCCGAGCGATTCAGGGCCAAATTCATAGTGCGAAATAGCGCTGTAGATCGGTTCCCAGGGGGAATTTGCCAGGAAGAGAGCGATGAGTGCAACGACAATGAGCAGCAAACCGGTTCGCGTCTCGTCAGCGAGGAGTCGCGGAATGGCTTGGAAAGCATTGCGAATACGGTGCCCCACACTCGCGTTCGACGAGGATGCATAAACTCGTTTGCGCGGCAGAGCTGACACCAAAATCGGCGGGCGCTGCTGAAGTCGCGCACCGGGGAAGTTGTGACGCGAACGATGCACAATCCCATCACTGCGATACGGGATTCGAGGCGTGTTGCGCTTTTCGCGTGTGGCTCCACCGGTGGAGGTAGTTTCTTCAGACGAGCCGAGAGTCATTCGTATCGAACCTTCCTTCGCGACGAGGAACCGCTGTGATGGAGATGTGGCTACCTTCGATCATAAGGCACAGGCAATGTGTGGGTAATGCGTTGTCGAGGCGTGGGCGCGGCTCGTGTGGGATGACGGCCGGAAGTGCGTGTAAACTAGGCACGCTGCCGTCACGAGCCATGAGCCAGGCTTGTGAGGTTGGCATGCCCCCATGGCCCAATTGGCAGAGGCAATCGACTTAAAATCGATGTGTTGTCAGTTCGAATCTGACTGGGGGTACGGAGTCGGGCACGCAAGCGGCAGAAATGATGCTCGCCGGGTCTTTGCCGGACGCGGCAGGTTCATTGACGAGGGAGTCCCATGCGAATTCTGACTCGGAAACTCTTCTGTGGAGAGCTGGCCTTGGATTGGTGAAGGGCGAGAGGCGCGCCGAAAGGGATCGCCAGATCTCGCTGTCGGCTCAATAAGAAAGACCCCGATGGGCTAGCGGTCGGGCCGCAAACGTGAAAACCTTAAGACAGGTAGTAGTGGGTCAGTCTGTTTCCGGCAACGCCTGTTCCCGGGGCGCGCTGGCCAGAAGGAGGCACAATGTCCAACCCCGTGTTGAAGAAGCTGGTGAAAGACGAGACGCGCTCGGCGCAGACCACTCCAGCTGGCTATCCAGGAATGCCAGGGTATGCCCCCGGCAACAGCGGATATACCAATTACCAGTCGCAGCAGTACGCTGATCCTTACGCCCATCAGGCTGGCGCTGGCGCTTCGGCCGGCACTGCAACGCAGCAGGGGTACCCTCGTTACCCTCAGCAGGCGGACCAGTTTGAGGAATTTGAGCAGCGTTACAACCAGCCGTCTGCTGATGCGGTGGATCGTGGCCGACTGACAATCGACGATGTCATCGTCAAGACCGGAATCCTTTTTGGGATTCTGCTTGTCGCAGCTGCCGGAGCATGGGCTGTCACGCGTGCCAACCCGTCGATGGGGCTTGGTTTGATGTTTGGCGGCCTGGCCGTCGGATTCGTGCTGGCTTTGATTATTTCGTTCTCACGTTCACCGAAGCCGGGACTGACGATGGTGTACGCAGCTGCTGAAGGCCTCGCGCTGGGCGGCGTGTCATCAGTCATGGAAATCGTGTATCCCGGGATCGTCCTTCAGGCGGTTGTGGGTACTCTGAGCGTTTTTGGCGTCACACTGGCTCTGTATGCGTCTGGCAAAGTTCGCTACTCATCGAAGATGGCCAGGTTTGCCATGATTTCTCTGTTCGGCATCATCACCTTCTCGATCGTGTCGTTCCTGCTCAACATCACCGGCGTGCTCGACTCGTCACTGCGCTCCATCACGGTTATGGGAATCCCGCTGGGGGTCTTCATCGGTGTCTTCTGCGTCTTCATCGGCGCGATTTGCCTGATTGGTGATTTCGAGGTGGCCAAGGTGGCCGTCGAGCAGGGGGCTCCTTCAAAGTTTGCCTGGACATGCGCATTCGGGCTGATGGTGACTCTCGTGTGGATGTATCTGGAGATTCTGCGCCTCCTGTCATACTTCCGCGAGTAGACTCGCTTTCATCATTACACGTCACAGTAAGGACAACGCACTATGGAAAACGTTCACGTCGAAGGCGAGTTTGGACGCAAGCCGACTGTCGCATTCACAGATGCACAGCCCTCCGATGAGCTGCTGATTGAAGTGCTGCGCGCGGGTGATGGCCAGGAAGTGGAGCCGGGCGACACGATTCAGTGCCATTACCTGGGCCAGGTGTGGAACGGACAGGTTTTTGACAACTCCTATGACCGAGGCCAGGCACTGAGCTTCCAGATCGGTGTGGGAATGGTGATCCGCGGATGGGATGATGGCCTGGTCGGGCAGCGTGTTGGCTCACGCGTCTTGCTGTCAATTCCGGCAGAATACGGGTACGGCGACCACGGGGTACCGCAGGCAGGTATCCAAGGTGGAGACACCCTGGTCTTCGTGACTGACATTCTGGGAGTGCACTAGCACCACCTTGAGGCATCATCGATACGTCTCAATTCACTGGGTCCTTGCGGACACATCCGCAAGGACCCTTTTGATTTAAAAGACTGAGACCTCGGCTGAGATCAGAGCGACCCGAGCAGCAGCGCCAGCTTCAGGAACGGGACTTCAGAACGGGGCACGCATAGCCCGTGCGTGAATGGCACTGATAACCATCGGGGTTCTTAAACAGGTAGCCCTGGTGGGAATCCTCTGCGAACCAGAACTGCCCGCCATCGGCCGCCGTCGCAATATGGGTGGTAATGGCTCCGAAGCCATGCTCACTGATTGTGTCGTGGTAGGCCTCGCGCGTGCGCACGGCAAGGTCGTACTGCTCATCAGTGGTCGTCCAGATCGCCGAATGGTACTGATGGCCAATATCGCCGCCCTGACGGTCCCCCTGCGTGGGATCGTGAATTTCAAAAAACGTGGCAATGATCTGGCCGGTGGAAATCTTCGACGTGTCATACACGACGCGCACAGTCTCGAGATGCCCGGTTCCGCCGGCACACACCTGCTTGTAAGTTGGATGATCAGCATGCCCGCCCATGAAGCCGACGGCAGTGGCCACAACCCCCGGTGTTTCCCAGAAAATCTTTTCGACTCCCCAGTAGCAGCCAGCAGCGAAATAGATCAGCTCCTGGCCCTCTCCAGGTTCCATATCCAGCGGAGTTCCCAGGACAACGTGACGGTTCGGATCATCATGCACATTGATGGCGTTGTGGAACTCAAACATTGTGGCTCGCTTTCTCTTGGTGCCGATATTGTCTCATTGCCGTACGCAAATGCCCACCCGCTTCCCCTTAATTGCGCTGAGAGCATGAATGTCGCGTAGACTATCGTGCGACATTTAACCTGCGCTTCACGCTGTCCTCGCACACATCTCGCGATGAGAACCGTCTCTAACTGGCACGTGCCGCCTCGGATCAGGGGCACCGTGCATATTTGACGAGGTGGGCCACGCTCGCCCCGCGACGCGAACTGCGCCAGCCAGATGCAGGTTGACTGTTGACGCTCCACTGAAAGTGAGGATCACCATGGCGCAAAGCCACGACACGCGGTATACCGAACGGCTGAATAACTGGATGGGCAAATGGCCACGACGCCGCTCCCATTCATCGTCTCGCGACCACGACGAAGTCGTGAGCTTCCATGAGCCTGATGTCTCGCCTCGGTCTCGTGACGCAAGCGAGGGCGTGACATGGTCTGTGCGTGTGGCTGCAGCATGGTCGTGGCGCCTCCTGATCATTATCGCTGCCGTTGCCGTCGTGGCGTGGGGAGCGGTCCAACTGTCCCTGATTGTCTTTCCGGTTGCGATTGCCGTCCTTCTGACAGTCCTGCTGGAGCCGCTGGTGCGCTTCCTGCACGTCAAGGTTCGCCTTCCGCAGACAGCCGCAGCTGCCACCGGATTGGTCGTCGCCCTCCTCGTCGTCGTGACAATCATCGCTGGAGCCGCCGGACAACTCATCCGGCAGGTCCCATCCCTTGTCTCCAAAGCCTCCCAAGGCCTCGATAAAGCGGTCGAATGGGTATCTAACGGCCCGTTCGGACTTGAGACGGCCACCATTGAACAGGGCATCGAGACAATCCGCACAGAAGTCACCCAGTTCTTGAGCGCACACTCCTCGGCCCTCGCAACAGGCGCACTGAGCCTGACGAGCTCTCTTGCGTCAGTTCTAACCGGATCCCTCATTATGTTGTTCTGCCTGTTCTTCTTCATGCGCGAAGGCAGGCGGATCTGGCTGTGGGTGGTGCGCCTGTTCCCGGCGCCAGCGCGCCGCCCGGTCCACGAATCAGCGATCCGCGGATGGGTCACCCTGTCGGCATACGTGCGCACGCAGATCAAAGTTGCCGCAATTGATGCAATCGGTATCGGTATCGGTGCGTGGGCACTGGGCGTGCCGATGGCGATCCCCATCACCGTGCTTGTCTTTTTCGGCTCGTTCATCCCGATCGTTGGCGCCCTGGTGTCTGGAACCATTGCCGTCCTCGTTGCCCTGGTGGATCAGGGTGTGGCGCGCGCACTGTTCATGCTGCTGATCATCCTCGCCGTCCAGCAGATCGAAGGTAATATTCTGCAGCCCTGGCTCATGTCCTCTGCAGTATCCCTGCACCCAGTCGCCGTCCTGCTGGTTGTGGCAGGTGCCGGCGCGGTCGCCGGCATTCCCGGCGCTCTTTTCGGCGTGCCGATCGCAGCATTCCTGAACTCAACGTTCCTTTACCTGCACGGATATGACCCCATACCCGCCCTTCGCGATCAGGAGGACAGACCTGGAGGCCCGCCAGGAATGTTGGATGAGATGGTCGCGCAGTCCTATGCCTCTGATGATGACGAAGACGGTGACGGCATCAAGGACAACAAGAACGAAGCCGTCAAGTCAGATTCAGACGAGGATACTTCCCATAGCGGCAGCCACGCTGACGCTCACGATTCTCACGCTGACGATGATCGAGCGCAGGGTGACAGCAACGAAATTGCTGCGGCCCGGGGTGGATCATCCAGCGACGAGGGCGACCCAGCAGGCTCATCCTCCTCAACGCGGTGAGCTGACGCCTCGAGCAAGCGTTGATGCGCTCGGCGATCACGCTGAGCCGGCATCGACGCGGTGAACCAAAACTCTAATTAAACGTTCACTCGCAGGCTGGCAGGTGCATGCGCGTGGGCCCTTCATATAGCAAACTCCCCGAAAGAGACGGTTGAACACAGTCAGCCGCTCTTTCGGGGAGCACCCGTCTGGAGAGTAATTATCCTTCTTGTCCGTAAGGCACACACTCGAGAATTTCAACCTCGATGGTCTTACCGTTGGGCGCCTCATAGGTCAGCTTGTCGCCAGGCTTATGTCCCATCACCGCTGCACCCAGCGGTGCGCGAGCGGAGAACACCTGGATACCCAGATCGCCGCCGGCATCGCGTGAGCCGAGCAGGAACTTCTGCTCACGGCCAGCCACCGTTGCAGTGACGACCATTCCAGGCTCCACCACGCCATCGTTGGCGGGAGTTTCTCCCACCTCCGCATGCTCGAGCATCTCCTGAAGTGCGAGGATACGCGTTTCGTTCATGGACTGCTCATTTCGGGCAGCATGGTAGCCGCCGTTCTCCCTCAAATCGCCTTCCTGGCGAGCCGCATCGATCAGTTTGGCGATCTCCGGGCGACGCTGCTCGATTCTCTCAGTCAGCTCTGCCTTGAGGGCATCATATTGGGCTCGTGTCAGCCACTGAGTGTCCGCCATGGTTCCTTCCTTTCAATGAAAAAGTCCGGCACCGTGGTGTGGTGCCGGAGCGACAAAACGATGAACTGGGGTCAGTGTAACAATAAGAGCGACTAAAGCCATATCCAAAGCGGCGAAAGTCTCGTTTTCATCTCCGGACGAAACGGCGCATGGGCCACCCTCGTCAATGATGACAAAACAATCAACGCCGCTGGTGGCACACGCTTAAGCAGTCAGGACCGCGATGTACACGGCGACGCATTGACACGCCCACGCCAGGATCGTGAACGAGTGGAAGATCTCATGGAAACCAAACCACTTGGGCGAGGGATTCGGCCATTTCGTCGCATAGACGAGGGCACCCAGTGTATACAGCAAACCACCTGCAATGACGAGCCACACGACGGCGGGGCCACCACCAGACCACAGAGCGGGCAGATACCATATGGCGGTCCAGCCCAACACAACGTACAGCAGCGTTGCCAGCCAGCGGGGCGCTGCCGGCCACAACAGGTTAATGAGAATGCCTGCGATGGCACCTGTCCACACGATCGAGAGCAGAACAACCTGATCATGCGGGGACAGGAGGGCGACAGCCAGCGGTGTGTAGGTGCCGGCGATCAGCAGGAAAATGTTTGAATGGTCGAGTCTGCGCCATAGCGTCTCCCATTTGGGAGCCCAGTAGAAACGGTGGTAAAGCGCCGAGATGCCGAACAGGATGAGCGATGCGGCAAGGTAGACAGCCGAGGCCCATGTAGTCGCTGTGGTAGGTGCCAGGCACACGAGAACGATCGAGGCGGCCAGTGACAGGGGAGTGGCGACCAGATGGAGCCATCCGCGAAAGTGCGGCTTGACGCTAATGAGCTGTTCTGGAACCCACTGGGTGGGGTGAATAGATGCAATCTTCATGTCTGACATCTCTCCTTACCGAACTCGCATTCTCGCAGGGACAGTGACGCGTTGGTGGGGGCCGCGGGGCGCCGCGGTGGCGCTGTGATGGGGCCGTGATGACCACCCCGCCCTCTTCCCTACGATACCGTAAGTTAGGTAGTGGGACCGCCACAATCTCCATAGGCGAAATCCACGGGGCAATCCTTCGCCCTCTGAGTTCGAGGCGTGAGGTATACAGTTGGTGCAAGAACATATGGGAGGTCCCGATGGCGCAATGGAATTTGCTCTACGACCTGTATGAACGGCGAGTACGCTCTGAAATCGCTCATGGGTCGATTCCCCGTCACGTCGGGGTCATCTTGGATGGAAACCGCCGCTGGGCGCGTTCCATTGGAACCACAGCGTCTCACGGTCACCGCGCCGGTGCCGGGAAAATTGCAGAATTTTTGGAGTGGGCCGAAGAGGTCGGAGTTGAGATCGTCACGCTATGGATGCTCTCTACCGACAATCTGGAGCGCGATCAGCATGAGATCGACGAGCTTTTTGACATTATTGGGCAGGCCGTGCGCGCCTTGGCCGCTCAGCGTCGCTGGAAAATCGGTGTTGTCGGTGATTTGTCACTGCTCAGCGAGGATCTTGCCGACGAGTTGCGCAGCGCCCAGGACGCGACGAAAGATATGGATGGCCTGAGCGTCAACATCGCGGTTGGCTACGGCGGGCGTCATGAGATTGCTGATGCGGTGCGCTCTTTGCTGCGAGATGCGGCTGCTCAGGGGCGCACGCTGGAAGAAGTTGCTGATTCGCTCACTGACGAGGACATCACGAATCATCTGTACACCAAGGGGCAGCCTGATCCGGACCTTGTGATTCGCACCTCGGGTGAGCAGCGGCTGTCCGGCTTTATGATCTGGCAGAGTGTTCACACCGAGTTGTACTTCTGTGAGGCGTACTGGCCTGACTTCCGACGCGTCGATTTTCTGCGCGCGCTACGCTCCTATGCGCAACGTGAACGGCGTATGGGGCGTTGATTGCGCGCAGGCGAGCTAGTCGTTCAGCTCCGACTCGCTCAGCTCCGACAGCCACGGTGGGTTGGCGCCGGCACGCGAAACAGTGATATCTGAAATTCGTGAGGCTCGCGTCAAAATCTTCATTGCGGTCGCCTCGTCAAGGGTCCGCAACGCTTCGCGCGCGTCAGCCCCCACGAGGCCAAGACCCCACAGTGCGTCAATAATGCCGCCGGTGAACGAATCACCCGCGCCGACAGTATCAACCACTGGGATATCAGCAGGGGTGGCCGCGCACTGCATGCCACTCACTGAACGAGCCATGGCACCCTTGCTTCCGCGGGTGACGATGACAAGCGACGGGCCAAGTCCGAGCCAATCAGACACGACCTCGTCCAGTGGTGCATCATTCGTCAGCCATGCGATGTCTTCATCTGAGACCTTCACGATGTCGGCTGCACGCACGAAGTCGAGGATCGTGTCGATCGATTCTTCCGGTGAGCCCATAATGTCGGGGCGGATATTCGGGTCGTAGGTGACGATGGCCTGATCGTGTGCGCGGTGCAGCGCGTCAAGAATGGCGGGGCCACCTGGCTGAATAACAGCGGAAATCGACCCGGCATGCACGATTTGGGCATGGGGAGAAACAGGGATAGGCGTGCGCGGAGCCCACTCAATATCGAAGGTGTAGGTCGCGGCACCTCGCTCATTCAGCGTGGCAGTTGCCGTCGTTGTGCGTGTTGCGCCGAAAGATTCCAGTGGAATATAGACGTGGGAGTCGCGGAAGTGTTCAGCCACTGTCCGCCCTCGTTCATCGCGGCCCAGCCACGTTTCCAGCACAATCGGACGACCCAGGCGACCCAGTGTCATCGCCGTGTTTGCGGGAGAGCCGCCGGGTGTCTCCACAACATCATCGGGGCGGTCGGGGCGGTGCAGAATATCCACGAGGGACTCGCCGATGGCGAGGATATGCGGGGCAGACAAGATATCCATTGAAACTTCCTGACTGGTGACGTACACGCTTCTGTGCGGGTGCGCCCGAACTGGTGGGGAAGAGCGCACGAGTGCGTTCTGTGCTTAGCCTATCGAATGTGGGTATGCAGCGGAAATTGGCAACGCCTGCAGACTCCATTGTCGAGGAGAACGGGGCGGAGTGCGGTCATGTGGCGCCAGGGGCGGTGTGCGCTCGAGCGGTGCCAGGGACGGTGTGCGCTCGGGCGGTGCTAGAGGCGACGTGACCGCGAGTGGTCGCCTACCTGAAAGCGCCGTCTGCTTGTTCAGATGAGCCGCTCGCATCGTCGTGTGGCTGGTCTGAGGCGTCTGCCTGTTCAAGGCGGGATTGAGCCTGGTCCAGGATCGTGCGGCAGCGCGTGGCGAGAGCTTCACCTCGCTCCCACAGCTGAAGGGTTGCTTCGAGGGGAGCCTTGCCTGATTCAAGAACACCGACGATCTCAACGAGTTCATCGCGTGCCTGCTCGTATCCCATAGTGGAGGCATCCGGCCGGTTCTCCACAGGTGAGGTGCCATTCTGGCTCATAAACTTTTCCTTCCCAGTTTTCTTGTGTGTGCCGAGTGGTCGCGTGCACGCGACCACTCGGCACAATGAACAAAGCTTTGCGCATTAATTGGCGAGGGGATCATCTTCTGATGCGGAGGTATCCGAGGTAGCAGGAGTGAAGCCGAACACTTGAGCGACCAGTCGGCCCGACGCTAAGACGCCCTCAAGTAAATCGCCTTTCGCTATCTGATCAGTGGAGCGAATCAGATCTCCACCCGGCGTGCGCAACAGGGCATACCCGCGATCCAACGTTGCCTGAGGGGACAGAGCCCTCAACGTGCCGATCGCTCGAGCCAACCCCGTTTGCTCGCGGGACAGCATTCGCGACAGCGCCACTGACAGACGGCCGCGCAAACCGTCCACAACCTGCACGTGGCGCTCGACAATCGCCCTTGGCTCGACCATCACTGGACGCGACGTGACCAACGAGAGACGCTCGCGCTCCCTGCCCACCACGCGCGCAACCGCAGAACGCATGCGCGAGGCGGCCTGAGTCAGCCCAGCAGTCTCCTGCGCCAAATCCGGCACGACACGGCGGGCCGCATCCGTCGGCGTGGACGCACGAAAATCAGCAACCAGATCCAGCAGAGGAGCGTCGGCCTCGTGCCCAATGGCTGAAACAAGCGGTTTACGAATCGTTGCCGCAGTACGCACCATCGTCTCATCAGAAAACGGCAAAAGGTCCTCGACCGAGCCGCCACCACGGGCCACTACGATGACATCAACATGGCTCAGCCCGTCCAGCTCAGTCATCGCCGCGCACACCTCCCGCACCGCGTGCACGCCCTGAACAGCAACTTCACGAATCTCAAAGCCGATCGCAGGCCAGCGCGCGCTCGCGTTGACCACGACGTCATCTTTTGCCTTGGCGTTGCGGCCACACACCAAACCAATCACCTTCGGGGCGAACGGCAGCGGGACTTTGCGTTCGGGAGCAAACAGGCCCTCGGCCGAAAGCTTGCGGCGCAGCATCTCAATCTGCGCGAGCAAATCGCCCAGTCCCTGCAGATGGATCTCCTCAGCCCGCAGATTGAGCGTCCCGCGCTTCTCCCAAAACACAGGAGTCGCACGAATCACCACGCGCGCCCCTTCTTCAAAGCCCGGGCCGGTGCGGTCCAGTACCGAAGGGAACGCGGTCACAGTCATGGATGTATCCGCTTGCACGTCACGCAGCACGAAAAACGCCATACGAGTGCCAGGTCGCGGCTTGTATTCCACGATCTGGCCTTCAACCCACAGTGTCGACATCTTTTCGACATAGGTCTTGATGTTCTCAGTAAGCAGTCGCAGAGGCCATGGGTTCTCCCTCGTCGTCATCGCTGCCTTGGGGGCGAGCGTGCGCGCACCGGGCTGGCCCGCGTTCATTGACGAGGGTGGCCGGCCGCTTCCGGGCTGGCGTCCATCTGGCATATGCGGAGGCTGTGAAAATGACACGATCCAAGGATGTCACATCACACGACGATGCGGACGGTGGAGCGCTGCCGTGACGTGGGATTCATTACGCTGAGGATGTCAATAGGTGTCATAGACGTTAGATTGGACGTATGAATCAGGACGCCGCTGCGCATCGCGCATCTCCCGTGTCGCTTCCGTCGCCCTCGTTCCCACGGCCGCCGCAAGATGATGGTGGGGCCGGATCAGGCCAGGACCAGACGCCTGAAGGCGGGCGCGTGCTCGTCGCTGCGCCGCGTGGGTACTGTGCGGGCGTGGACAGAGCGGTCGACGTCGTGGAGAAAGCGCTCGAACTGTACGGGCCGCCTATCTACGTGCGCAAAGAGATCGTTCACAATAAATACGTGGTGGAAACTCTGTCTGAGCGCGGCGCGATTTTCGTGCAGGAAGTCGACGAAGTTCCCGAGGGAGCTCGGGTCGTGTTTTCCGCGCACGGAGTGTCACCGCAGGTGGTGGCCGCAGCGCAGGAGCGTCACCTCGCCACTATCGATGCGACGTGCCCGCTCGTGACGAAAGTGCATCGCGAAGCGGTGCGTTTTGCGCGCGAAGACTATGACATTATCCTGGTGGGCCATCAGGGGCACGAGGAAGTCGAGGGGACGTTTGGTGAGGCTCCCGACCATATTCAGGTCGTTGGATCGCCTGACGAGGTTGACTCGGTGACGGTGCGTGACCCCTCGCGCGTGGTATGGATTTCGCAGACCACGCTCTCTGTTGACGAGACGCGGCAGACGGTTGACCGGCTGCGTGAACGATTCCCGGAGCTGACGGATCCTCCCAGTGACGATATTTGCTATGCGACGCAAAACCGGCAAGTTGCAGTGAAGTCGATTGCGCCTGACGTTGATGTCATGATCGTGGTGGGATCGGCGAATTCGTCGAATTCTGTGCGGCTGCTGGAAGTTGCGCTGGATGCCGGTGCCGGTTCAGCTCATCGTGTTGACCGAGCAAGTGAGCTGCGCGAAGAATGGTTTGAAGGTGCTCAGACGGTTGGTGTCACATCGGGTGCGTCCGTGCCGGAAGTGTTGGTGCGAGACGTCATCGCGTGGCTGAAAGAACGCGGCTTGACGCACGTTGAGCAAGTGCGCACCGAAACCGAGACGACAACGTTTGCATTGCCGCGTAATTTGCGTATGGAGCTCAAGAAGTCGGGGCTGATCGATGCGCGCCCGCACGCGCCGCGGCAGTCAGGTGCGAACCACACGCATTGACGGTGACGCCCGGTGCAACGAAGGCGCGAGACGCTGCTGACTCACCACAAGATATCTGCGCGAATTTTCTGCTGTGTGCCGAGTGGTCGCTTGCACGCGACCACTCGGCACACACATGAATGAGGCGCAGGACACGGCTTTCCGCATACGCGCACAGGAATGCCTACAATAGGGCACGTGTCTTTGACTATTGGAATTGCGGGACTGCCCAACGTCGGCAAGTCGACCCTCTTTAACGCCCTGACGCGCGCATCAGCGCTCGCAGCGAACTACCCCTTCGCCACGATCGAACCAAACGTGGGAGTGGTACCGCTGCCTGATCCTCGTCTGGACGTTCTAGCAAAAATGTTCAACTCAGAAAAGATCATTCACGCCACCGTCTCATTCGTTGATATTGCGGGCATCGTGCGTGGCGCCTCTGAAGGCGAAGGCCTGGGCAACCAGTTTCTTGCCAACATTCGCGAGGCAGACGCAATCTGCCAGGTCACACGCGCATTCGACGACCCCGACGTTGTCCACGTCGAAGGCAAAGTTGATCCGGCCAGTGACATTGAGACCATCTCAACAGAACTGATCCTTGCTGATATTCAGACCCTTGAAAAGCAAATCCCTCGCCTCGACAAAGAGGTCAAGGGTAAGAAAACAGATCCGGCAGTTCTGGCGACGGCGAAAGCCGCCCTCGAACTTCTTGAACAAGGCACCGTACTATCCGGGCCCGAGGGAGCAGCGCTCGACCAGGATGCCCTTAAATCGTTCCAGCTGATGACGGCGAAACCGTTTATCTATGTCTTCAATATGGATTCCGAGGGGATGGCAGATCGCGCCAAGCAGGATGAACTGCGCGCCCTCGTCGCACCCGCTGACGCCATTTTCCTGGACGCCCAATTCGAGTCCGAACTCATTGAACTTGACGAGGATGACGCCCGCGAAATGCTCGAAGAGTCAGGGCAAGCAGAATCTGGCTTGGATCAGCTGGCGCGCGTGGGATTTAGCACCCTCGGACTGCAAACATTCCTCACCGCTGGTGACAAGGAATCACGGGCATGGACGATTCACCAGGGAGATACCGCCCCCGAAGCTGCCGGCGTCATCCACACCGACTTCCAGAAAGGTTTCATTAAAGTCGAGGTCGTTAGCTACGACGAGCTGGTTGAACTGGGCTCGATGGCGGAGGCGCGCGCTCACGGGCGGGTGCGTATGGAAGGCAAAGACTACGTCATGCAGGACGGTGACGTGGTGGAGTTTCGTTTCAATGTAACCTGAGGCGCGCTAGTGTTAGCGGCATGACAACACGTGCTGCTATTTACCTCCGTATCTCGCTCGATGCTGCCATGGACGGCCTCGCCATCGACCGGCAGCGTCAGGACTGCGAAGCCCTTGCCGAGCAACGTGGCTGGGACGTCGTGCATACCTACGTCGATCAGTCGATCTCCGCGTCAAAGAAGGACGTGGACCGCCCCGACTACGACGCCATGGTGGCGTCTTTCGAGCGCGGCGAGATCGACGCGATCATTTGCTGGGACCTCGACCGCCTCACGCGACAGCCCTGGCAGCTCGAAGAGTGGATCGACAGAGCAGAAGAGCAGGGGCTGAAACTCGTCACCGCGAACGGTGATGCTGACCTTGCCACCGACGGCGGCAGAATGTACGCGCGCATCAAAGCAGCCGTGGCGCGCGGCGAGATCGAACGTAAAAGCATGCGCCAATCCCGTGCGCAACAGCAGCGCGCCGAGCAGGGACGCTGGTACTCCGGCGGTGTGCGCCCAATCGGCTACACCTCGACCGGCGAGATCATCCCACCCGAAGCCGCCGCCGTGCTCGGGATGTTCCGGGCTGTCGAGCGGGGCAACTCCATGCGCGACATTGCACGCGCCCTATCTGGGGTCGATCAACCGGGCTTGCCGGATATCCCGACCACGCCGCGCCATATGCACACCGTGGTCACAGAGCGCAACGCTCGACGCCGCGCTGAAGGCCAGGAAGAAAAGCCAGTTCCCGACGCGCAGCCGTGGGCCTATACGTCGTTGCACTCGATTCTGCGCAACCCCGTGTATGCCGGCTATTCCACCTACAAGAAGGCCAAACGCAAAGGCGTGAAGAACAAATACCGCCGTGTAACGCACATTGTCCGCGACCCCGATACCGGCGAGCCGGTAAAAGGGCAGTGGGAGCCGATCGTCACACCCGATCTGTGGTGGCGTGTGCAGAACGTGCTCGATGATCCCGACCGGCTGACAAACAAGGAGCGCCGGAACACTCGCCGCCATCTCGGCTCGGGTCTGTATGTCTGCGACGAGTGCGGCAACCCCGTGCGCACGCATGCCGACCGCTACCGCTGCGCGGCCTGTGGCTTAGTGCGCACACATAGCGTCGATGATTTTGTCCTCGCCGTGATCCGTGCCCGTCTTGGTCGTGACGACCTGGCGGACCTGCTGCCGACTGCGGACGACGACGAGGTCAACGCCATCGACGACGAACTCGCTGAGCTTCGCGCAAAGCTCGCCCGCGTCCAGGCTGACTACGACGAGGAGCTTATCGAGGCCCGTGACCTCAAGCGCGCGCGAAACCGTTATGAGCCGCAGATCGAGAAACTCGAAACGCGCCGTGCCCGCCTTGCTGGCGCATCGGCGCTGCTCGACACAACCGGCTACGCCTCGCCCGTGGACGCCTTCGACAGCGCAGAGCTTGCCGTGCAGCGTCGAGTCATCAACACCCTGTGCCAGGTGCGCCTGCGCCGTGGTGTGCGCGGCACCAAGACCTTCAACCCTGAATCGGTGCAGATCGTGTGGAACTAGGTTGCAGTGTGTGGCACATCAACAATCGCGCGCATGTGCTGCGCCTTAGGGGCGGCCTAAGCAAGCGCACGACACCGTGCGCTTGCGGCGTGCGAAACTAGGCAGGAGTTTCGCGCAGCTGACGTTGGCGAGGATGACGTCAGAAGAGAGCAAGGACGAAAGGGCGTGTTGCGGGCAACCCCACTCCGTACGGGGTGAATCCAAGACATAGCGGACCAAGGACAACCACCGCCCTCCCGAGCCTAAGGCCTGTGAAAAGTACCAATATAATTAGAAAACTGGTTCTATTCCCATTTGTATTCACTTAGGGTAGTTTCCCTTTTGAGGCAATCCCGCCTCATTTCCTCTCTCAAAGGAGACTGTTATGACCCCCAAAAAGCGCACTCGGCAGTTTGCAGCGCTGCTGATTGCCTCTGCTCTGAGCGTTTCCGTATCTAACTCAGCCGTTGCTTCCGCAGAAGAATTCCAAGACCACGGCGCCAAGGGAGGCTTTGCTTCCGGTGTGATGGCCGAGCTACTCGGCGAGGCAGCACCAGCCTTCACAACCTACTGGGCATCTGTCGGCCGGAAAGTTCGCTACCCTGCAGGTGGCGGTACCTGGGAGTACGGATTCTGGGACGCTAAGGCGCGTTCTTATTTCACCGTGAATCGGTGCCATACTTCGACTGTGATCGTCAACGACAGAACGCAACGAAGCATCGACACCCGCGGCGGCCAGAAGTCGATCGCCGAGCTTTGGGCAACGAATTTGCCGGGCACTAAGGACAGCTACTACTATGACTTCTGCTAGAACTCATGCGTATTCGACCCCTAGTACTTGGGCTTTTGAGCCTACTTCTTGCTGCAGTCATCGCGACTACTGGGTGGCTGCTGACAGCCCTGGTTGACTCCACCAAGCCCTTGTCCTTAGGGGTCGAATCAACCTTTAGTCTTGACTACGTCGAGCCTAAGACTTCACTCGCGGAGGAACTTGAGTCAGACTACGCACCGACGGTAATCCGTAACTCACTGGTTTCATTGGCCGAGCAGAACGGCTACTCCATCTACCGGCTGACTGGCACCGATGACGCAAGCGGGACTTCCCACGAGGTTTTCATCCCGCTGGAGGAAAATTATCCAGCACCGGAACGCATTCCCCGGCTCAACCGGCCGGATGCCTTGAGCCAAGCGGCCAGTGAGCTTGGGTCGCTGGATTACCACGGTGACTACGTCTTGGTTCCCAAAGCAACGGGTGGCAATGCGAACCACTTCTACGAATCGGCCAGGAATGACGGGCTCAGGCTAAGCGAAAAGACGCAGTTCCTTCACCTCATCCAATCGGTCGTATTCCGCCTGCCCGCGTTGGTGGCGATCCTGTTTCTATTTGTCGTTTCCCTTTTTGCCCTGGTATTTGTTCTTCGGGTTTCCGGTCTTAGATTGGCAGCGCTGCGCACAATAAATGGAGGGCACCGCAGTCAAAAAGGCAATTGGCGGCAATGGACCTTTGTCATCCTCCCGCACCTAGTTCTCATTGGCCTTGCGAGTACATTCCTCGCCCGCCAAGGGAGCTATTCTTTTGCCCTCCTGTTCCTCAGGTTCTACGCCGCCGGGATAGGCTTGGCCCTGGCTACCACCGGTTTGGCCGTAGCCGTCACCGCCCCATTGTTGCGCCGCGCAGTAGCGCTGCTGGGGCAGCGTGCCCCCGCAGAGAAGGCGGCGGGAAAAGCGCTGAAAGTAATTTCGGTCTTTACCTGCGTGACCTTTGTAGCAGCGGGTCTTAGCTCAGCGGCTGCGCTCCGCTCCTACCAGCAGGAATCCGAGGCCCAGCAGACCTGGAAATCTCTCGCGGAGTTTGGAGCCTTGCATTTTTCAGCCAACTTCGACGGCCCTGCTGGCCGCGTGGAAGGAGGCGAGCTCTTGCCGCCCAGTCTGCAGCAGAACTTCCGCGACTTCGCGCTCAGCTGGGAACGGGAGCACGGGGCTGTCCTCAGCCATACTTTGCCGAAAGAAGGTACCGGTGTGCCGGACTCCTGCCCCGTGGCACTTGCCAACCGCCAATGGCACGATCTGCAGGATTATCAGTTCCGTCCCGGAGACGACAACCACTCGGTCGACTATTCCGCAGCCCAAGAGCATTTCGCAGCTTCCGTGGATCTGTGGGCTCAGGAATCCGGCGACCTGCTCCTTAAATCTGCGCAAATTGGTCCGGTCAGTGCCGATCATGCGGTCGGATTCATTAGTGGAACAATGTCGGGGGAACTGGTTCCCGGCGATTGTTTTTACGTGCTTGAAACGGACGATCTATCCGGCTTCGACGCAGACTTCCTAAGCTCCACAGCTTCGAGTAAAAATTTGCTCTTCGCGGATTTCTCGGAACTGGGTCCAGAACTTACCGCTGCCGGCCTCGAAGGCTACGTGTACCCGGTACGCGCGGCCGATCGCGGTCTGGCCGAACTAGTAGCCAGCACGGCGCTGTTCTGGCTGAGTATCCTGAGCGCCCTCGGAGCTTTGCTCGCCACGCTTGCGGCCTTGATAGTCCAGGCGCGCATCCAGCTCCGAGTTCACCGTCGCCTCCTGGTACTCCTCCACAGCGCTGGGCAATCACCGGACAAAACGATGTGGCGACTATTCAAAAGCCAACTGGTCAGCCTGACAGTTGTCGTCATATTGTCCGTCCTGGCTCCGCTACTGCTTCCCAACCCGTTCCTCTACACCTTCACCGCGCTAAGCTGCCTTGTCTTAATCGTCTACCTCGGTTTTGTCCGTCTCAGTATTTCTCAGCACATGTCCGCCTCCCCTAGGAGTCACAATGTCATTGGCTAGCCCCAATCAGTCCCCCACTCTGCCGCCGGAGATTTCCACCTCTCATCTCTGTCTCGCCGCGGAGTCGACTTTTTCTGTGGGGCGCAGCACGCGGATGGTGAAGAAGTCCCTCGTGGAAAATGCAACGTTTTCCCTACCCGGGCCAGGCTTTGTCGCCATCTGTGGAGCCAGCGGTTCCGGAAAGACTTTGCTGCTCAACACCTTGGCCGGGCTCCTGCCGCCGGCGGACGGCCTCCTCCGGATAGACGGTGAGAATGCCTCCGCGTGGAGGATGAAGCGGAGGCGGAGGTTCTGGCGAGAACGCGCAGCGATAATCCACCAAGACCACGGAATCATTCCCGAACTAAGCTGCGAAGATAACCTCACCCTCGGGCTATCCAGGAAGCAATACTCCAAAGAAGAATTGCTGCACTCCCTCGGCGAAGTCGGTCTTGATGTCCCCTTCGACGGGCCGGCAGCTATTCTCAGCGGAGGCGAGCAGCAGCGGCTGGCGATCGCCCGAGCCCTGCTCCGCGGCGCGGCTTATGTGTTCGCTGACGAGCCGACCGCCTCCCTCGACCCCACTAACCGTGACCAAGTTATCGCGCTCCTGCGGCGAGCTGCGGACGGGGGCGCACTCGTTCTGGCCGCCACGCACGATGCCGCAGTTATTGCTGCCGCTGACAGCACCTTGCGCATCAATGATCGCCAGGTCACAGTCTCCGGCTCTGCGCGGGATTAAATCGCGATGCCCGCGGCCTTGGCCACCTTCCGGTACCCGGCCGCATGGTCCGCGACGCTGGCGTGGGCGTTGAGTCCGCTGGGGTTGTCGAGCACGGGCCTGACCCCCGGAAAGTAGACACGTCGGGGGTTAGCTATGCTGCTTGGGTCAGCGTAGCTGATGTGAGTGCTTCGAAGTCATTGGGGGCTAGAAAGTTGCACCAGGAGTGCCGTCTGCGGGTGTTGTAGCGCATGCACCACCGGAAGACTTCTTGGCGACTGATGTCGAAGTGGTCGAATTTCGTGCGCGGTGAACCCGCCCGCCAGGAGGTGCTTGAAGTCGCCCTCGACTGGATCGCTCAGCGTGACGGCGTGAGCATCGATAACTACATGGCCAAGCACCGCGATGACGAGGACTGCAAGGAGCTGCAGACGTACTTCACCACCGTCATCGACTGGGCCGCAAGCGTGTTCAAGATGACGGACAGTTCCATGCGTGGAATCGCATGGAACAAGCTGCTATGAGCAGTACGGCGACAAGGGCTACGACGCAGCAAAGATGACCGCCGAAGCACGCGAGCTGCTTTCCGACTCGCAGGTCCAGTCGAAGAAGGGTATCTACGAGTACCTGCTCGGCGGCAAGAAAGAGACGCGGCTGCTTAACGTGCGTGTCTTCACTGAGGCCGTCAAAAAGCGCGTGTACAAGCGCCAGACAGACGCCGCCGAGAAGAACGGTGTGTCCAACTGCTCCTACTGCGCTATCGGCCACGACGAGAAGAAGGAGAAGATCTGGCCGCTCAAGGATATGGACGCTGATCACGTCACCGCATGGTCGAAGGGCGGCAAGACCGAGGAAAGCAACTGCGAGCTGCTCTGCAAGTCCCACAATCGCGCCAAAGGTAACGCTTAACCAGCGGCGACGCGGGGATCTAACCATGCTGCGTCGCTAGCGCTCGCACCCGGTAAGCCAAGCACAGGCTGCGCTAGCGACGCCCGGCGCACATGAGTGCTGCACTGCTGGGATACGCCTGCGACCGGCAGAGCCGGACCGAATACGGGATTGACCACGTACACCCCGTATTCGTGCAAAGGAGCACTGCCATGTCCACTCATTCCCACACGCTTGCATCCCACGGTGAGATCCTCGCGAACCTCCCCGGCATCCTCGGGTTTTACCCGAACAACTCGCTGATCCTCGCGTTCTTCGTCGACGACGAGGGCGTCGACACCGTCCGCCTCGGCCCGGTCGCGCGGTTCGACCTGGACGAGGCCGTGGAGAAGCTCGCCGAGAGCCGCGAGCGGTTCGCAGCGTGGGTCCACCACCTCGAACTCGACGCTGTTATCGCGTACATGATCAGCGATGACATTGCGCAGCCGATCTTCGACGAGACGGCCATGTACCTCGCCAGCGGGGCAGTGCACCTACCGCCGCTGCTCGGGGTGGTGCAGGTGCCCGAGATCGTCACCGGGGCTGCGTGGTGGTCTGTATACCAGCATCCGCTCATCGACGAGCCGCGCCACGGCGTTGTCGGCGAGGTCGCCGCATCGGCGGCGCTGCAGCAGATGCTAGAGCACACCGGCGAGCTGCCGGAGCCGAGCAAAGACGACATCGAGGCACGGTTGAACAGCACCGATCACGGCATCGACGCTGCCGAGCACGCCGACATCATCGAAGACGCGCTGGCGTATATCCCGCCCATGTTCTCCGACGTGCTGCAGCGTGAATACGAACAGGCGGCGGCAGGGATCACCCAGCCGAGCACGCGGGCTGTTCGATCGGCGCTGAAATGCTTCACCACTCCGCGCTTGCGGGACACGCTGCTTGCCGCACTGCTCGATGACCCGCAGGCTGGCCTTGCGTTCATAGAGAAGGTCATGCGTGCTGTCCCGACCAGCTGGCCGGGGATGCGGGCGCAGCTCACCGCCACTGTCGCAGTGCTCGCGCACGCCACCGGCCAGCCGGGGCTAGCTGGCGTGGCTGCGCAGCGAGCCACCGAGATCGGGCCAGACGAGAACTTCCCGTCGCTGGTGGCGAAGCTGACCGACATCGGCCAAGGTGAGCGGATGGTTGAACTCGTCCGCGAGGGCGCCGAGAAGACCCGCACGATCTTGTTTGCGGCCGAGTAGCACCACACACCCCGTTGCAGCGATGCAACGGGGTTTCTTTTTCGCTGTACCTCCGTGGCTGGCGACAACAGACACTTCAACGAGGCAGGGGAGTGGCCTTTAGACAGCAGAGCTGTATCCAACAGACGGATTGACCATCAATCCGAACAAGGAGGCACGTGATGCGCGACTTCATCCACACCGACCTGGAACTGCTCTACCAGCTCGCCGACGGCGTCGACGGCGAGGACGCCGATCCGGGCGCAGCGCAAGAACTGCGCGACCTAGAGGCGGCAGGCACACCGCTGCCTTGGGCAGTGCTGTAAGGACAGCGCAACCACCCCGCAGCAGCAAAGCCGCTGCTTAAGTACCCAAATTGCACGGCAATTCACACTCACTCACGTAAGGAGAACCATCGTGTCCAACCCCTTCAACAACGGCACCATCGTCGGCAACGCAGCTCGCGCACCGAAGCTGTTCGAGCACGCAAACGGTGGCGCGACGGTGAAGCTCAGCGTCTATGCGCGCAACACCTTCAAGAACAAGACCACCGGCAAGGTCGAGTCCGAGATCGTGGAGCTGACCGGCTACGTCCAGGACGCTAAGAACCCCGGCGTGTTCGGCTGCGTCGGCTCCGGCGATCGCGTTGCGGTGAGCTACTCGCTGAAAACCGACGTCTACACCGACAAGGACGGTGTGAAGCACTACCCGCTGGTCGCCCGTATCGACACCGTGCAGCTGATCGACTCCAAGAAAGAGTCCGCTGCGCGCGCAGCCCGTCGCGGAGGCGAGGCGGCGAACGCCGCCCTGGCTGGCGCTGACGCCGACAACGACGAAGCACCGTTCTAACAACGACACCCCGCAGGGAAACCTGCGGGGTTATTTTTTCAACTATTTCACGGCCTTACCCAACCGAACGCAAACATTCATGCTTAGATTGACGGGGGCTTTTTCGGTACCGGTAGGGCGGTATCGGGTACCGGGGTGGTGGTGGTTGCCGGTACCCGTTTTTTACCCCCCGGTTACGGCTTTCGGGGTTGACGTAGCCGTGTGGGGGTCGTAGGGGCCATCCTTTCTTGTTTGATGTCGTCGCGGGTTCGCATGTCTTCTCCTGTCAGGGTGAGTTTCGAGCCGTGGTTGGCGAGTCGGCCGGGATAGGCATCGAAGCGCTCGAGTGCGGCGGTTGAGCCAAGGAGTTTCGCTTCACGCAACCTTGTCTGTATGACCTTGTTGTCGCGGGCTATGCAGTTCGTTTTTGCCGGGTTTCGCCGCGGCCGGGGAGCATCATACGCAGGCCGTTGAGGATGATCAGCGCGGCGCTGCCTTCATTCAGCAGCAGTCCCGTGGTGAGGGTCATCCAGCCGGCGAGGGCCGCGATGATAAGAATGGCCACGACGGCCAGGCTGAGCGCGATGTTGATCTTGATGTTGTTCCGGGCCCGTCGGGAGAGGCGGATGGCTGCGGGGAGCCGGTCCAGTTCGTCGGCCATGAGTGCGACGTCAGAGGTTTCGAGTGCGACGTCGGTTCCGGCGGCGCCCATGGCGATGGCCAGGTCCGCGTTGGCCAGTGCGGGGGCGTCGTTGACTCCGTCGCCGACCATGGCGATAACCCCGTACCGTTCGCGCAATTCACGTACGGCGGCTGATTTGTCCTCGGGCAGCAGTTCGGCGCGGTAGTCGTCCAGACCCAGGGCATGGGCGGTGGTTTTAGCGACGGTGGCGTTGTCTCCGGTGAGCATCAGCACCCGTTCGATGCCTAGTTCGCGCAGTTCGGCGATAGTGCTGTGGGCGTCGGGGCGCAACTGGTCCGCGACCGCCAGAACGGCCAGTGGCCGGGTGTCCTCGCGCAGTACGACGGCGGTGGAGCCGTTTGCCTCGGCTCCGGCCACGGCCGCTCCGACTTGCGGGTCGGTGCGGTCCGCGTCCGAGGGCCGGCCGATGTGCATGGCTCGGCCGTCGACGACGGCCTCCATGCCGGCCCCGGGGAGGGCGCGGGCGTCCCTGGCGGTGGGGATGTCGAGGCCCCGGTCCCTGGCCCCGGCGGTGATGGCGGCGGCGATGGGGTGTTCGCTGCCGGCCTCGACGGCGGCGGCCAGTGCGAGGGCTTCCTGTTCGGTGGTGCCGCCGAACGCGGTGACCTGGGCCAGGGCAGGCCGGCCGCGGGTGAGTGTGCCGGTCTTGTCGAAGGCGACGGCCTTGATGTCGGCTAGGCGTTCGAGGTGGATGCCGCCCTTGATCAGGATGCCGTCCCGTGCTCCGCGGGCGATGGCGGTGACGACGCTGACCGGCACGGAGATGACCAGCGCGCAGGAGCAGGAGACAACAAGGATTACAAGGGCTCGATAGATGGCCTCACGCCATTCGAAGCCGAACAACGGCAGGACCAGGGCCACCAGGACCGAAAGGGCGAACATGGCGGGGGTGTAGACGGCGCTGAACCGGTCGGCGAAGCGCTCGGTGCGGCTGCGGTTAGCCTGGGCCTCCTCTACCTGTTCGATCACCCGGGCGAGGATGGTGTCGTAGTGCTCCTTGGTCACCTGGACGCGCAGCACGCCGTTGCCGTTCAGGCTTCCGCCGAAGACCTCGGTCCCGGCGGAAGCCTCCACCGGCTCGGATTCGCCGGTGACCGGGCTGGCATCGACCCACGAAGCACCCTCGGTGACGGTGCCGTCGGTGGGCAGACGCTCACCGGGGCGGACGAGGACGACATCACCGGGGTGCAGCGCCTCCACGGACACGGTTTCGGTGAAGCCCCCGTCTGTGAGCCGGTTCGCGTTCGGGGGTGCCAGCTCCAACAGCGCGCTGATGGAGCCGCGTGCCTTGTCGGTGGCGTAGGCTTCCATGGCCTCGCCCAGGCTAAAGATGACCACGAGCATCGCGGCTTCTTCGATCACCCCCAGCGCGATCGCACCGATGGCGGCCATGATCAGCAGCACGGTGATGGTCAGCTGCCTGTTGCGCACGGCGCGGATGGCGCTGCGCAGCGGGTAGGCGCCGCCGATGACGATCGTGGCCCAGAATAAGGTCAGGGCCACCGGCTCGGAGTGGATGGTCCACTCCACGGCCAGCCCCGCGGCCAGCAGCACCGCGGCTACCGCCAGGGCCACCATCTCGCTGCTCTGCCACCACCGGCGCCGGGACTGAGCGGTGAGCTGTGTTGAGGTGTCAAATTCGGCATTCATTCGGTGATTTCTTCTCTCTGTGAAACGTGAGGACATGACTCGTGAGGGTCAGCCCTCACCAGGTGATCAGGCGCGGACGGGGCGTGCCGGGCCGGCCGGCGCCAGGGACAGGCCGGCCTTCTGTGCCGCTTCAACGATGGCGCTGTCGGCCACGGTGCCGTCGTGCGTGACCAGCGCGACGCCGGAGGCCAGGGCGTCGACCTTCTGCACGCCGGGCAGGGCCTCGACGGGGGCAAGGTCTCTGGAGCAGCTTACGCATCCGCCCCCGAGCGCGCGGTACTTGGAACGGACCAGCTGGATGGGTGTGTTCACGGGTGTCTCCTTCACAATGTGCAGTACTTCGACAGACTTCGAAGTCCGGCTTCCACGATACTCACACTTCGATAGTTGTCAAACTATCGAAGTATGCTAGAATGGAGGCATGTCGATCCCATCCTTGGACCCTCCTGCGCCAAGTGCGCTGGGTTACTGTACGCCGTTGTCCGGTGAGCCAATCACGGCGGCCCAGGCCGAGGCCGTCTCCCGGATGCTCAAGGCCCTGGCGGATCCGGTCCGGCTGCGGCTGATGTCCATGGTGCTCTCGCACGAGGGCGGCGAGGCATGCGCAATGTGTGACCTGACCGAGGGCTTCGACCTGGCAGTTTCGACACTCAGCCACCACCTGAAAATCCTGCACGACGCCGGGCTCGTTGACCGTGACAAGCGAGGGGTGTGGGTCTACTACAAGGCCCGCCCCGAGGCCATGGATGCTCTGCGCACCCTCTTCGGTTCCGACCTTTCCACGCCGCCGGCAGAAGCTGGTTGAGCACGCAACCGCGCGGCACCGGGTATGGGCTTGCGATGCGCGAATCAGCTCAGAAGAAAGCCGTTTGCCGCATGCTCCTAAAACGATCCTTAGCGCTACTTTTCCGCGGAATGGTCCTCGACCCCCGCCTCGCGCGCACCGCCTGAGCAGCCTCCTACATCCGGTTGAGGATGGTCCTGCGGGACTGGGCGATCGGCCATAAAGAGCCGCAGCCATCGTTCTCTGGAGCACCGTCTACCTCGACCGCACGGTCGCCACCCTGACCAGCGACGGCGGTGACATCGACCCGGACGTCCTGCGGTTCCTCTCATCGCTGGGATGGGAACACATCAACCTCACCGGCGACTTAGATAAGTACGTCATTGCTTCTCACTATCTTCCCTGAAAGGAAGATGTATCGTGCCTGATGCCCGTGAACTGACTCGGATGCTCAAAGATTTCCGAGAATACATCCCAGCCGTAGTTGGAGCCATCGTCGTCATTGCAACCGTGATCGGTCTTCTCGTCCCAAACCTTGAAGGTGGATCCAGAAGCGCCGACGATGCCAATAACAGCGGTACGACTAACTCGGGCACGACTAACTCGGGCACGACTAACTCGCAGGGTGATTACTCGGATCCGTCTGCTGATTGGTATTGGTACCTAACCGATGATCTTGTTAATGCCCTCCATGAGGGGATTCGGTCGGGGGTAGATTTGTACGTAGACGGGAAGTGGCATGAAAGGTCAATCCTCGCCACTGATCGGGGTTCGGCTCGAGCGTCTTTTAGACATTATCGAGTACCAGACATCGCGAAAACGCTGCGCCTCAAGGCGACTTGGGTTGACGACATCCCGAACACAGGCGCACCTGGCCAGGTCACGATCCAGCATGAAGGGCAAACCATAGGCGCGTTCACTGTCCCGGTTGGGGAGATTGTCGAACACACTTTCGATATCCAGGGCGGAGGTATTATTAGCGTTTTCATCGCTGCTTACGACCCTTCGACTGAAGAACGAGTGCCTTCAGACGGTCTTGCACTCCTCACCCCGGTGGTTACGAACTACTGACATCAACAACGCACCGGATCAGGCCGTGAAAGAAAGCGCTGGGAGCAACACCCAGCGCTTTCTTTATGCGTGGGTCAAATCAGAGTCACAGTACGGACGCCGTGGGGGAGTAGCGACGGTACAGCTCCAAGTGCGCTGACACTTCACAGCGCATTTCACGCGCCACTTTGCTGCACATCATCCGTGCTGTTTCGTTGTGCGGTGCAGTGGCGCGTTTACTGGCTCTTCTGCTGCGCAATTCATTGCACTGCGTAGTGTCTGTGGCTGTTTAGTAACACGCAGGTTGCACTGTGTATTGGGTAGCCATTCCATCGGCACGTTTACTGCGCGATGAAATGCCCCGACACTTCAATGACACGTGAATTGGGCAATAAAGTGGCTCGCCAGTCTATTGACACTTTCGCTGCGCAACAGAATGACACCGTCATTCTGCCGGCCCTTCTGCGGACGTCTTTTCTGCGCAGCACACGCGCCATTGTCCCGGCCGACGTGCTGCGCAATATCTCCGCCACTCAACAGGCCAATTCGCTGCACAACGTAGTGACACTCCGCTCAGCGTGGCCCAGATTTCTTCGATTTTCGCTGAATCTCAGCGGTTTGCCTGCCGCCGATGACCTACGACGCCGACGGCACCCTATACGGCCCGCAGACGGGTGTGCAGTGCGCATGGTGTGCTGCTAAAGCTCCATACCGCCGTCACGATCACGCTGCCGTTGCTGCTGGCGGCGCTGTTTGATGCGCTCCTGGGCACGGCGGCGCGCTGCAGCGCTTTCCCGCTGAGTACGGTCGATGACCGTCTCGCGATACCGCTGCTTCATCTCCGGGTCACGATCAAGTTCGATCTGCAAGAAATCCTGATCTACGTTGGAAATATCCTGCAGGGACTCGACTGCCTCCTCAATGATGATTTTTGCTTCCTCTTCTGCAGCTGCGCGGCGCGCTTCGAGACTTTCGGTGAATGCACGTTTCTCCACGTCAAAGGCTTCACGCTCACTGTCCAGGGCTGCGCGATCACGAGCCACCTGCTCGGCCTCACTGCGTGCTGCATCGCGGATGTCTGTAGCGTCGCTCCGCGCTTCGCTACGTGTGTTTTCAGCGTCCCGCGTGGCCTCACTGCGGATCGTTTCTGCCTCACGCTCCGCCTCATCTTGTGCTTCGCTGCGGATCGTCTCGGCATCGCGCTCAGCCTGCTTACGTGCCTCGTCGGCTTGGCGTGTGATCGTCTCCGCCTCGCTGCGGGCTGCGGCTGTAATCTCGCTCGCCTTGGACCGTGCAGTCTCTTCGGCGCGTTCGAGCAGCTCGTCTGCTTGCGCTTCGGCCAGGCCCAACTCCTGCTCAGCACCCTTGCGTGCGTCACTGCGGATCTGCTCAGCCTCTTGCTCCGCCTTCTCTCGTGCTTCCTTGAGCACACGCTCGGCAACAGCGCGGGCCTGTTCTTCGGCGTGCTGCAGCACACCTTGCGCTTTTTCGTTGGCAGCTTTCGCCTCTTCAAGTTCTTTTGCTGCTTGCTCGCGATCGTGCTCAGTTGCGTCCATGTCGCGCTGTACGGAACGCTTCTTGACTTCCACATCATCCTCGCGCTTGGCGAGATCGCGCTCCCGGTCTTGTTGCTCGGTGTAGCGGTCGAGGTTGAGTGACTCGTCATGACGTTCGGAGACTTCTAGTTCCACCGGATAGCCCAGCGCGTGCATGTGCTCCCGGAGTCCCCGTTGCGCGTCGATGAACTTCTGGTTACCCGAGATCTGTTTGCCCTTCTTCGGGCCGGATGTGTACCGCACTGAGGTGTCAGTGTTGTACGCGATGCCGGGGCGGCAGCGGAGCTTGTCGGGATCTTCGGGCTTCGGTGAGAACGTGTCGGCCTGGAACTGGATATGTGGCGTTGATTCGTCGAAGTTCATGTCCCCGCCAGCGACTGCGTCGATGCCACCGGGGATGAAGTTTTCCGCGATCCAACGCATCGACTCTTCGAGATACTGCTTCGCTGCTTCGTAGTCGCGTGCAACGAGTCGCGGCCGTTTCACTTCGCGACCGTCTACCTCACTCGTGTAGAAATCCGGGATTTCTTTACACATCGACTTCGGTAGATGCACGACGAACAATGACGTTTCAAAACTGTTCTTCTGCACGCGCACGCCGTCCATCCGGGCGTCTTGGTACGCCAAGACTTCCTCGACGGACGCAGCGCGACGGAACGTTCCGTTGCCGTCGTTGACGAACGGAACACTCAAATGCGCATCGGCCACGACGATGTTTGAGTTCATTGCGGCCTGATGCGCGAGATCCTGCGGATCTAATTCTCGCATCGCCTCCTTGAGGAGTCGCTTGCGATCTCCACGTGTGTCTCCGCCGCAGTTGTCACGGCGGAGATGGCGCAGATTGAACGCTGCGCGTCCCTTCTGCGCTGTTGATGTCTCCGACATATCTGTGTTCCTTGTGTTGAGGTGCGCGCGTACACGGAGCCTCTGTCTTCGACCCCTCCATGTACGCGCCCACATGACGAACTTGAGTTTTTCGGGGACCCCTAAGAATCGTGCGGGTCCCTTGCTTCGCTGTCCCACACGATTCTACCCCAAAAAACTCAAGGTCTTTAGCCCCCTAAAGACCTCAGTCTAGACACCTCGCAAGCTCGGAGAACTGAGGTCTTGAGGGGGCGCCTGCAGCGGGCAATAGCTCGCGGAAAAACCCTCCCTATTCGGTCGGCTTTTTCCGCTTCGCCTTGTCTCCGAAACACTGCGTGACCTGCGAAGATCGCTGTGGCGATCTCCTTGGTCCCGCAACAGGGCAGTGGCCTTCGCGGCGCTGGCGCCCCGCTTCGCCACTGCTACGTTTCATTCGTTGCACTCACGAAAATGTCTCTCACCGGCCTACTTTTGTATGCCGGTCTTCGAGTGTGTCATTTGCACTGCTGTGCAGCGCAAATGCCAATCGCTGAAAAAGGGCGGCGTCGCACCCCCTTATACTGGGTTTGCACTTTTTCGCCCCGACACCCTTGACGTCGGTCTTAGTGCGGCGTTTTTTCGCACCATGACCTGCATGGATGCACACTTTAAGACCGCATGCCAGGCGTCGGACCCCCTTATACTGGTTTTGCACTTTAGGGCCGAAATCGGCCCCCTTTTTTCTGCAAACGCTGCATCGATGCAGCTCACGAGGTAAAAAAGTGGTCTTCGACCCCCTTGTTTTCTCCACCCCGGCGTTGCTTCTGTTGCATTTGCTGCTTCGCCGCTGACACCCGTGCAGCGGTGCCGCAGCCACCCGCACACACGCGAAAACCCCGCCCTTGCGAGCGGGGTGTGTGGCGACATCAAACGTGACGGCTGTACGTCGTCACGCCGCGTGGCCGTACACACATGAGGTGATTGCGTGTACGGCTAAAGGGTTAGTCGGGTACAACTTCTAGATGCCGCTTCGGCTTACTGCCTTCGGTGCTCTCAGGCATATTGCCATCACCGTTCTTAGGCGTATTGCCGTCACCGTTCTTCGGCGTATCGCCGTCATCTTCGGTCCCGGCGGGCTTGTCGTCGTCGAGTTTCACCTCGAACTCTTTGGCGTACTTGCGCAACTGCGCAAGACGCTCCTTTGCTGCTTTGTGTGCACGGCGCGCCTCGTTCACGGAATCTTTTGCTCGCTGCTCATCGCGGAGCGCGGCTGCGTAATCGTCTCTGAAAAACATGGTTTGTTCTCCTTGATTGAGTGAATTCTTTGTTTGGGCTCGGGGCACGACGGTGGAGCGCGCGTGTGTTGTAGCACGACCATCACCCATCAGCCCTCGCACTCAGCTCAAGACCCAGCCTGGCTAGCTGAGCTAAGCGGCGGGATCTCGTCGTAGGTGGGTTTGTCCGCACTAGTGCTTCGCACCACCCAGCACCGTGACGAGCTGCTGGCGCTGCTCATCTGTCAGTTGGGGCGCTGCATCCACGACGGCATCGACGAAGCCGTCAAATAGCTGCGGGGCAGGGCGGCGTGCGGCCGCGAGGTAGGCGTCGAGATCGTCTTGGCGAATCCGATAGGCGGTGCCGAAACGGTGGAATGAAAGACGGCCCTCTTTAATAGCTTTTCGCAACGTGGACTCGGAGCCGACGCCGAGATCGGCGAGTTCCTGCAGCGTGTAAAAGCGTGGCGCGACGGCGGTAGTCGTGTCCTTTTCGGACATAGAAAAACGCTCCTGGGCAGATTGATCTGTCCCGGAGCGGGGTGCTTTACCGGCTTGCTATTCAGGCGGCTTGGAGTGCCGTGCTCAACTCGCTAGAACGGTGGTCTGCCGTCCCATCGCTTTACGGGAGCGCTTACTCCCTACCTGACCGCTTTTGTGGTCGGCAATGCCGTTGCCGACCGGTCTATCTCGTCGGAGGAACCGCGCCTATCACGGTCGAGAGGCTATCTCTTTATGAATTATCCTCGGGGTTATCCCCCGTATGCGGCTGGCTAAACCAAAAACGAATTAAAACGCCACATACGGTCTGGGGGCCATCGTACGGAACTTATGCGTCGCGCACAATAGCCTGCGACCTAATCTTTACGAATCGAACCGAGCACGTTTCTACACGCCACGTGGCACGGCTGGGGTGTTGTGGTGGGGCAGCTGTTGTGTGGCGGCATGGTGACACGCAAGGGGCGCGCCTTTTTGTGACCTGTGACACGTCTATAGTGTGCTCGTTTCGTAGTTTTGACCTCGTTTCGTAATTTGCCGATCAAAATACGAAAAAATTACGAAACGCTCTACCTGCGGTTTCGTAGAACTACGAAAATCGGAAAACCAAATTACGAAACACGCGATAACGCTGTGACCTGCACAGACACGTCACATTTCGGGGATGTTTCGTAATTTTGCGGCATTTCGACCCAAACCTTTTAAGGGAGAGACACAGACACACATTGCGGGCACATGTCTACGACATAGACCGTCCTCATTGAGGGCACGCTGCAGGGGTTGTAGCTATGTGACACGGCCGGGATGCTGCGTCACGGTGACACGCAAGGGGCGCGCCTTTTTATGACCTGTGACACGTCTGTAGCGCGCTCGTTTCGTAGTTTTGACCTCGTTTCGTAATTTGCCGATCAAAATACGAAAAAATTACGAAACGCTCTACCTGCGGTTTCGTGATTTCCGCAAACGAAAAGAACAAAACTACGAAACACGCGATAACGCTGTGACCTGCATAGACACGTCACATTTCGGCGGTGTTTCGTAATTTTGCGGTATTTCGACCCAAACCTTTTAAGAGAGAGACACAGACACGCATTGCAGGCACATGTCTACGACACAGAGCGTCCTCGTTGAGGGCACGCTGCAGGGGTTGCAGCTATGTGACACGGCCGGGATACTGCCACGCTGCAACACGTCCGTGGCGCGCCGTTGTGTGACACGCAACACAGGTGTTGTGTGTTCGTTTCGTAGTTTTGACCTCGTTTCGTAATTTGCCGATCAAAATACGAAAAAATTACGAAACGCTCTACCTGCGGTTTCGTGATTTCCGCAAACGAAAAGAACAAAACTACGAAACACGCGATAACGCTGTGACCTGCATAGACACGTCACATTTCGGCGGTGTTTCGTAATTTTGCGGTATTTCGACCCAAACCTTTTAAGAGAGAGACACAGACACGCATTGCAGGCACATGTCTACGACACAGAGCGTCCTCGTTGAGGGCACGCTGCAGGGGTTGCAGCTATGTGACACGGGACACAATCGCAATCAAGGTGTCTCTTCTTATTTAGATTTTCTTCAAAAAGTGGAAAAATTACGAAACGAAAACCATTTACGCTGCTCAACGTATGTTTTTGTGTTTCGTAGTTTTGTTCTTTTCGTTTACGAGATTACGAAATGACCCGCAAATACCTACCGTGACCTGCGGTGATGTGTTTCGTATTTTTCTGCGTAATTTCACGTCGCCCGAAGCAGACACCCTGCCGTGTGCTTGCTGCAGGGCTGCGGCCGTCCCTCCATGTGGAGCGTCAGTGTCGATGCTGTAACTTAAACGTACATACATTTGTGGCGCTCTCGTTACGTGTCTGTGCATTGCCGAGCTCTTTACTGTTGTGTGTGGGCGCGCAGCCGTAGTGTCCGTGCCACTCCGAGTAGGGCGCGTCGTACCCCAAACCCATGTTCAATTAAATTCCAATCCAGAGAGGTCTTGCACTGTTGCGGTGCGGTTGTCTTCTTTCTCACCGTATTGGACCCTGCGAAATTAATTGGATACGATAGGCCCATGTTGATTTCAGGTTCCGTTTTCATGCGGCCGCTCACCAGCCGCTAAGGCGGTTTTCTCCCTCCCGCAGGTTAGAAACCGCTCCGGTCCTTTAGCCGGGCGGCCATTTGCCATGCCCGGCTCCGTTTCAACTCCACGGAGCACACCTGATGTCTACATACGGATACGGCCGTCACGAACATGGCCAAAATTTTCTCACAGACCACAAGATCATCAACTCCATCGTCGATCTTGTAAAACAAACCTCCGGCCCCATCATTGAGATCGGGCCAGGAAGCGGTGCCCTCACTCACCCGATATCCCACTTGGGGAGGGCAATAACGGCAGTTGAGGTAGACGCAAAACTAGCTGCCAAACTCACAAAAAAGACCGCCTCGGCGTCGGTCGAAGTGGTCCATGATGATTTCCTCAACTTCCCGTTACCCGCCACTCCCTGCGTCATTGTGGGAAACATTCCCTTTCACCTCACCACTGCCATTCTTCGAAAGTTGTTGCATGCGCCGGCATGGACTGCCGCTGTACTCCTCATGCAGTGGGAAGTCGCTCGCCGCCGGGCCGGGGTAGGTGCAAGCACGATGATGACAGCTCAGTGGTCCCCATGGTTCACGTTTCACCTTGGTTCCCGAGTACCAAGGTCTGCTTTCCGGCCACAGCCAAACGTTGACGGGGGGATCTTAGTGATCCGCCGGGTGGGTGACCCGAAGATCCCGATAGAGCAACGCAAAGCCTTTCAGGCGATGGTGCACACCGTTTTCACCGCCCGGGGACGCGGGATAGGGGAAATTCTCCGAAGGGCAGGGTTGTTTTCATCACGTTCAGAGACACAATCATGGTTGCGCTCGCGAGGAATCGACCCCGCAACCCTACCTCCCAGATTGCACACCAGCGACTGGATCGATCTCTTCCAGGTGACTGGTTCCTCTTCACCGCGCCATCGGCCCATTTCACAATCGGGAAGTAGTCAACGCCCTCCTCAACGGAAAAATCGAGGCCGGCGGCGGTAATCCCCCCACCACCAAAACCGAAATCCACCAGTAGTAGTGAACGACCCATGTTCGTCTACCGTGAGCCGCGTTATGGCAGTGACGTGTTCTCGTCGGGCACAGTCATAGTTCCCGGCGTTGCCAGCGACAGGGTTCTACACCCAGCAGCGGGACCGATCAAAATCACCCGCACGGGGAACGACCCTGCTGGTGGTTTCGATTTTGATGAAAGCGAGGAGACATAGCCCCTCGCCAACTCCCCGTAGCTGGCGAACAGTAGCTCCTGGCGCTGGCGCTCGTTGGTGAGTTTGCGTGCCACATCGAAAGCCTTATCGACTTCCCGGTCCAAGTTGTTGTGAGCCTTGAGCAGAATTGGGTCCATCGATAACGGGTTGTAGTGCTCCGCGAGTGACCGCTGGGGGTGCCGCTCGCGTGCCCGCAGCACCAACTGTCCAGCGTCGATGATTCGCTGCTGCGCCTTCTCATCTAGTTCACACAGAGCTGGTCCGCAGTTGTAGCTCCCGATGTACTCCGAAAAACGGAAAAAATAAATAGTGGGGATACATCAACCTTCCACTTTCCATTCTTCCGGCTCAGAGTATTGAGGGGTCTGGGACCGGGTCCGTAAACCCTTTATGTTTTTCGCGCACAGCGGTTTTTAGCGACGCACCCTATAGGTTTTCCGCAGAACCTATATGTGTTTCTGTGCACCCCCATATGTTGTCTGTTTCTAGCGGTATTTCGTTGTACTTTGCGCATCGAATAGTTATTTATCGACGACACTCCGTTGAATTTAAGTTCAATGTGTAGGTTAGCCGCATAAGAAGCTCTGGCAGATGGTGGGATAATCCTGCTCTGACATCTTATTCCAGCTTGGATGCGCTGGGATTAGGACTGGTCACGTGTGAGAAGGTTTCGTGTACAACTAGTGACATGAACTTTTTATTGCTCGGTGGTACCGGTTTCCTTGGAGGACACATTGCGGCTGCAGCAATCGACCGAGGGCATCAAGTTACTTGCCTCGCGCGGGGTAACGGGAAGGTTCCCAACGGAGCCGAATTTGTGAGTTCAGACCGTGACCGTGACGGTGCGTACGATGAGGTTGCGGGGAAAACTTGGGACACCATTGTGGATCTGACGAGTCAGCCGAAGCATGCGCGGGATGCGGCGGCGAAACTCCAGGCCAAGCATCGTATATTTGTGTCTTCGAGCAGCGTATATGAGGACCAAGGAAGTATTTCTTCCGAGTCTGATTCCATAGTCACTCCGCTTGAAATTGACTACATGGAGAACATGGGGCAGTACCCAGCTGCAAAGTCTGCTTGCGAAACGATTTATCGCAGCACAAATAGGTCGGTAATGGTAGTTCGACCCGGTCTGATCGCCGGCTACGGCGACGAAACAGGGCGCAGTGGTTACTATCCGTGGCGCTTCGCGCATCCCACGGGTGAGAACGTGATCGTCCCAGACCCGGCGTTTCCCGTCGCTATGATTGATGTGAAAGACCTTGCAGACTGGATAGTTGAGTCTGCAGAAGTTGGGACTTTCGGAACCTTTAACGCTACGGGGTTTGCTACTTCCTTGTCTGATGTGTTCAAGATTTCGCGTGAGTTAACCGCATCGGAGGCTACGGAGCGACCTTGCTCTGATGAACTGCTTCTCGCTAATGATGTAACCCCGTGGATGGGCCCAAAATCGTTGCCGTTGTGGGTACCAGGTGAACAGTTTCGCAACATCGCGCTACTCGATTGCGCCACAGCCTACGAAGCTGGCCTGCAGATTCGCCCGTTGAAAGAAACATTGGCGGATGCGCTGCGATTCGAAGAAGAACAGCAGGGGGAAAGACTCGCTGGGCTCAGCGATGAAGAGGAAGTCGTGCTTCGCCAGCGGTTAGAAGATGGTATTTAGTTTCGGCGGGAACAGTTTTAGTTGCAGTCGGGACCGTGCTCAGTTGGTTTTCGTTCCGCGACTGAGTGGGAGAATGGGTCCGAATCTGGCTTGAGGGCAACTTCGGCGGTGCTAGCTCTTCGTGACGGGGAGCGATCTAGCCTGCGGAGGTTGCCTTTCCGAGCAGAAAACGCCTTGCGGCACACTTTTCAGGTTTCTCGATTCGCTTACAACTGAGTGAGGTAGCCTTCTTTCGCCACTCCGTTGAATTCAAATTTAATGTGTAACGCGGAGCGTTAATGACGTTTCGCGTTATTGGGGGGGGGAGGTTGAAGAGCGCTGTCTCTAACTCCGGTTTTCGTTCGGCCTCGGTCCATTCCGCTACCTCGTGTGTAGAATCTGCAAGCGGTATCGGGCCGTTGAACTATTAGGTTCACCCACAGTTCCCGTGCCTGCACGCATCGAGAAGGACCAGGTGGTGAACTCGAATGACTCGCCTGGTCCAACGTGTGTGCGCTCGGCGCGTGGTTTAACTCTTATAAGACTTGCCGGTCACAGCCTCAGCGTTTCGCTCGTGCAGCCCGCAGGCCGTTCAAGATCACGATGACTTCAGCGACTTCGTGAACCAACACGACGGCGGCCAGGCCCAGCACACCGCTGATCGCCAGTGGCATCAACACGATGATGATGGCCAGAGACAGCACGATGTTCTGGTTGATGATCCTGCTGCCTCGGCGGGCGTGCTGCAGCGCCTGCGGGATCAGCCGGATGTCGTGGCCAGTGAAGGCGACGTCAGCGGACTCGATCGCGGCGTCAGAGCCGGTTGCTCCCATCGCAATGCCCACCGTCGCGCCCGCCAGTGCCGGCGCGTCGTTGATGCCGTCGCCGATCATCGCCGTCGGCGTCTTGGAGGAAAATTCGGCGACGATGCTTGCCTTGTCCTCAGGGCGCAGCTCGGCGCGCACGTCGTCGATTCCGGCGATTTCAGCCAGCGCCCGGGCGGTGCGAGTGTTGTCGCCGGTGAGCATGCTCACTTCCACATCGTTGGCGCGCAGGGTCTGCACGGCTTCGGGAACCTCGGGACGCAGCTCGTCGCGGACACCGATCGCTCCGGCGAGAGCGTCATCGACGGTGACTAGGACGCAGGTCTGGCCTTCGGACTCCATGCGCTCAACGTCTGCCTTCAGTGGCCCGGCGTCGATCCACCGGGGGCTGCCCACCAGCACCCGTCGGCCTTCGACGGTGCCGCTGATGCCGTGCCCGGCTTCCTCGCTGATGTCCTGGGCGGCGGGCGCTTCGGGCCCCGCTGCCGCGATCGCCGCGGCGAGGGGGTGCGTCGATTGCTGCTCAACTGCCGCCGCGAAAGTAAGCACCTGCGCCCGATCAAACCTGTCTGCCGGGACCACGCCGGTAACCTCGGGCTGGTTGCGGGTGAGGGTTCCGGTCTTGTCCACCGCCAGGTGACGGATGCCGCCGAGCCGCTCGAACGCCGCGCCAGACTTGATGACCACGCCGAACTGGCTGGCCGCGCCGATCGCGGCCACGACCGTCAGCGGCACGGAGATTGCCAGCGCGCACGGCGACGCTGCGACCAGAACCACCAACGCACGGGTGATCCACGTCTCGGGGTCGCCCAGCAGCGAGCCGATCACGCCGACTAGCACCGCCAGGATCATCACCCCGGGCACTAGGGGTTGGGCAATCCGGTCGGCGATCCGGGCGCGGTCGCCCTTTTCCGCCTGCGCCTGCTCGACCAGGTCCACGAGTGTGGTCAGCGAGTTGTCCGTTCCAGCTGCGGTCGTCTGGACTTCCAGCACACCGGCGGAGTTGATCGCTCCCGCGGGCACCTCGTCGCCGGGCGCAACCTCCTCCGGAATGGATTCTCCGGTGATCGCTGAGGTGTCAAGGCTGGAGCGCCCAGACCGAATGATGCCGTCCGTGGCGATCCGCTCTCCGGGGCGCACGAGCATAAGCTCGCCAGCCGCGAGGTCCTTCGCTGCGACCTCGACCGACGTGCCGTCGCGCAGCACCGTCGCGGTCTGCGGTACCAACTTCAACAGTGCCCGCAGTCCGCCCTGCGCCCGGTCCATCGCCTTGTCTTCCAGCGCCTCGGCGATCGAGTACAGGAACGCTAGCGCCGCGGCCTCTCCGACGTAACCGAGGATTACCGCGCCGACCGCGCTGATGGTCATCAGCAAACCAATGCCGAGCTTGCGCTTCGTGACAAGGTTTCGGATCGCGTCGGGCGCGAACGTATACGCCCCTAGCAGCAGGCCGACCCAGAACAGTACTGTCGCGGGTGTCGCTAGCCCGGACCAGCCCAGCGCCAGGCCTACGCAGAGGGCTACGCCGGAGAAGATCGGCAGTAGCAACTCGGGGTCCTTCCACCATGGCCGATCGAGTTCTTCGATCTCCGTGGCGGGTTCGTGTTCGCATCCACACGCCGAGCTCATGCGTCCTCTCCCTTCTCGCCGCAGCCGGGCACCGAGCACTCAGGGTCGATGCACGGGGCGTTTTCGTCGACAGCCAACGTCGCGTTCACCAGCGCGTTGAGCGCTGCCGCGAGGTGCGGATCGGCGATTTCGTAGCGTGTCTTGCGGCCCTCCGGCTCGGCAACGACGATGCCGCAGTCACGCAGGCAGGTCAGGTGGTTCGAGACGTTTGAGCGGGTCAGGCCCAGGTCGCGCGAAAGTACGGCCGGGTAGCTCGGGCCGTCGAGTAGTGTCATCAGGATTCTGGAACGCGTCGGATCCGCCATGGCCCGACCGAGCCGGTTCATGACGTCGAGGCGTGAAGCAATAGTCAGCATGTGCTGAACAATACATCGTGTGCTGAACTATTCAAAGTGTGCTGAACTGACAGTTACGCGAAGGTCCTGCGACCTGCAAGAATTAGTCGATGGGATAGCAGATGACTGATCCTTTGTGGTTCGGCTGCCGCCCAACGCGGGAGCGACGTGGGCGGCGAGGTTCTCGAGAAAGTAACTTTGCAACTACATACCGTTGAATTTAAGTACAACGTGTAGCTAAGGGCCTTATTAATAGCGTTTGACAACACGCGCTCCTATTTGCCGTCGTATCTCACGAGACGCTGACGTGGATGGCCGCACCATCGACCTGCAGCCTCAGGACTGTGAAGTCATTGCAAAGCAGCGTGGCTTGCACGTTGGACATAGGACATAACGACGTCGATCAGTCCATTTCCGCGTCAAAGAAGAATGTGGCTCGCCCCAACTACGACGCCATGGTGGCATCCCTCGAACGCGGCGAAATCGACGCGATCATCTGCTGGGACCTCGCTGGACAGTCCGATCGGTCGGACAGAATTACTCCCGCACCCCAGCGTAATCAGGGGTGCACCTTAAAAACATTCGGAGGTGGGGGTAACTCCCCCTCGTTGCCCAGAGACAAAATACGCCAGTGGCGTCTGTATGACGCCCCGAAGGTAGGACAAATTCCAATCCAGAGAGGTCTTGCACTGTTGCGGTGCGGTTGTCTTCTTTCTCACCGTATTGGACCCTGCGAAATTAATTGGATACGATAGGCCCATGTTGATTTCAGGTTCCGTTTTCATGCGGCCGCTCACCAGCCGCTAAGGCGGTTTTCTCCCTCCCGCAGGTTAGAAACCGCTCCGGTCCTTTAGCCGGGCGGCCATTTGCCATGCCCGGCTCCGTTTCAACTCCACGGAGCACACCTGATGTCTACATACGGATACGGCCGTCACGAACATGGCCAAAATTTTCTCACAGACCACAAGATCATCAACTCCATCGTCGATCTTGTAAAACAAACCTCCGGCCCCATCATTGAGATCGGGCCAGGAAGCGGTGCCCTCACTCACCCGATATCCCACTTGGGGAGGGCAATAACGGCAGTTGAGGTAGACGCAAAACTAGCTGCCAAACTCACAAAAAAGACCGCCTCGGCGTCGGTCGAAGTGGTCCATGATGATTTCCTCAACTTCCCGTTACCCGCCACTCCCTGCGTCATTGTGGGAAACATTCCCTTTCACCTCACCACTGCCATTCTTCGAAAGTTGTTGCATGCGCCGGCATGGACTGCCGCTGTACTCCTCATGCAGTGGGAAGTCGCTCGCCGCCGGGCCGGGGTAGGTGCAAGCACGATGATGACAGCTCAGTGGTCCCCATGGTTCACGTTTCACCTTGGTTCCCGAGTACCAAGGTCTGCTTTCCGGCCACAGCCAAACGTTGACGGGGGGATCTTAGTGATCCGCCGGGTGGGTGACCCGAAGATCCCGATAGAGCAACGCAAAGCCTTTCAGGCGATGGTGCACACCGTTTTCACCGCCCGGGGACGCGGGATAGGGGAAATTCTCCGAAGGGCAGGGTTGTTTTCATCACGTTCAGAGACACAATCATGGTTGCGCTCGCGAGGAATCGACCCCGCAACCCTACCTCCCAGATTGCACACCAGCGACTGGATCGATCTCTTCCAGGTGACTGGTTCCTCTTCACCGCGCCATCGGCCCATTTCACAATCGGGAAGTAGTCAACGCCCTCCTCAACGGAAAAATCGAGGCCGGCGGCGGTAATCCCCCCACCACCAAAACCGAAATCCACCAGTAGTAGTGAACGACCCATGTTCGTCTACCGTGAGCCGCGTTATGGCAGTGACGTGTTCTCGTCGGGCACAGTCATAGTTCCCGGCGTTGCCAGCGACAGGGTTCTACACCCAGCAGCGGGACCGATCAAAATCACCCGCACGGGGAACGACCCTGCTGGTGGTTTCGATTTTGATGAAAGCGAGGAGACATAGCCCCTCGCCAACTCCCCGTAGCTGGCGAACAGTAGCTCCTGGCGCTGGCGCTCGTTGGTGAGTTTGCGTGCCACATCGAAAGCCTTATCGACTTCCCGGTCCAAGTTGTTGTGAGCCTTGAGCAGAATTGGGTCCATCGATAACGGGTTGTAGTGCTCCGCGAGTGACCGCTGGGGGTGCCGCTCGCGTGCCCGCAGCACCAACTGTCCAGCGTCGATGATTCGCTGCTGCGCCTTCTCATCTAGTTCACACAGAGCTGGTCCGCAGTTGTAGCTCCCGATGTACTCCGAAAAACGGAAAAAATAAATAGTGGGGATACATCAACCTTCCACTTTCCATTCTTCCGGCTCAGAGTATTGAGGGGTCTGGGACCGGGTCCGTAAACCCTTTATGTTTTTCGCGCACAGCGGTTTTTAGCGACGCACCCTATAGGTTTTCCGCAGAACCTATATGTGTTTCTGTGCACCCCCATATGTTGTCTGTTTCTAGCGGTATTTCGTTGTACTTTGCGCATCGAATAGTTATTTATCGACGACACTCCGTTGAATTTAAGTTCAATGTGTAGGTTAGCCGCATAAGAAGCTCTGGCAGATGGTGGGATAATCCTGCTCTGACATCTTATTCCAGCTTGGATGCGCTGGGATTAGGACTGGTCACGTGTGAGAAGGTTTCGTGTACAACTAGTGACATGAACTTTTTATTGCTCGGTGGTACCGGTTTCCTTGGAGGACACATTGCGGCTGCAGCAATCGACCGAGGGCATCAAGTTACTTGCCTCGCGCGGGGTAACGGGAAGGTTCCCAACGGAGCCGAATTTGTGAGTTCAGACCGTGACCGTGACGGTGCGTACGATGAGGTTGCGGGGAAAACTTGGGACACCATTGTGGATCTGACGAGTCAGCCGAAGCATGCGCGGGATGCGGCGGCGAAACTCCAGGCCAAGCATCGTATATTTGTGTCTTCGAGCAGCGTATATGAGGACCAAGGAAGTATTTCTTCCGAGTCTGATTCCATAGTCACTCCGCTTGAAATTGACTACATGGAGAACATGGGGCAGTACCCAGCTGCAAAGTCTGCTTGCGAAACGATTTATCGCAGCACAAATAGGTCGGTAATGGTAGTTCGACCCGGTCTGATCGCCGGCTACGGCGACGAAACAGGGCGCAGTGGTTACTATCCGTGGCGCTTCGCGCATCCCACGGGTGAGAACGTGATCGTCCCAGACCCGGCGTTTCCCGTCGCTATGATTGATGTGAAAGACCTTGCAGACTGGATAGTTGAGTCTGCAGAAGTTGGGACTTTCGGAACCTTTAACGCTACGGGGTTTGCTACTTCCTTGTCTGATGTGTTCAAGATTTCGCGTGAGTTAACCGCATCGGAGGCTACGGAGCGACCTTGCTCTGATGAACTGCTTCTCGCTAATGATGTAACCCCGTGGATGGGCCCAAAATCGTTGCCGTTGTGGGTACCAGGTGAACAGTTTCGCAACATCGCGCTACTCGATTGCGCCACAGCCTACGAAGCTGGCCTGCAGATTCGCCCGTTGAAAGAAACATTGGCGGATGCGCTGCGATTCGAAGAAGAACAGCAGGGGGAAAGACTCGCTGGGCTCAGCGATGAAGAGGAAGTCGTGCTTCGCCAGCGGTTAGAAGATGGTATTTAGTTTCGGCGGGAACAGTTTTAGTTGCAGTCGGGACCGTGCTCAGTTGGTTTTCGTTCCGCGACTGAGTGGGAGAATGGGTCCGAATCTGGCTTGAGGGCAACTTCGGCGGTGCTAGCTCTTCGTGACGGGGAGCGATCTAGCCTGCGGAGGTTGCCTTTCCGAGCAGAAAACGCCTTGCGGCACACTTTTCAGGTTTCTCGATTCGCTTACAACTGAGTGAGGTAGCCTTCTTTCGCCACTCCGTTGAATTCAAATTTAATGTGTAACGCGGAGCGTTAATGACGTTTCGCGTTATTGGGGGGGGGAGGTTGAAGAGCGCTGTCTCTAACTCCGGTTTTCGTTCGGCCTCGGTCCATTCCGCTACCTCGTGTGTAGAATCTGCAAGCGGTATCGGGCCGTTGAACTATTAGGTTCACCCACAGTTCCCGTGCCTGCACGCATCGAGAAGGACCAGGTGGTGAACTCGAATGACTCGCCTGGTCCAACGTGTGTGCGCTCGGCGCGTGGTTTAACTCTTATAAGACTTGCCGGTCACAGCCTCAGCGTTTCGCTCGTGCAGCCCGCAGGCCGTTCAAGATCACGATGACTTCAGCGACTTCGTGAACCAACACGACGGCGGCCAGGCCCAGCACACCGCTGATCGCCAGTGGCATCAACACGATGATGATGGCCAGAGACAGCACGATGTTCTGGTTGATGATCCTGCTGCCTCGGCGGGCGTGCTGCAGCGCCTGCGGGATCAGCCGGATGTCGTGGCCAGTGAAGGCGACGTCAGCGGACTCGATCGCGGCGTCAGAGCCGGTTGCTCCCATCGCAATGCCCACCGTCGCGCCCGCCAGTGCCGGCGCGTCGTTGATGCCGTCGCCGATCATCGCCGTCGGCGTCTTGGAGGAAAATTCGGCGACGATGCTTGCCTTGTCCTCAGGGCGCAGCTCGGCGCGCACGTCGTCGATTCCGGCGATTTCAGCCAGCGCCCGGGCGGTGCGAGTGTTGTCGCCGGTGAGCATGCTCACTTCCACATCGTTGGCGCGCAGGGTCTGCACGGCTTCGGGAACCTCGGGACGCAGCTCGTCGCGGACACCGATCGCTCCGGCGAGAGCGTCATCGACGGTGACTAGGACGCAGGTCTGGCCTTCGGACTCCATGCGCTCAACGTCTGCCTTCAGTGGCCCGGCGTCGATCCACCGGGGGCTGCCCACCAGCACCCGTCGGCCTTCGACGGTGCCGCTGATGCCGTGCCCGGCTTCCTCGCTGATGTCCTGGGCGGCGGGCGCTTCGGGCCCCGCTGCCGCGATCGCCGCGGCGAGGGGGTGCGTCGATTGCTGCTCAACTGCCGCCGCGAAAGTAAGCACCTGCGCCCGATCAAACCTGTCTGCCGGGACCACGCCGGTAACCTCGGGCTGGTTGCGGGTGAGGGTTCCGGTCTTGTCCACCGCCAGGTGACGGATGCCGCCGAGCCGCTCGAACGCCGCGCCAGACTTGATGACCACGCCGAACTGGCTGGCCGCGCCGATCGCGGCCACGACCGTCAGCGGCACGGAGATTGCCAGCGCGCACGGCGACGCTGCGACCAGAACCACCAACGCACGGGTGATCCACGTCTCGGGGTCGCCCAGCAGCGAGCCGATCACGCCGACTAGCACCGCCAGGATCATCACCCCGGGCACTAGGGGTTGGGCAATCCGGTCGGCGATCCGGGCGCGGTCGCCCTTTTCCGCCTGCGCCTGCTCGACCAGGTCCACGAGTGTGGTCAGCGAGTTGTCCGTTCCAGCTGCGGTCGTCTGGACTTCCAGCACACCGGCGGAGTTGATCGCTCCCGCGGGCACCTCGTCGCCGGGCGCAACCTCCTCCGGAATGGATTCTCCGGTGATCGCTGAGGTGTCAAGGCTGGAGCGCCCAGACCGAATGATGCCGTCCGTGGCGATCCGCTCTCCGGGGCGCACGAGCATAAGCTCGCCAGCCGCGAGGTCCTTCGCTGCGACCTCGACCGACGTGCCGTCGCGCAGCACCGTCGCGGTCTGCGGTACCAACTTCAACAGTGCCCGCAGTCCGCCCTGCGCCCGGTCCATCGCCTTGTCTTCCAGCGCCTCGGCGATCGAGTACAGGAACGCTAGCGCCGCGGCCTCTCCGACGTAACCGAGGATTACCGCGCCGACCGCGCTGATGGTCATCAGCAAACCAATGCCGAGCTTGCGCTTCGTGACAAGGTTTCGGATCGCGTCGGGCGCGAACGTATACGCCCCTAGCAGCAGGCCGACCCAGAACAGTACTGTCGCGGGTGTCGCTAGCCCGGACCAGCCCAGCGCCAGGCCTACGCAGAGGGCTACGCCGGAGAAGATCGGCAGTAGCAACTCGGGGTCCTTCCACCATGGCCGATCGAGTTCTTCGATCTCCGTGGCGGGTTCGTGTTCGCATCCACACGCCGAGCTCATGCGTCCTCTCCCTTCTCGCCGCAGCCGGGCACCGAGCACTCAGGGTCGATGCACGGGGCGTTTTCGTCGACAGCCAACGTCGCGTTCACCAGCGCGTTGAGCGCTGCCGCGAGGTGCGGATCGGCGATTTCGTAGCGTGTCTTGCGGCCCTCCGGCTCGGCAACGACGATGCCGCAGTCACGCAGGCAGGTCAGGTGGTTCGAGACGTTTGAGCGGGTCAGGCCCAGGTCGCGCGAAAGTACGGCCGGGTAGCTCGGGCCGTCGAGTAGTGTCATCAGGATTCTGGAACGCGTCGGATCCGCCATGGCCCGACCGAGCCGGTTCATGACGTCGAGGCGTGAAGCAATAGTCAGCATGTGCTGAACAATACATCGTGTGCTGAACTATTCAAAGTGTGCTGAACTGACAGTTACGCGAAGGTCCTGCGACCTGCAAGAATTAGTCGATGGGATAGCAGATGACTGATCCTTTGTGGTTCGGCTGCCACCCAACGCGGGAGCGGCGTGGGTGGCGAGGTTCTCGAGAAAGTTACTTTGCAACTACATACCGTCGAATTCCGGTTCAACGTGTGAATAGAGTGGTCTCTGCGCACGTCGGATTCTCACCGAGAGAGAGGCGTGGCAATCGCCAGCTTGGGCGCGAGCCAGCCGCACAGTTGGGTGCGAGCGCGCGTCGGCGCAGGCGCTGAGTAAGAGATCAGGAGTGACGCACTATATGCGAGGACAGGAAAACCTCGAACCTGCTGAGGAGGCTTACGTGACGAATGGAAATCCGGATCGGCTCCGTGAGTTTGCTTTCTTCCCGTTTCGTGTGAAATATGAGCGCGGCGCTGCGCCTCGTTACAGTCCGCTCTTGGCGTGGAACCAGACACTGAACGAGCTTGCCGCGCTTGCCGAGGACGAAGACTGGGGCGAGGCGACCCGGTCACTCGACCATCCGATCCTCAACAACTATGTCAACTACACGTACAAGCGCCTCGTCACCGAAGACAAGATTGATGTGAGCGCTGATGGGCAATACGCTGCATTTAATACTGGACTGCTGACTGCACTTTCAGAGGAGCTCTTTGCGCTTTTTGAGAGGAACCACTTCCGCAACGATGACGCGCAAGATTGGTTTTTCAAGGGATGGGTTACCGAGTCCAACAGAGATCTTCTGGCTAATTTTGACCCCTTGCCGCAGATGGCACAGTACGTGAGAACAGCTGGCGACCTCGTATACGACTGCAGCTGCGAACTCAAATTGGCTTACAGTCACATCTTGGGCGATAACATTGACCGCTTTCCACTGGATTTGCAGGCGAACCCGGTCCGCGCGCGACAGGCGCTTGATTCTGCGGTGAACTGGGCGCTGCGCAAGACTCGCCGCAACTATAAAGTGGTCGTGCCTCAGTGGTATCCGGCCGCGCCTGAAGATACGGCACAGTTCCTGATGCCGTTGGATCTTGACAGTGATGGTCGAGCAGATCTGGCGCTGGTAGTGTCCAAGGCTAATGAGCGCATATACCGCGGACACACCGTGTTGACATTGGAGATGGCGTACTCGAATGCCCGCCTCGTCGCTCGTCCTGACTCCGAGTGGCTTCTACCCAGCGCGGGAGAACCTGACGAGGTCGACTGAGGCGGTGGGGCAGCGCTGTTCAGTGGGGCTCAGCGGCGGTATTGGGGAGTGAGGATCTAGGGCACTTCGGAGAGTGAGATTTAGGTGACACTGGTGAGCAAGGATCTGGTGCGACCTCGCGAGTGAGGCGCTGTGCCATAGCTCCTCGGTGAGGGATCGCTGCTCACTCCATCGAGTCAACGTAAATCGAGACAGTCATGGTGTGAGACTGGTCGGGTTCGAGTTCGATCGCTTCGTCTGCAACGTTGCCGGACTCGACACAAACAAACTCTTGCCATGCGCGCGATTCAAGATCATCAAATTGGCCAACCGTGTCTGACCAGGGGTTCCACACGATCGTGTTGGCCGAGCCGGACTTTTCAATCGAGACGATCCGCCGGAAACGGGGATCGCGGATCTGCACGTTCGCATCAGAGTGATAGATCCGGTCCGTGTACCGTACGAACGTCACCTCACCAATTTGCTTGCGCGAGTGGTCGCGTGCAAGCGACTTGTCGTCGTAGAAAGCGCCGTCGAGGCCCTCAATCGTGACGTCTTTGATGTCGCCAACCGCCACATAGGTGTGGAAAGCTTCCTGAAAGGTAAACGGTCGAGTGTCTGTGTTCGTCACAGTCAACCTCATCATCAGGGAATCGGCTACGTCGATCGAAAGGTTCGCCTCGAAACTGAAAGGAAAATAGCCGTCGGCGCCTGGCTGGACTGGCTGGTCCGACTGGCTGGAATTCTGTGAAGGAGAATGAGCCAGGGCGAATTCGGCATACGTGGAGTCGCTTTCCCCGCGCGCAATGTCCTTGTCGGCAGGATCTGGGCTGATCTGAGTCCACATAGCGGTGCGCGCGAAACCGTGTTTGGGAGCTTCAGGATCACTCAGATGAGCTCCGAACCACGGCAAACATATTGGGACCCCACCTCGTGGCGTACGGACACCATCGTGTGCTGCCAGCGGAGACATCCAGATCACGGGTGTATCAGAGTCAACCGTCCACTCGAGAACCTGAGCGCCGAACGGGGAGATCGACGCCCGCGAGGATGAACCTTCCAGGTTAAGGGGAGTGGGAAGTGCTGATGAATCCGTCATGGTTTAAGAGTAGAGCGAAACAGGCTTTCATGGGCGCATTCGCCATGCGGGCTGCACAAGAAGGAACAACATCATTCGGGCTGTGCGCCATTCGGTGGGGCATTGGCGAGGGAGGCTGATGCGCTGTTGCCTTCACCGTGAACTACAGGAGCCCGAAGCGGTGCGAGGGAGGGGGCGGAGTTGGTGAATCAGTAATTCTGGGGAGGTGCCGTGTGCGTGGATGAGCAGTATCCACAGGCATGTGGCTGGCTATGGTCTTATCCACACTACTTTCACCCGCGGAGGCCACGTCCACAACTCGGTGACGGCCACTGCCAGGTGGCCGCGTCGTACTGCACAGTGGCTGCCATGACCACTAGGAAAGGCATAAACAGCGAGCCAGAACTCCGTCGCAATGGCACAGTCACGATCCCCACGGAGTCGAAAGAGGCGCGTGGCGATACCCACGGCGAGAACCCGGGCTCATCTGCTACGAGGCCCATTCGCGAGGGGATCCGAACCTTGACGCACTGCGAGCGCTTTGCTGCCTCGCGTGGTTCACCGGTTTTGCGTTTCCGCTCGCGCACCCTCGAGCAGTGGCAGACAGACCTTAAAGAACTCGGCGGAGTGACGCAGCCTCCCTCGGTCATGTGTGCCGATCGTGAAATGGTTGGCTCGCGCGTCGTGACCTCGACATATGAACTGCGGCGGGCTGGAGTGGAAACCTCACAAATTGAGAGCGCGTGCCGCTCTGGACACATTGTTCACCTGGCGCGCGGATGGTATGTATCGCGCCGACTATTCGACGGCGAAATGATGCATGCGGTCGCGGCGATTTTGCCTGATGATGCTGTTTTTGCCGGTGAAACCGCCGCTTTAATGTATGGGGTTAGTGTGCGGGATAGCCATGAGGCTGATGACGCCTTTCGGATCTGTGTGCTTCGCCCGGCCGGCACTCGCGCAGTACGTCGACCTGGTGTTGCATGCAGAGTTATGGAAGTTGATGAAAGCGAAATCGTGAGCATGGAGGGCATGCGCGTCACGAGCGCTTTGCGCACAGTGTGCGATGTTGCGATGGGAGCGACGATTGACCTCGCGACAGCGTGGATTGAAGGCTTTTTGCGCCAGGGACTCGTAACAGTGGACGAGCTGGTAGAGGCCGCGCAGGCGAGGTCCGGCAGGCGAGGTGTACGGATTTTACGTGCTGCGATTAACAATGCCGACATCAGATCCGAATCAGTTCAGGAAACTGCCCTTCGTCTGCGTTTACGTGAAGCAGGCCTTCCCCGTCCAATTCTTCAAATCCCTGTGCGTGTCAGCGCCACACAGCAAGGCCGAATCGCGAAAAGTAGGAGCATGAGTGAGGCGCGGGACTCGGTGACGGACAGCGAAGAGTCCCTCGTTTGCCCGCAGAACAGCACCAACTTGTGTGGAGGGCATGCCAGCGGTAAAGGCTCGTTCCGAATCGATCTGGGATGGTGCCTGCCTGCACAAGATGGTGGGCGCTCGAAGCTGCAAATATGCAGCCTCGGACGGTCGAGGGCGGACTCGACAGGGGTGCGGAGCGCGGGCGCGCACCATGTGCCCGGAGGGGCTACTGGTGAGATCTCAAGCGGGTTAAAAAACGCAGCGGTGAAGATAGGTGTCGAATATTTTGGCGAGGAGTTCCATCCGGAAACTGGTCCACAGGCCGAACATGACCGCTGGCGGATCCAGGTTCTTGAAGAGGCTGGGTGGACTATCCTCGTGGTTCGTCGTAAAGATCTTCGCGGCGAGACGCCGTATCTCGAAAGAAGGATTGCCCAGCTGTTAGGCCATTCGGCTTCCATTCCCATGCGGCGCTCGTGGAAGAAGGCGCTTTTTGATCGGCGTCGAAATGCGTGGACGCGGGACGAGTCGGTGAGCCATAGCTGGCAAGTGGCGGCGGTGTGCTGACCCTAGACCGAGCGGCGGCCGAAACGTCGCGATGCTGACCAAGCCGCTTCGACCTTAGGGGATGAGAACAAGTACACGATGAGACGTCGTGGTCGATAAGAGCCGCAGTTCCAGGATGAAACGGAACACATTGCGTGTCGTAAAGTGTTCGATTTCGCATGCTCGTCTCTATCGGAGACGCCGATGAGTGATTAATCTGGTATTTCGTGTGCACAGCTGCGTGAAGAGGAATCGACCCCTACACTCAACTGGCAACCCCAGACGTTTATTGCCGAGTGGTCGCTTGCACGGGTCCACTCGGCGCATTTTCTTCGATCGTCGCCATAAAGGAGGCAGGCAATGCCTGTGCGTCAGGACATTCGTAACGTCGCTATCGTCGCCCACGTGGATCATGGGAAGACCACGCTTGTCGACGCAATGCTCTGGCAATCAGGAGCCTTCTCCGAACATGATTCGGTGGAAAAGACCGGCGAACGCGTCATGGACTCGGGTGATCTTGAGCGTGAAAAAGGCATCACGATCCTCGCCAAGAACACCGCTGTGCACTACCGCGGGCCCGCTGCGCAAAAACTCGGTCTGACCGAAGGCGTGACCATCAACGTCATCGACACCCCAGGTCACGCCGACTTTGGCGGCGAGGTTGAACGCGGGCTGTCCATGGTCGACGGCGTCGTCCTCCTCGTCGATGCCTCTGAAGGTCCGCTGCCGCAAACACGCTTCGTCCTGCGCAAAGCCCTCGAAGCTCAACTGCGGGTCGTCATTGTTGTCAACAAAGTGGACCGCCCCGATTCGCGCATTGAAGAGGTCGTCTCGGAAACCACTGACCTTCTGTTGTCCTTGGCTGAAGACCTCATGAACGAAGGCGTGGAAGCGGATGTTGATGCATTGCTGGACGTGCCCGTGATTTACGCATCAGCTAAAGCAGGCGTCTCCTCATTGACGAATCCCGGCGACGGCAAGCTTCCGGAAGAAGACCTCGAGCCACTCTTTGAAACCATCTTGCAACGTATTCCCGGTCCCAGTTACGACGAGGGGGCTCCTCTACAAGCCCATGTCACCAACCTCGATGCCTCTCCTTTCCTAGGGCGTCTGGCGTTGCTGCGCATGCACAACGGCACCCTGAAAAAGGGACAGAACGTCGGGCTCGCCCGTCATGACGGCACCATCAAGTCTGTTCGCGTCACGGAGCTACTACGCACAGAAGGTTTGGAGCGCGTACCTGCTGAAGAGGCTGGCCCCGGCGAGATCGTTGCAATTGCCGGCGTCGACGATATTACGATCGGTGAGTCGCTGGTCGACCTCGACGATCCTCGTCCACTTCCCTTGATCAAGGTGGATGACCCCGCGATTTCCATGACCGTGGGAATCAACACCTCGCCGCTGGCTGGGCGTGTCAAGGGTGCGAAAGTGACTGCTCGCCAGGTTAAGGACCGTCTCGATCGTGAACTGGTGGGTAACGTGTCGTTGCGGGTTTTGTCGACTTCTCGGCCCGACGCGTGGGAAGTTCAGGGACGAGGCGAGCTTGCGCTCGCAATCCTCGTCGAACAGATGAGGCGTGAAGGGTTTGAGCTTACTGTCGGTAAACCACAGGTTGTGACCAAGGAAATTGACGGTAAAGTTCACGAGCCGATGGAGCAGATGACCATCGACATTCCTGAGGAGTATCTGGGCGCGGTGACCCAGCTGATGGCTCAGCGTAAAGGCCGCATGAACTCGATGGCTAATCACGGGAGTGGTTGGATCCGCCTCCAGTTCACGATCCCTGCCCGCGGGCTGATTGGCTTCCGTGCGCGTTTCTTGACTGAAACTCGTGGAACGGGAATCGCCTCGTCAATTTCGGAGGGATACGCTCCGTGGCAGGGGACGATTGAGCAGCGGCTGACCGGCTCCTTGGTTGCTGACCGTGCAGGGCAGGCAACGCCTTACGCGATGACCAACCTGCAGGAGCGCGCATCGTTCATTATTGAGCCGGGGTCAGAGGTTTATGAAGGTCAGGTTGTAGGGGAGAATCCCCGTAACGAGGATATGGACGTCAATATCACGCGTGAGAAGAAGCAGACGAATACGCGTTCGGCCACCGCTGATGTGTATGAAACGTTGACTCCGTCGCGAAAATTGACGCTGGAAGAGTCGCTGGAGTTCGCGTCTAATGATGAATGTGTTGAGGTCACGCCTGAGGCGATTCGTATTCGTAAGGTCGTGTTGGATTCGCAGGAGCGTTTTAAGATCGCAGCGCGTCAACGTCGTAAAGATAAGTAGTCTAGGTTTTTTCGCCGAGTAGACGCGTGCAAGCGACCACTCGGCGAAATTTCAGGGATGGTTGCCTTTTCGTGCCCTGCTACCAGCGCGCAGGAGGGACGACTTTTCCGGTCACCATCGTGTCCGCTTCGACACGAACGATTCCCCGCCGCGCCTCGATAGTAACGTGGTCGGGCGCAACTTCCAGTAAAGTCCCCAGAGCATCGCGAAAGCCTTCGCCTTCGCGATACCTCACCACGACCCGAGTGCCAACTGCCCATCTCATCCAAGGAAGCTCAGGCGGTTGTTTAGGAAAGCCGTGTTGAGCCCTATTGGCAGGTTGTGACGTGTTTTCTGAGAACATGAGCTTTCTTTGATTGATTGGGCGCCACTGCGACTAAGTGGCGTCTTTACAGGAGAAATCGCTGAGAGTCCACGCGCAAATGGTGGTCGCAGCCTGAATGCTGTCGCATATGAGTGATAATAGTGGCACTAATATAGTCAACGCGTCGAGCTGTGCGATGAGCCGGCAGTCCCGTGGGATATGTGATGGCCTCGAGTGCACGTCGCGTTGAGAAGAGGGAGGGATCTCATGACGTATGTTATCGCGCAACCTTGCGTGGACGTCAAAGACCGTGCTTGCGTGGATGAATGCCCTGTGGACTGCATTTACGAGGGGAAACGATCGCTGTACATTCATCCCGATGAATGTGTTGATTGCGGGGCATGCGAACCTGTGTGCCCGACCGAGGCCATTTTTTACGAGGATGACCTTCCCGAAGAATGGTCGGATTATTACCGCGCGAATGTCGACTTCTTCAAAGATCTCGGCTCGCCAGGCGGCGCGCAGCGTGTCGGAGCACAAGAATTCGACGATGAGATGATTCAGGGTCTTCCGCCTCAAAACGAGGAGTACCTGTCCCAAAACTGAGGCAGTCCCATCAGTGCATCGCTGTGATGACTATATTGGCGAGTGGTCGCGTGCAAGCGACCACTCGCCACTTATTTGCTGGAGACTTGTATGAATGCTCTGCTCCGTCCCTTGAATTTGCCTGACTTTCCCTGGGACAGTCTGGAACCGGCGCGCGCACGCGCCGCGGAGCATCCCGGTGGAGTGTGTGACCTTTCGATCGGCACACCGGTCGACCCCACACCCACGATCATCCAGGACGCCCTCGCCAATTCCACTAATGCTGCTGGATATCCTCGGGTTGAAGGCACGCTGGAACTCCAGGAGGCAATGGCTCTGTGGGCATCGAAGCGAGGTATGGTTCCTCTCCAATCTCCACGGGAGGCAACTGCACAATCGGCGGCCGTCATTCCGACGATCGGGTCGAAGGAAGCGGTCGCATGGCTGCCGTTCGAACTGGGGTTGACTAGCGATGACACCATCCTTGTGCCGGAAGTTTCCTACCCTACATATGACATCAGCGCCCGCCTCATCCGTGCGCGATGCATCCGCGTGGATCCAGAGCGCGTCGACACGTGGCCTGACGCATCCCTCGTCTGGGTGAACTCGCCGTCGAACCCCACTGGGCACGTCCTCACTCGCGAGAAGTCGCATGCAAGCGTCCAATGGGCGAGAGAGAAGGGCGCGATAGTGGTCTCGGATGAGTGCTACGCCGCCTTGCCTTGGCAGGCTCCTTTTACTTCCGAGGGTGTCCCATCCTTGCTTGATCGCGACATTTGCGACGGTGACCCAACCGGAATCATAGTCCTGTACTCCCTGTCGAAACAGTCCAATTTGGCTGGCTACAGAGCCGCACTGATGGCGGGGGATCGCGACCTGATCTCTCGAGTTCTCACCGTGCGACGCCATACGGGAATGATCCTCCCCGCGCCCATACAGCACGCGATGGCTGTCGCGCTCACGGACACCGACCACGTTGAGCACCAGCACGCCCTGTATGGAGCTCGCCGCACCATTTTGAAGCGTGCCCTTGAGGACGCGGGGCTGTGCGTCGACCCGCACTCGGCAGCAGGTCTCTACTTATGGGTGAGCGATCCGAGTGGACGCATGAACGGCTGGGACCTTGTCGATTGGTTTGCCGAGCGTGGAATGATCGTGGCACCAGGCGACTTCTACGGAGAACGCTCAACCAACTTCGTACGAGTCTCCCTGACCGCAACCGACGAATGCATCCAATCTGCGGCCCGCCGCCTCATTCCTGACGGGTTTGCGAGCGCGAATAGTCGCTAAGATCCAATGCGACGAGGATGGGGCTGCGCTACTGGATGTGAGATCCCTGCGCGAGCTGACCTCGGGGGTATTAAAGTAGGACTATAAGCCCATGCGTCGATGTAGTCGCGCCTGTTTGAGGAGGTAGTACATACCGATGAGCACTGAAGCTTCCGATCAGTCAACGAAAGCAGCCCCGTCCTCGTCAAAGCCACATGACGCCGAAGCTAAACCGGACGGCTGCCTGACTATTGGTGACAAGACGCTGCCGCTTGAACGCGTCCATGCGACCGCCGGCTCTGATGGCGTACGCATCACGAAAATGCTTTCAGACACTGACGTTGTGACGTTGGACCCCGGCTTCGTCAACACCGGATCGTGCGAGTCTGCCATCACGTTTATTGACGGCGCGAAAGGAATCCTGCGTTATCGTGGATACCCCATTGAACAGCTCGCGAAGCATTCCTCCTTCCTCGAGGTTGCCTACCTGCTGATTTATGGTGAACTTCCCGACGCGCAGACACTTGAGCTGTTCATCCGTCGTATCCAGCGTCACCGCCTGCTTCACGAGAATTTCAAGGCGTTCTTTACAGCATTCCCGCACCGCGGGCACCCGATGGCGATCCTCCAGGCAGGTGTCGCCGGTTTCGCCACCTATTACGAGGACACGCTGGATCCGCGCGACCCCGAGCAACTCAACGTGGCGCTCGTATTGCTGCTGGCGAAGCTTCCCACCATGATCAGCTACATCGCGAAGCGAGCCGCCGGCCTGCCACTGCTGTACCCAGATGCTCAACGTTCCTACACCGAGGATTTCATCCGTATGACGTTCGGCATGCCGTACCAGTCCTATGACATTGATCCGGCGCTGGTGCATGCTCTCGACACATTGTTCATTTTGCACGCCGATCATGAGCAGAACTGCTCGGCGTCCACCGTCCGCCTCGTCGGCTCCTCGCAAGCCAACCTGTATGCATCAGTGGCAGCGGGAATTGGCGCGCTGGCAGGTCCGCTTCACGGCGGTGCCAACGAAGCCGTGCTGAAGATGCTCAACCAGATCATCGAATCGGGCGAATCAGTTCAGTCCTACGTTGAGAAGGTTAAAAACAAGGAAGAGGGCGTGCGCTTGATGGGCTTCGGCCATCGTGTGTACAAGAATTACGATCCGAGGGCGGCCATCGTAAAAGAAACGGCTCACGATGTGCTGTCTCGTCTGGGCAAACGCGATGAGATGCTGGATGTCGCGATGGAGCTCGAGGATATTGCCTTGAATGACGATTACTTCAAGGAACGCAAGTTGTACCCCAATGTTGACTTCTACACTGGCCTGATTTACTCGGCGATGGGCTTCCCAACCAAGATGTTCACACCGCTGTTCGCACTGGGGCGTCTTCCCGGCTGGATTGCGCAGTACAAGGAGATGACGGAGGACCCGGCAACGAAGATCGGTCGGCCCCGTCAGGTCTACATTGGTGAGGTTGAACGCGACTACGTGCCGTTACGCCAGCGTAGCTAGTCCGCGCAGTTTTTGTTTTTTCGCGAGTGGTCGCTTGCACGCGACCACTCGCGAGATCTTGTTGAGGGCTGGGGGACTTCTCCTTCCGCG
>OJYO01000021.1_pt1 | contig 71012 bp, 68 predicted proteins | sample 1600971 | NCBI WGS metagenome assembly OJYO01 (sample SAMN04436979, study PRJEB24849) | human gut metagenome | biome: human gut; feature: NICU; material: stool | host: Homo sapiens | place: USA: Saint Louis, MO | collected 2010-08-08 | reverse complement strand
GAGCTCTTCGGACAGCTCCAGCCACTGTGCTTCGAGCTGGCCAACCTCGTCCTCAACTGCGCGAACCTGATCCGCAAGGTCCTGTAACCCCACGTAGTCAGTCGGATCATGGCCTGCCATCTGCGCTTTCAGATCCTCGTCCTGGCGTGTCAGGCGGTCCATCTTTCGCTCCAGCGCTGACAGCTCTTTTTGTGCAGCGTAGGCGCGGGCGCCGGAATTCTCGGTTTCCTCCTCAGCCGGTGACGGTTCAGTGAGCTCGGCCTGACTTTGGATCTTCAGGTACTGCTCGACCCCACCGGGCAGATGGCGGAACGAGCCGTCGATGATGGCGTATTGCTGGTCGGTGACGCGCTCAATCAGGTACCGATCGTGCGACACAACCAGCAGCGTGCCCGGCCACGTGTCGAGGACGTCCTCCAGGGCGGTCAGCATATCGGCATCGACGTCGTTGGTCGGCTCGTCCAGAATCATGACATTGGGTTGGTCAAGCAGGACGAGCAGAATCTGCAGCCTGCGTTTCTGCCCGCCCGACAGTTCTCCGACGCGCGCTGACAGATGCTCGTGGCGAAATCCGAGGCGCTCCAGCATCTGCGCTGGAGTCGTGTCTTTACCGTCCACGACGAACGTTGTTCTGGTGCGGCCAAGCACTTCGCGCACGCGGTCACCCGAGATCTCATCCAGCTGCGAAAACTGCTGGTCGAGCACTCCGATACGAACAGTCTTACCCTGACGGACTCGCCCCGACGTCGGCTTCAGCGCACCGCTGATGACGTTGAGCAGGGTTGATTTGCCTGCGCCGTTCGGACCGAGGATGGCGCTGCGCTCTCCGGGTGCGATCCTCCACGTCACGTCGCGCAGAACTTCGTTCGTGTCAAACGAAACCGACACGTCCAGCAGATCCACCACCTGTTTGCCCAGGCGTGCCACAGATAGCCGCTGCAGTTCAATCGGGTTGCGCACCTGCGGTACGTCAGCGATCAGCTCATTCGCCGCTTCGATACGGAACTTCGGCTTGGACGTGCGCGCCGGCGCTCCGCGACGCAACCAGGCAAGTTCCTTGCGCATCAGGTTATGGCGCTTCGCTTCGGTCGCAGCCGCGATCCGGTCACGTTCCACACGCTGCAGGACGTACGCTGCGTATCCGCCTTCGAACGGTTCAACCGTTGTGTCATGCACCTCCCACATGCGGGTGCACACCTCATCAAGGAACCACCGATCGTGCGTCACAACGATGAGCGCACCGTCGCGCGGACTCCACCGGTACTTGAGATGGTCAGCCAGCCACGCGACCGCCTCGATGTCCAGGTGGTTCGTTGGTTCATCCAGAATCAGCACATCCCACTCGCCCACAAGCAGGCGCGCAAGATCGACGCGTCGGCGCTGTCCACCTGAAAGATCACCGACGAGGGAATCCCATGCGATATCCGAAGCCAGTCCAGAAATAATGGATCGGATATTCGCGTCGGACGCCCACTCATACTCCGGGCGATCTCCCACTAGTGCTTCTTTGACGGTGTGAGACGGATTCAGACGATCAGACTGGCTGAGGTATCCCAGGCGCAGGTCGCGACGATGAGTGACGCGACCGCTGTCAGGTGTGATCTGGCGGGTCAGTAGCCGCAAGAGTGTGGATTTGCCGTCTCCGTTGCGACCCACCACGCCTATTCGGTCGCCCTCGTCAACTCCGACGGTGACCTGATCAAGGACGACGGTCGTGGGGTATTCCATATGCAGGTTGTCTGTGCCAAGAAGATGTGCCATATCGGCACATATGGTACGTCAAAATGCGCTGGTGAGGAGACCTCAGAATCCTCATATCAATCGAGATGATGTGAGTGCGGGGTTCGAAGAGCAGGCTAAATGGCCGCTTACCTGCGTAAATGGTGGGATCGTGCGCATGGATTCCGATCAGGCCGTCTTCGCGTGGCCTGGCCAGGCCTTGATCTGCTGCAGAAGCGTCACTGCGTGGCGATCCCACATGTGACCGCCCACGATGACGCCGACGACCAGACATACCAGCGACCAGACTGGGGCAACGATGTAGCCGATCCAATCTGGCAGGATGCCGAAGAAGCCGAGTAGCAGAACGACTGAGGCCGGCAAAGACGCCACAAGAGCCGCGAGCCACTGGGCGAACTGCACCAGCATCGTGGCAGTGAAGCTGCCGGTGGATTTTGTCGATATCGGGTTCGCGCCGGGCGGAGGAACAGGGTAGAGCCAGCGTGCATGCAGGATCTGGCCTGCGCCGGCAGTCGCGCAGAACAGGAGCACCGTGGTGACTGCGAGGTAGATGAGCGAACGCCCTTGAATCCCCGCGGCGAAAGCCAGCAGTGCCATGACAACGGCGAAGAGGCTGATCGCTGAGGGTAACGCGCCCACAAGACGACCCAGACGCTCGTCGCGTCCGCGTATTCCAGCAGTGATGCTCAGCCAGTTCGCCGTTGAATCCCATGCCATCAGGGTCGCGACGACACCGCCGAAGAGCATCGCACCAAAGAGCGTGAAGAAAATGGCGAACGTGTTGCCAAAGCTGAAGTCCGAATTCGACCCCATAAACGAAATTGCGATACCCAGCACGGGCAGGACGCCGACCGCGATCAGCTGTGAGAGCAGACGCGGATCGCGGATAAACTCGTGACTGGTGCGGGCCGCCAGCGCGGCCGCTGCCCGTGGCAAACCCAGACGCAACCACGGATCGACATGCTTGAAGGAGCGCTGGTCAGCGCGCGCCGAGGGAGCAGCCTGCGTGGGATCGATCAAGTGGCGTCCCTCTGCAATCGCCTGACGGGCCTCAGCACTGACTGGCCGTGCCTTGCCATTCATGGCGAAGGGGAGTACGTACTGCCACAGCTTCCATCCTGCCCACAAAGTGACCAGTGAAATGGCCAGCCGCGCGAGGGCAACAAGGTAGTTGCCTTCATAGACGGATTGACTGATCGCGAACGGGGCGCCCATCGGTGTCCAGCCGACGATCGTACCGAGTCGGGTGACGAAAGCGGCGTTGAAGTTGTCGATTCCGGCATTGATGTACAGACCCAGAGGCGTGACGAAGAGAAACAGCGCGACCGTTGCGATGACGCCCTGTAGATCGCGCCTACGGGTGGAAGCCGTCATCTGAACGCTCATCCACGTCGTCACGGCACGTGACCACACCAGCGATATGGCAAGTGCCAGGCAGGCGCTGATCACACTGACGAGCGCCACCACCACATGGCCGGAGACAATCCAGGCGACGAAGGGAACCAGAAGAAATAACGCAGTGCCAATGCCGGCGAATCCCACGAAAGCTGCGGCAATCATGCCGATCGCGAAACGCCGTGAAGGTGCGGCGAACGGTGCGAGGCGAACCGGATCCAACGTGTTGTCAGCCGATGCCATAAGCGCAGGAGCTATCACCCATGCCAGCACAGCTAAGGCACTGATCAAAGTGAACATGACGCTGGCCAGGTCGGCGTAGCCCTCGAAGATGGAAAACACGGCTCCGACGGCAATCATTCCGACGTAGCCGGCGATGCCCAGGGCCCCCAGGATTGACAGGACGAGGAAGGCTGTCTGACGCTTCATCGAGTTCCACGTCAGCTTCGCTTTCATCCGCATTAGGAGTGCAACCATGACAGCCCTTCGTGAGTGATGCGGCCTCCGACGATCTGAGTGAAGCGCTCTTCGAGGTCACCGCCTGCAGCTACCTCGTCAGTCGTGCCGGAAATTACGACCTGACCGTGATGGATGATCGCAACGTGGCTGCACAGTTTCTGCACGGTTGACATTACGTGACTAGACAGCACAACTGTGCCGCCCTGGCGCACGAATGATTTGAGAATCTCACGGATATTGGCGGCCGAAACCGGGTCGACCGATTCGAACGGCTCGTCCAGAACCAGGACGCTGGGGGAGTGGATCAAGGATGCGCCCAACGCGATCTTCTTGGTCATGCCGGCCGAATAGTCGCCGATCATTTTGTCAGACGTTTCAGTCAGATCCAGGGCTTCGAGCAGGTCCTGGGTACGTGAGCGCGCAGTGTCAGTGTCCATCCCGCGCAGCAAGGCCACGTAGGTCAGGAAATCCGGGCCGGAGAGGCGGTCCAGCAAATGCATACCGTCAGGCATTACTCCGAGCAGTTTCTTAGCCTCGGTTGGATTGGCCCACATGTCAACGCCGTGGACGTAGGCTGTTCCTTCATCTGGACGCAACAGGCCGGTCGCCATCGTCAGGGTTGTGGTTTTGCCTGCACCGTTGGGGCCGACGATTCCATAGAACGAGCCGGCGGGAATATTCAGGCTCAGGTCGCCTACTGCGACGAGATTGCCGTACACCTTGACCAGGTGATCGAATGCGAGTGCCGGTGGTTGGTCAGTCATAAGTCCCCTCGCGGTAGTGGTCGGACGCTACTTTTAGGCTAGTACTTCGTTTCGTAAGATGCGAGGATAATTCTGAGCAGGTCAGCAAGATCGTCCTGATCGCCTCGGGAAAGCGGCGCCAGAATCTGCTTTTCACATTCGAGCAGGGAGATCAGCGCCGCATCAACGTGCTTCTTGCCGGTGGGGGTCAGGGTGACGAGGACGGCGCGCCGGTCATCCGGAGCCGGTGACCGCGTTACAAGGTGGCGACGTTCGAGGCGGTCAATACGGTTCGTCATTGTCCCGGAGGTGACGAGCAGTTCGTCCATGAGGTGCCCGGGCGTCATCGAATACGGCTTTCCGGCGCGGCGCAGGGAGGAGAGCACGTCGAATTCCCACGGGTCAAGATCGTGTTGGGCGAATGCCTCGCGCCGCTTGAGATCCAGATGGCGCGCCAGTCTGGCTACGCGCGAGAGCACAAGCATGGGGGAGGGGTCAGTGTCCGGGCGTTGACGTGCCCACCCCTCAACGATCGCATCGACCTCGTCTCGCTGCGTTTTTCTCATGACACCAAGATACTTGTTTTCGAGATACTTTCGCGAGGGGGCTCACGCAGAATGCATACGCAATGACGGATCAGTCTTGAGGTTGCGCAGCCCGTACCACACCAGGTTGACGGCGTGTGCAGCCACAACTTCCTTCGGCATGGAGCGATCTTCGAGCCACCACTGCCCGACCTGCGCGATCAAACCGACAAGCATCTGCGCATACAGCGGTGCCCACCCCGGTTCCATATTCGAGCGTTCGAACTGTTCGGCCACAAGGTATTCCACCCGCATCGCAACATCGCCGAGCACCGATGAGAAAGAACTGGATGTACGGTCGTTGGGTGTATCGCGCACAAGGACGCGGAAGCCATCCGTATTCGATTCAATGTAATCCAGCAGTGTCAGTGCGGCCGCCTCGAGGATCTCACGCGGATGCGCGGACGATTCCAGCGACGTCTGGATCGCGGAGACAAGGGACTGCACCTCACGGTCCACGATCACCGCATACAGACCTTCTTTTCCGCCAAAGTGCTCGTAGACGACCGGTTTGGAGACGCCTGCCTGCGCGGCTGCCTCCTCCATGGACGTACCGTCGAAACCTTTCTTTGCAAAGAGGGCGCGACCGACTTCAATGAGTTGCTCACGTCGCGCCACACCGCTCATCCGGACTCGTTTTTCTGCCATAGCAGTACTCTAGAACGTGTTGAGCTCCACACTTTAAGCTTCTGATTCTTCGCGCGACTGTGACATAATCGGGTGGTCTATCCGCCTTGGTGTAACGGCAGCACAGGGGTTTTTGGTGCCCTTAGTCTAGGTTCGAATCCTGGGGGCGGAGCTCAATGTACTGAGCAAAGTTGCACTATAGCAACGAAAAACGGTTTCACGTCATCCTCTCTGGGGGTCGCGTTCCCCGAAATAATCTCGTGCCTGCACGACACCGGAACAACTGCGCTAATCGATCCCGAAATAGCCTTGAGGGGCCTGTATCGAGTAAAGCACGCCACATCAACTCACGGATCAGGGGGATGAACCTATAGCATAAGAGACGCCGCATCCGTGTAGCGGCAGGTTGAAGGGGAGGACAACCGTATGAGTGGCTTGGTCGCCAGTGGTGAAAAACGACTCGTGCTTGTATCAGGACGGGCACACGTCGATCTTGCAAATCAGGTAGGTGAGCATCTGGGCTGCGGTGTCTCTGCGACCACTGCCTACGATTTTGCCAACGGAGAGATCTACGTTCGATTCAACGAATCTGTGCGTGGAGCCGACGTCTTCGTGCTGCAGTCGCACACCACCCCTATTAACAAGTGGCTGATGGAACAGCTCATCATGATTGATGCCGCCAAGCGCGCGTCAGCCAAGCGCATCACCGCTGTTTCACCGTTTTACCCCTATGCACGTCAGGATAAGAAACATCAGGGTCGTGAACCGATCTCCGCTCGCCTCGTGGCCGATCTGTACAAGACAGCCGGAGCTGACCGCGTGATGAGCGTGGATCTGCACGCCTCGCAGGAACAGGGCTTCTTCGACGGTCCTGTTGATCACCTGTGGGCCATGCCCGTGCTGGTCGACTACGTGCGCGGACGCGTGAACCTGTCGCACGCCACTGTCGTGTCGCCGGACGCCGGCCGCATTCGCGTGGCTGAGAAGTGGGCTGCGAAGATGGGGAACTGCCCGCTGGCATTCATTCACAAGACCCGTGACACCACTCGCCCCAACGTCGCGGTCGCCAACCGCGTGGTGGGTGAAGTCGACGGGCGTGACTGCGTGCTGGTTGATGACCTGATCGACACGGGCGGCACGATTGCTGAAGCGGTCAAGGTACTGTACAAGGCCGGTGCGAAGTCAGTGCTCGTGGCGGCAACGCACGGCGTCCTGTCCCACCCGGCAACCCAGCGCCTCTCTGAGTGTGGAGCAACTGAAGTGGTCGTCACTGACACGTTGCCCATCACTGGGGAGAAGCGCTTTGACAAGCTGACGATCCTGTCGATTGCGCCTCTGCTGGCTCGCGCCATTAAAGAGGTCTTCGAAGACGGATCGGTCACATCACTGTTCGACGGGGTCGCATAGAGCGCCCCTTTCGGGTTAGGCTATGTGTCGTTGCTCCGGCGAGGGCGTCGCATATCTGCGGTGCCGTGATCGACGAAGCTTTTACCTGCGGTGCGCCCGCGCGCAGAGAGAAGCCTTGTTGGTGTCGTCGGCGAAGAAACGACTGAAAAATGGAGGCTTCAATGAGTGAAAATCATCTTGATGCGCAGCTGCGCAATGACTTTGGTAAGGGTGCAGCACGCCGCGCACGTCGTGACGGCGTGATCCCCGCAGTCATGTACGGACACGGTTCCGACACGATGCATCTGGGACTGCCCTCGCACGAAACGTTTTTGATTGTGCGTTCTAACCCGAACGCAGTCGTTGAACTGTCGGTCGATGGTGAAACCTACCTGACATTAGTGAAGGACGTCCAGCGTCACCCCGTGTCACGCAACATCCTGCACGTCGACCTGCTGGCCGTGAAGGCCGGCGAAAAGGTTGATGTTGAGGTTCCGATCTCCGTCGTGGGCGAGCCGCAGGCCGGCCTGACGCACACCGTCGAAACCTTCCAGGTCATGGTGGCTGCGCCTGCTACCTCGATCCCCGAGTTCATCGAGGTCGACATCGAGGGCGCCGAGGATGGCCTGGTGATCCACGCAGGCGACCTGAAGTTGCCTGAGAACGTTGATCTGGTCACCGACGAAGAGGTTGACATTCTGTCGGTCGCCGAGATTCAGGAAAACGAAATTCCTGAACCTGAAGCAGCTGCAGAAGGCGAAGCTGAAGGCGCAGAAGCCGCTGAAGCCGCTGAGGAAGCATCTGAAGAAGAGTAAGACCCGACTCTCCGGTCATAAACCTCCGGTCGCCGTGGAGCGGCCAGAGGTTTATGCATATTCTGGAGCCATGACGACCCATATCGCCCCGACCATTCACGCGATTATTCCGGCTGGAGGCTCAGGTACACGCCTGTGGCCACTGTCGCGCCGAAACCGCCCGAAATTCCTGCTCGACCTGACGGGCAGCGGCTGCTCCATGCTGCAGGAGACAGTGACGAGGCTGACGCCTGTCTCCCGGTCCATCACGGTCGTCACCGGCGCCAGGCATCGTGACGCTGTCGCCGCCCAGCTGCACGACGAGTGCACAATCCTTGCGGAACCGGCTCCACGCAATTCGATGGCAGCGATCGGGTGGGCAGCCTACTCCATTCTCAGGCGTTTTGGGCAGGACGCGATTGTCGGCTCATTTGCAGCTGACCATGCCATCGCGCACCCCGATCAGCTGCACCAGGCGATCGGGCGGGCAGTTCAGGCAGCCCGCAGCGGTTACCTGACAACGATTGGCATTGCGCCCACCTCGCCATCGACCGCGTACGGATATATCCATCCCGGGCCTGCACTTGGGGGAGCCAGCGGCGCCTATACAGTCAGCGAATTCGTGGAAAAGCCCAACGAGTCAACCGCCCGGCGATACGTGACGGACGGCTACCTGTGGAACGCTGGAATATTCATCGTGCGGGCGGGCACACTCAGGGACGCCCTCGCCCATGAGAATCCACAGATGGACCGCGCCTTGAACGCGATCGTGGACCCTGACACCGACCCGAACGAGCGCGAAGAACTATGGGAGTCCATTGAATCGATCGCCATTGACTACGCCCTGGCCGAGCCGCTCGCCGCGCGCGGACGCGTCGCGGTGGTGCCTTCGCAGGATCTGGGGTGGACTGACGTGGGGGACTATCCCTCGCTCAACACGTTCGGCCAATCGGAGCGATCGGTCGTACGCGTTGATGCGCCGGGCACCAGCGTGCACTCGTCGACCGATCAGATGATTGCGCTGGTCGGGGTGGAAAACATGACCGTCGTCGTTCAGGACGATGCGATTCTGGTGGTCAGCAATGACCGCGCTCAGGACGTATCTCATGTTGTGGAGCTGGCGCGTGAAAACGGACGTCTGGACATGATCTAGATCAAGAATCCGTAATTTTGCCCAAACGCCCTTACGATTTGCGCTATCGTTATGAGGATTCTGCAGCGACGACATGTCCACCGAGGGCATGCCATATTCGTGAGAGGAAGACTATGACGAAGAGCTTCAAACTAGGCGCTGTTGCAGCGATCGCAGCGCTCGCGCTCGCAGGATGCGGCGCAGCACCCGAAGCATCAAGCGGATCAACCGAACCGGCATCAGGAGCCGGCGGCCAGTCCGGTCAGGCAGCGGGTTCCAGTGAAGTCAAGGCCTGTATGGTCTCTGACGAAGGCGGCTTCGACGACCGCTCCTTCAACGAATCCGGTAAGGAAGGCATGGATCGCGCTGGCCAGGAACTGGGCGTGGAAGTCAAGTTCGCGGAATCAACGTCAGACGGTGACTACCAGACCAACGTTGACGCCATGATCCAGGACGGATGCACGCTGATCGTCGGCGTTGGATACAAGCTGGCTATCACCATGGCTGAGGCAGCACAGGCCAACCCGGATATCCAGTTCGCACTCGTTGACTCGCAGTTCCAGGACGCACAGCAGAACCCGATCGAACTGGAAAACGGCCGCCCGCTCATCTTCAACACGGCTGAGGCAGCGTTCCTCGCCGGATATGTTGCAGCCGGCACCACCACGAGCGGCACAGTCGCAACCTACGGCGGCATGGAAATTCCGACCGTCCAGATCTTCATGGAAGGCTTCGCCAAGGGCGTTGAGAAGTACAACGAAGACAACGGCAGCGCCATTCAGGTTCTGGGGTGGGACACCGAGAAGAAGACCGGTTCATTCGTGGGCGACTTCTCCTCAATCGATAAGGGACAGACTCTGACTGAAGGATTCATCTCTCAGGGCGCCGACATCATCATGCCGGTTGCCGGCCCAATCGGCTCAGGCACCCTGTCAGCCATCAACGCAGCACCGAACAAGAGCGAACTGAAGGCAGTGTGGGTTGACGCTGACGGTCACGAATCAGTGGGCGATCCAGCCATCTTCACGTCCGTCGTCAAGGAAATCGGAAATGCCGTGTTCGACACTGTCAAGGACGCGAAGGACGGCAACTTCTCCTCCACGCCATACATTGGCAACCTGAAGAACAAGGGCGTGGCGATGGCTCCGTTCTACGACATGGACTCCCAGGTTTCTCAGGAACTCAAGGACAAGGTCGAAGAGCTGAAGCAGCAGATTGTGGACGGATCACTGGATGTGTCCACGCAGTACGACCCGGCAAAGTGATGCGCTCTCTGTGAGCGTGTAACACCGACCGAATGATGAAGATGCCGTCGCAACCGAATATGAGGTGGCGACGGCATCTTCGTTCTTTCAGAAAAGAGTCAGCGAGTGAAACTCGAACTACGAGGCATCACTAAGGTTTTCGGGCCCCTCGTCGCCAATGATCATATTGATCTGACCGTTGAACCTGGTCAGATTCACGCCCTGCTGGGTGAAAACGGCGCAGGTAAATCAACGTTGATGAATGTGCTGTACGGCCTGTACCAACCAGATGCCGGTGAAATCCTCATCGACGGGGAACCCGTCCACTTTAAAGGCCCCGGCGACGCTGTGGCAGCCGGAATCGGCATGGTGCACCAGCACTTTATGCTCGTCCCCGTATTCACCGTTGCCGAATCCGTGGCCCTGGGTTACGAACCCACCGGCACGTTTGGAGTGATCGACGAGGTCGCCGCCGCCCGTAAGGTGACTGAAATCTCAGCCCGATTCGGATTCGACGTGAATCCGAAAGCACGAATCGAAGACCTGCCTGTGGGAGCTCAGCAGCGCGTGGAGATCATCAAGGCACTCTCGCGTGAAGCTAAAGTGCTGATCCTCGATGAGCCGACTGCCGTGCTCACCCCGCAGGAAACCGATGAACTTATTGAGATTATGCGCGGACTGAAAGAGGACGGCACATCCATCGTTTTCATCACGCATAAGCTGCGCGAAGTGCGCGCAATCGCGGACCGCATCACGGTGATCCGGCGCGGAAAAGTGGTTGGTGAAGCTGCTCCGGATTCAAGCGAGAACGAGCTGGCCTCGATGATGGTGGGCCGCGACGTGAATCTGACGGTGGAAAAAGGCCCGGCCTCACCTGGCGAGGTTGTGCTGGATGTGGACGGACTGTCGCTGGTTGATGCGGCGGGCGCAGTTGCACTCGATGATGTGACGTTGAGTATTCGCAGCGGAGAGATTCTGGCGGTGGCCGGCGTGCAGGGCAATGGTCAGACCGAACTGGCTGAATGCCTGCTCGGACTGGAAACACCGACGTCCGGGACGATGACAATGTCAGGAGCGCAGCTCTCCCCGATGAGTGTGCGCCAGCGCATCCATCACGGCATGGGGTTCGTGCCCGAGGATCGCTCGACCGACGGCATGATCGCAGGCTTCTCGATTGCCGAAAATCTCATCCTGGATATTTCGAACAGTGCGCAGTTTGGCGCAGGTCCGTCGTTAAATCCGAAGAAAGTGCGCGCCAACGCGCTCGAAAAAGTTGATGAGTACGACATTCGTGTCACCGACGTTTCTGACCCGATCTCCACTCTGTCGGGCGGCAATCAGCAAAAGGTCGTGCTGGCACGTGAAATTTCGCGCGACCTGGACCTTCTGGTGGCCTCGCAGCCGACCCGCGGCCTGGACGTCGGATCGATCGAGTTCGTCCACCGCCGCATTGTTGCTGAGCGTGACGAAGGAACCGCGGTGCTGATCATCTCCAGTGAACTGGACGAGGTTGTCGCGCTGGCTGACCGGATCGCCGTGATGTATCGCGGACGAATCGTCGGCATCGTCCCCGCCGATACACCGCGCGACGTGCTGGGACTGATGATGGCGGGTGTGCCCGCCGACGAAGCTCGCAGCCAGGCCGCTCACCATGAAACAATTCTGGGCGCTGCCGACGAGCAGGCTGAAAAGGAGGAGCAGTGAAAGAGGCACAGGAAACACCAGACGTGTCCGACCGCTCCGGTGCGCAGGCTTCCCTCATCCGACGCGTCATGTCGGGCTCCTGGCTCGTATCGGTTCTGGCCGTTGTCGTGGCACTCGTCGTCGGATCAGTGCTGATCGCCATTTCAAACCCAAACGTTCAGACAGCGGCCGGGTATTTCTTCGCACGCCCCGTCGACACGTTCGCCGCATTGTGGTCCGCAGTGGGCGACGCCTACGAGGCGATGCTGCGCGGCGCAGTCTTTGACTGGAAAGCGTCCAGCACAGCACGCATGTGGCGGCCGCTCACCGAAACCCTCACCAACTCGGTTCCCCTGATCTTTGCGGGCCTGGGTGTGGCAGTGGGATTCCGGGCAGGCCTGTTCAACATCGGTGCGCAGGGGCAGGTCGTGCTCGGTGCAATCTTCGGCAGCTACGTGGGATTCGCCTGGCACCTGCCACCCGTGATTCACTTGCTGGCAGCCATGTGCGGAGCCGCCCTCGGCGGTGCACTGTGGTCCGGAATTGCCGGCATCCTGAAAGCGAAGACCGGCGCGAACGAAGTCATCACGACGATCATGCTCAACTCGATCGCCGGTTTGCTGATCGGGTACGTCCTGACCCGGCCCTCGTTCATTGGCGAGGGGAACACGAACCCGAAATCCATGCCGGTCCTCGAAACAGCGATGTACCCCAGGCTGCTGGGAGATTCCTTCCGTGTGCACTTCGGATTCATTGCCGCTCTGGCGGCTGCACTGTTCGTGTGGTGGCTGCTGGAGCGTTCAACGATCGGGTTCGAATTCCGCGCGACGGGCCTGAATCCTGCGGCGGCACGCACAGCGGGTATCTCCGTTGAAAAAGTGACGACGTTGGTCATGATTGTTTCTGGTGCGCTGTGCGGTCTGGCTGGTTCGGCCCCGGCTCTGGGCACTGAACGCTATCTGACCACCGGCATTGCCGCATCAATCGGTTTTGACGCGATCACCGTGGCGCTGCTGGGCAAGTCACGCCCACTGGGTACGGTGCTGGCCGGATTGCTGTTCGGCGCGCTGAAAGCGGGCGGTGCGATTATGCAGACTGCGACGCAGACTCCGATCGACATTGTCCTGGTCATCCAGTCCACGATCGTGTTGTTCATTGCCGCGCCGCCACTGGTTCGCGCGATTTTCCGTTTGCCTGAACCGCTGCCGCATTCCCGTATCGCGAAGAAAGAGGTGGCAGCATGAGCACCACAGCGACTACACAGTCTGTGCAGCCCGCACTGCCGGTGAAAGTTGTTGTCTCCTACGCGCTGGCGACGGTACTAAGCGCACTGCTGGCGTTCTACTGCCACAGTTCCACGCGCTTTGCGCTGGGACGGTCCTCGGACTTCGTGGCGATCCCGGACTTCTCTGTTCCTGCACGGCCTTTCGCCATCGTGGCCACGCTGATTCTGGCAGCCCTGACAGCCGTCGCATTCATGCAGCGGCAGCGCCGCGTGAGCACTCCGCTGTGGATGCATGCAATCGTCGGCGTGCTGTTCATTCTCGTGTTCCTGACCTGGGCTGGAGCGGGGCGCGACACCGTCATCCCGATCGTCACATTGCTGGCGGGCGCACTGACCCTGTCAGTCCCATTGATTTTCGGCGCAATGGCCGGAACGGTGGGGGAGCGCTCCGGAACCATCAACATCGCCATTGAAGGTCAGCTGCTTTTCGGAGCGTTCCTCGGCGCGGTCGTCGCCTCGCTGGCCAGGAACGCATGGGTGGGCCTGATTGCCGCGCCGATCGCCGGCATGTTGGTGTCACTGCTCCTGGTGCTGTTCGGACTGAAATACCGCGTCGACCAGATCATTGTCGGTGTTGTGCTGAACGTGCTGGTATTGGGATTGACCAGCTTCTTCTACTCCACGGTGCTGAATGTGTCAGCGGAGTCGCGCGAAGCCTTTAACTCCGGTGTATCACTGCCGGTCATTTCGATTCCGATCCTGTCCAGGATCCCCCTGATCGGCCCGGTGCTGTTCCAGCAGACCATCTTGGTGTACACGATGTACGTTGTGGTTGGAGTGCTGCAGTTCATGCTGTTCCACTCACGATGGGGCCTGCGTATGCGGGCGTGCGGCGAGCACCCGCAGGCGGCCGACACAGTGGGCATCAACGTGATGAGGACACGCATCAACAATGCGATCCTGGGTGGCGCTCTGGCCGGCCTGGGCGGTGCGTTCTTCACCATCGGGCACGGCCTGGCATTCGCCAAGGACATGGCATCGGGCAACGGCTACATCGCCCTGGCCGCCATGATTCTGGGCGGCTGGACCCCGATCGGCGGAGTGGCCGCAGCACTGCTGTTCGGTTTCGCCATGAACCTGGGCTACACGCTGTCCATTATCGGATCACCCATGCCGTCACAGATCATGCTGATGATCCCCTATGTGGTGACGATTCTGGCGATTGCAGGCTTCGTGGGTCGTGTGCGCGCGCCAGCCGCAGAAGGCGTTCCCTACCCGTAAAGTAGAAATGGAACGGCAAGGGAGAACTATGGAGATCACAGACCAGACGTGGGCTGACCTTCACCAGGCAGCCGTCAGTGCCATGCAGCGAGCCTATTGCCCGTATTCGCACTATCCGGTGGGCGCGGCCGCCCTCGTCGACGATGGTCGAATCGTGTCGGGATGCAACGTTGAAAACGCCGGGTACGGTGTGACACTGTGCGCTGAATGTGGCGTGATATCTGAACTGATCAACACAGGTGGAGGGCACCTGGTCGCGTTCGCGTGCGTCAATGCCCACCAGGAGGCGACCGCTCCATGCGGACGGTGCCGACAGATCCTGTTCGAACATGGCGGCCCTGACCTGATGCTCGCCATGCCTGGCGGCCTGATGCGGATGGACGAGGTACTGCCGCGCGGCTTTGGCCCGTGGAATGTGCGTGAAGTGACAGGGGAAGGCCCTGAGAACGGAGGAAGAAATGAGCGTTGAACAGTTTGACGTTGTCGACATCATCTCAGCCAAGCGTGACGGAGGTGAGCTGGACAACCAGCAGATCGACTGGGTGATCGATGCCTACACGCGAGGCGTCGTTGCCGATGAGCAAATGTCGGCACTGGCGATGGCGATTTTCATCAACGGGATGCAGCGCCGTGAAATTGAGCGCTGGATGCAGGCCATGATGAGCTCCGGGGAACGGATGGACTTTTCCAGCCTGAGGCGCCCCACCAGTGACAAGCACTCCACCGGCGGTGTCGGTGACAAGATCACGCTGCCGCTGGCACCTCTCGTCGCGGTGTATGACGTGGCCGTGCCGCAGCTGTCCGGGCGCGGCCTGGGGCACACCGGCGGAACCCTGGACAAGATGGAATCGATCCCCGGGTGGCGCGCGAACCTGAGCAATGACGAAATCATGCACATGCTGGATACGGTTGGGGCAGTGATCTGCGCGGCAGGGTCCGGGTTGGCTCCCGCTGACCGCAAGCTGTACGCGCTGCGTGACACGACCGGAACCGTTGACTGTATTCCGCTGATCGCATCGTCGATTATGTCGAAGAAGATTGCTGAAGGCACCAGCTCACTGGTGCTGGACGTGAAGGTCGGCTCCGGTGCCTTCATGAAAGACATTGACCATGCGCGCGAACTGGCACGCACGATGGTGGACCTTGGTTCAGATGCAGGTCTGTCGATCTGTGCGCTGCTCACCGACATGTCCACGCCGCTGGGACGTACTGTCGGCAACGCGCTGGAAGTGCGTGAAGCTGTGGAGGTCCTGGCCGGTGGCGGACCCTCTGACGTGGTGGAACTGACCGTTGCTCTGGCACGCGAAATGCTGCGTCAGGCTGGACGAGGAGACGTTGACCCGGCTGAAGCGCTCGCTGATGGCCGCGCGATGGACAAGTGGCGTGAAATGGTCGCAGGCCAGGGCGGGGATCCTGACGCTGCGCTGCCGGCTGCCCAGCACACGGAAGTCATTGCTGCCGAAGCTTCCGGATATGTCACCGCGATGGATGCACTCTCGATCGGTGTGGCCTCGTGGCGCCTGGGGGCTGGCCGCGCACGCAAGGAAGATGCCGTGCAGGCGGAAGCAGGCATCGAAATCCACGCCAAACCGGGTGAGGCCGTCACGAAGGGGCAGCCGCTGTTGACGCTGCACACGCAGACACCTGAGCGAATCGAGCGGGCGCGTGAAGCCCTGTCGGGAGCCATCGCGATTGGCCCTGATCGCCGCGGCGGTGCTGACTCCGTCGTGCTGGGTCGAGTGGATCCTCAGTGAACACCGCGCGCCCTCGGCCACTTCCCGCAGTCATGCCGCATCAGGTTGACGGCACAACGTGCGGGATCGCCGCGCTTGCAGCGGTTGCCGCGCGGGCGGGCGGACCGCAGCACGCCTATCTGAATGCTCGGCGCGATGCTGTTGACCGGATCCAGGTTGCGCTGCACGCTCAGGCCGCGCGGGTGGGGATCCCGTGGCCGCAGGCCTTAGGCACCTCGCCGTGGGCACTGGCTTCACTGGCATCAAGCGCGGTAGGAGTGCATTACGGCTGGACGCCATGGGAATGCGGGGGTGTTGACCGGGTTCAACGGGCAGTCAACAGCGGAATCGATGCGTTCGTCTACGTGGGGGCGCACCGCCTCATCCCTCGGCACGTCATCGCCGTGCTCGCAGCGGAATCCACTGACTCGCAGTGGGTGGTTTTCGAGCCATCCAGCGGGAAAGTCATCACTACTTCTCCCAGCGTGTTCACACAGGCTCGCGCTGGGCACCCTCGGCAAGAATTTGGAAACTGGACGCTGCCCAGCCTTGTGGTAGCGCCCTGACCTACTGAAAAGGAGACACCATGACCACTCGATCCGACGTCGCACAGATGATCGACCACACATTGCTCAAACCGGAATCAACGGACCAGGACGTGCGCGCGCTGATTGCACAGGCTCAGGAACTGGGCACCTACTCCGTGTGCGTGTCACCGTCGATGCTGCCCATCGACGCCCCTGAAGGACTCCACGTGGCGTGCGTGTGCGGATTCCCTTCCGGCGCGCACAAGGCCGAGGTGAAAGCCGCTGAAGCTGCTCAAGCCGTTCGTGACGGTGCTGACGAGATTGACATGGTTGTGAACCTTGCGCTGGTTAAGCAGGCAGACTGGGATGGTGTGCGCGCCGACATTGCGGCCGTGCGTGCAGCATGCCCCGACTCGGTTTTGAAAGTCATCATCGAATCAGCCGTCCTGACCGATGAGGAAATCGTGGAGACCTGCAAGCAGGCAGAAGCTGCCGGAGCGGACTTCGTCAAGACGTCCACCGGTTTCCACCCCTCAGGTGGTGCCTCGGTCCACGCCGTTGAACTCATGCGTCAGACCGTGGGGGACCGCCTGGGAGTCAAGGCATCGGGCGGAATTCGCGACGCTCAGAGCGCGCTTGCCATGATCGAAGCAGGCGCATCCCGGCTTGGCCTGTCCTCCTCGGCGGCCGTGCTGGACGGCCTGGACGACTAGGTTGCGCTACACGCCGAGCGCTGCGCGCAGGTCAGTTTTGACCCGCTCGAGGCGCTCGGCGGCTTGTGTTCGGGCCGCGTCCACATTCCCATCCGAAACAGGGATCACAACCTCGCAGTAGCACTTCAACTTCGGCTCAGTGCCCGAGGGGCGAGCCACCACGCGGTCATCGGATTCGGTGCGGAAAATAAGCGCATCCGTACCGGGCAGATCGAGCTGCTCAGAGCCGTTCGTCAGGTCTGTTGTCTCGATGACGGGGGAGCCGGCCAGCGAATCCACACCGCGCTCGCGCAGATTCGCCATACCGGTCGTAATTGTGGCCAGGTCATCGACACGGATAGTCAGGGGAGAGGTCGCATACAGGCCGAACTCGCAGGCCAGCTCATCGAGAACTGCCCGAAGAGAAGAGCCGTCAGCCTTGCGTTCTGCTGCAAAGCGCGCCAACTGCAGGCACGCTGAAATGCCGTCCTTGTCGCGCACATACCCCGGATCGACGCAGTATCCCAAAGCTTCTTCATAGCCGAAGACCAGGTTCGGTACGCGGGAAATCCACTTGAAACCGGTCAGTGTGACACGGTGTGTCACGCCGTGCGTCTGCGCGATGCGCGACAGCAGACGTGAGGACACAATCGAGTTGGCAACGGTCGGGTTGCCCTCGCCGCCACGTGCCTGCGTGACTGCCCGCAGTCCCAGCAGTGCGCCTACCTGATCTCCGGTCAACTGCCTCCAGCCACCCTCGATGGAGGGATCGGGAAGCGCGGCGCTGCAGCGGTCAGCATCTGGATCGTTCGCCAGGATGATGTCGGCATTAACGTCGCGCGCCAGCTGCATCGCCAGGTCCAGTGCCCCCGGCTCTTCAGGATTGGGGAAACGCACGGTCGGGAAATCCGGATCAGGATCCTGCTGCTGGGCAACGACGTGAACATCGGAAAAGCCGCGCCGGCGCAGTGCTTCACTCATCGTTGCTCCGCCCACACCGTGCATGGAGGTCACGACGATGCGTAGCTGCGCATTTTCTGGCCCGCCCGTCACCAGTGAGGTGACTCGATCCAGATAGGCTTCCACGATTGAGTCGTCGAGTTCATGCCAGCCTGACTGGGCGCGCGGAACGTCACGAACAGAGGTGACGGCCTGGATCGCCTCGAAAATTTCCGCATCGAAAGGCGGGACGATCTGAGAGCCCTGACCAGAATCTGTGACCACGCGCCCACCCAGGTAGACCTTGTAGCCGTTATCTTCGGCCGGGTTGTGCGAGGCCGTCACCATCACTGCCGCATCGGCTTCCAGGTGGCGCAATGCGAACGCTGTCAGGGGCGTGGGCATGGCGAGCGGCAGGACGTAGGCAGTGCCGCCGGCTGCGGTAGCAACCCCCGCCGTATCGAGGGCGAACTGGCGCGACCCATATCGGGCATCGCAGCCGATGACGATCGAAAAGTCAGGGCCCGCATGGCGCTTGAGAACCTCCATGAGGCCGGCTGCAGCGCGAATGACGACAGCGCGGTTCATTCTGTTCGGCCCGCCTCCGAGATGGCCGCGCAGCCCGGCTGTTCCGAATTCGAGGAGGCCCTTGAAACGGTCGGCCAGTTCAATGCGCGCATCCTCGCTAGTGGCGGACTGCTCAAGCAGATCCGTCAGCTCGCGTGCGGTCGCCTCGTCAGGATCGTCGTCAATCCACCGGCGAACAGCTTCAACGTCGATATCCATGTGTGTCACTGTCAGTCCTTCCGCTATCACTCAGCATCAGTTGCGATTGCCTGAACGATATCAGCCAAGAGGCGCGCAATTCTGGGAGCGGCCTCCTGACCGGCTGCGATCACCTCGGCATGCGAGAGGGGTTCAGGTGAGATTCCTGCTGCCAGATTCGTCATGAGTGAGATGCCGAGGATCTCCATGCCGGCTTCGCGCGCCGCTATCGCCTCGAGCGTGGTGGACATGCCCACCAGGTCGCCGCCCAGGATCCCTGCCATCTTCACTTCGGCGGGGGTTTCATAGTGTGGGCCGGGGAACTGGACATACACGCCTTCAGGCAAGGTCGGGTCAATCGTGTGAGCGACAGTGCGCAGACGCTGCGAATACAGGTCGGTCAGGTCGACAAATGTAGCGCCCTCCAGCGGGGAAGCGCCGGTGAGATTGATATGGTCGCGGATCAGAACCGCCTGGCCGGGGCTCCACTGTGGGTTCAGCCCTCCACACCCGTTGGTCAGGACGACGGTGCGAGCTCCTGCGGCCGCTGCCGTCCTCATCCCGTGGGCAACCGCTCGCACTCCTTTGCCTTCGTAGTAGTGCGTTCGTGAACCCAGGACGAGGGCGACTGTGTCAGATCCGTGCACCCGAATTGAGCGCATGACGGGAACGTGGCCAGCCACTGCGGGAGCAAAGAAGCCCGGCACTTCTGCTGCAGGGATTTCGCTGATTGTTTCACCGATCAGGTCGGCTGCTCCGCCCCATCCTGATCCCAGCACGAGCGCAATGTCGTGGTGGTCGATGCCGGAGCGGCGCGCAATGGTGTCCGCTGCGTGCCGCGCAAGTTCACCAGGTGTGGGGTCGGCAGAGTCGTCGCAGGTGCCGTGAGTGTGAACGTCAGATCGGGTCATGAGGATAACGCTACAACGAGGACCTATTATTTTTCTGTAAACAATCGGGCAACGTCGCTGACATGCCGATCACACCAAGGAGAGGTTGATGGAAAGTCAGGAAAACCATCCCCACAAACGCACCTATATGCGCGGCCCCGTTATGCTGCGAGGAAACCAGATACCGAAGGAAACCTCGGAAACGCGCTTGCTGCGGCCACAGAAAGACACTGACTGGGTGCATGAAGACCCGTGGCGCGTGCTGAGGATCCAGGCGGAGTTCGTTGAAGGGTTCGGAGCGCTGAGCGAGCTGGGGCCGGCTGTGTCGGTCTTCGGTTCGGCACGCACGCAGGAAGACGATCCGTATTGGGAATACGCGCAGATGATTGGCCGACTGCTGGTCGAATCGGGATATGCCGTCATCACCGGCGGTGGTCCGGGGGCGATGGCGGCGGCGAACAAAGGTGCTTTTGAAGCGGGCGGGGCTTCCGTCGGCCTGGGCATTGAGCTGCCGATGGAGCAGGCAATGAACCAGTGGGTGAACATGGGGATCAACTTCCGCTACTTCTTCGCCCGTAAGACCATGTTCGTGAAGTATTCGTGTGGATTCATCGTCATGCCCGGTGGTTTTGGCACGATGGATGAACTGTTCGAAGCGGTCACGCTGGTGCAGACCGGCAAGGTCCAGGCATTTCCGTTGGTCTTGATCGGGTCAGACTACTGGGGTGGGCTGGTCGAGTGGGTACGTTCCACAATGGTGACTCACGGTGCGATTTCGCCCGGTGACCCGGACCTGTTCACGCTCGTTGACGATCCGCGTGAAGCTGTCGCCATCATTCGTGAACGCACGAAAGAGTGATTTTTCAGCGTAATTTCGCCTGTGCGCATCCCATTTTGCGGCAGTCACGGTAGAATGGATGTGTCCACTGCCAAGCGCAGATTGCGTGTCGGCAGCAGTGAAAACCATACCAAGGAGCGTGAGACATGGCAGCCATGAAACCTCGGACTGGTGACGGTCCCCTCGAGGCCACCAAAGAAGGGCGCGGCATTGTGATGCGTATTCCCAGTGAAGGTGGCGGGCGGCTGGTCATCGAGCTCACGCCTGAGGAGGCGAAAGACCTCTCCGAGGCACTGTCACAGGCTGTGTGACGTGTAGCTGGACCAAGGGGTCTCATCGTGCGGCAGACGCATGGTGAGACCCTTCGTTTATGTCCGGTCAGGCTTTGACAGCAACCAGGACGCCGTCACCGACCGGAAGCAGCGAGGTGACGAAATCCTCCGTTTCACCCATCACGCGAATCACTTCACGCATGACAACGGTTTCCTCGTCACGGCGGGCCGGATCTGCGACTCGGTCATGCCACAATGCGTGTACCACCACCGCTGTGCCGCCTGGGCGGAGGATGCGCAGCGCATGGTCGAGGTATTCGGGCGTTTCCTTCACGTCAGCGTCAATGACGATCATGTCGTAGGCACCGGCTGCCATGCGGGGCAGTACATCAAGCGCCCTGCCAGAGATCAGGCGTGTGTGGCCGGAACCCCGGCCGGCCGATTCAAATGCGCGGCGGGCATGACGATGGAATTCAGGTTCCACGTCAATTGTGGTGAGCACACCGTTGGTCGGAATCCCCTCAAGCATCCACAGGCCTGACACACCTGCACCCGTGCCGATTTCCAGGACAGCTTTCGCTCCGGTGCACGAGGCAAGCATCCGCAGCGTTGCGCCGACACCTGTTGAAATAGGCTCAGCTCCCAGCTCGATGGCAACGTCGCGCGCGCGCCGAATGGTCTCAGATTCGCTGACGTATTCTTCTGAAAAAACCCAGGTTTGCGCTTTATCTGATGTCACGACGTCCTCCCACACCCACATGAATCATTCACGTTGTCCTCAAGCCTACCTTGATTGAACGGCGGCTGGTGATTTCACGTGCCGCGCTATCCGAGGCGCCCTCCCTGTGCAGGTGTCACGTTCAGGTGCATTCCGGCCAGTCCGCGCTTGCGCTGTCCCAGCAGCGCGCCCACCGTTTTCAAGACGGTTGCTGCGTCACCTTCGCCACTCAGGACGATGGGGGAGCCGGAGTCGCCGCCCTCGCGCAAGTGAATGTCGAGCGGAATCTGGGCCAGGAGCGGCACGTCGTATCCGAGTTGTGCACTCAGGCGTGCCGATACGGATTCGCCGCCGCCGGTGCCGAACACTTCGAGGCGCGACCCGTCCGGCTGGACCAGGTAGGACATGTTCTCGATGACGCCGAGGACGTGCTGCTGGGTCTGCGCTGCGATGGAGCCGGCACGTTCCGCAACCTCTGCCGCCGCAACCTGCGGAGTGGTGACGACCAGGATTTCAGAGGTTGGCAGCAGTTGTGCGATGGAGATTGCCACATCACCGGTGCCGGGAGGCATATCGATGAGCAGAACGTCCAGGTCACCCCAGAATACGTCCGCGAGGAACTGCTGGAGTGCGCGGTGTAGCATCGGTCCGCGCCACACGACAGCCTGGCCGTCCGGAACAAACATGCCGATTGAGACAACCTTGACGCCGCCGGCACCGATCGGCGGAATGATCATGCCGTCCAGAACCTGCGGCTCATGAACCACGCCCATCATGCGCGGAATGGAGAAGCCATAAATGTCAGCGTCGAGGACGCCAACTTTCAGGCCGGCGGACGCCATTGCTCCGGCCAGGTTCGCCGTCATGGACGACTTGCCAACCCCGCCCTTGCCGGATGTGACCGCAATGATGCGGGTGAGTGAATCGGGCTTGTTGAAGAGGATCTCGCGTTCGGCCTTCCCGCCGTTGAGCTTTTCACGTAAAGCTTTCTTTTGCTCGTCATTCATGACGCCCATCGTGACCTCGACGGTTTCGATACCGTCAACGGCACCCACCGCAGCCTTGATGTCGCGCGTGATCGTCTCGTGGAGGGGACAGCCCGCAGTGGTCAGCAGGACACCGATATGAGCGGTGGTCCCGTCGATACGGACCTCGTCAATCATGTTGAGGTCGGTGACCGGGCGGTGCAGTTCCGGATCCATCACCGTTTCAAGAGCGGAGTGGACAGCGTGTTCAATGGACGTTTCAGACATGTAATCCATCGTACTTGGCCGACACAAACTCGCCAGGTGGGTCACGCCACACGGGGACGGATAATGCTAGGCGTCCTTCTGCCCAGCCAGTTCGGCGCGGACCTGTTGGGTCACTTCCTGGCGGACTTCGTCCTCCAGTTCGGCGCGGATCCGGGCGCGTAGGGACGCCTCGTCGGTTCCGTTGCCTTCCTGGAGTTCGTCGAGCATGTCACGAAGTTCGGAGCGTACGAAGTCGCGGGTGGCCATATCCTGCAGGCTCAAACGCAAACCGGCGATCTCGCGCGTGAGGTATTCCGTGTCCGTCAGGTTGCGTTCGGCGCGCTGCCGGTCCTGCTCGGCCTGTACGCGGTCACGATCGTCCTGACGGTTCTGCGCCAGCAGGATCAGAGGTGCCGAGTACGATGCCTGCAGTGACAGCATCAGCGTCAGTGCGGTGAAACCAAGTTCTGCCTTGTCGAATTGGAGCCTGTCGGGCGCCAGAGTGTTCCAGCCGATCCACAGGGCGACGAACACCGTCAGATAGACGATGAACTGCGGGGTGCCGGAAAAACGCGCGAGGCGTTCGGCTGCGCGCCCCATTCCTTCCGATTCGAGGTTGATGCGCGGGAGCCTGCGGCGGCGGTCAGCGGGTGTGTCCAAACGGTCAGCCATCGATGCTCCTTGCCATCAACTTGTCGGTCACGTCATCATCAAAGTCACGCCAGTCGGTCGGCAGCAACGCGTCCAGGACGTCATCAACGGAGACAGCGCCCAGAAGAACGTCGTCCTCGTCGGTGACGGGCACCAGAGACAGGTTGTACGTTGCCATCAGACGAGTGACTGTCGCGATGTGAACGGTGGGGGAGACGGCCTCAATGTCATCATCGAGGATCGTTCCCAGCAGTGTTTGGGGTGGTTCACGCAGCGCGCGCTGGATGTGCACAACCCCCAGGAACGAGCCGGTCGGTGTTTCCTGGGGTGGGCGCGTGACACACACGATGGATGCCAGCGATGCGGGCAGGTCAGTGCGCCGCACAGCGGCCAGCATCTGCGCCACGGTTGCGTCAGGGCCGAGGATGACGGGCTCGGTGGTCATCAGCGAGCCGGCCGTTGATTCGGCATAGGTCAGCAGCCTTCGCACGTCCTGTGCTTCTTCGGGACCCATCCGAGCCAGCAGGGATTGCGCAATCGGATCAGGCAGCTCAGAGATCAGGTCGGCCGCGTCGTCAGGCTGCATTTCGTCGAGGATGTCGGCGGCGCGTCCAGTCTCCAATGCGGACACGATTTGCACGCGGTCATCATCACCGAGTTCTTCGAGCACGTCGGCCAGTCGGTGTTCAGGCAGTTCCTGAGCGACCGCGAGCTGGCGGTCAGCGGGCAGGTCATGCAGGAAGTCCGCCAGGTCAGCTGCCTTCATGTCCTCGGTGTATTGGATGAGTGCGGTGGCGGTCTGGTCGGAGTCGGCAATGAAGAGTCCGGTGGTTTGTGGAATATCGACGGTCAGGGTTTCGCCTCCGCGGCGGAATCCCAACGTGTTGAGGCGCTGACGCTGGACGTGCAGTTTGGTGAGCACCCAGTCACGAGGGCGACGCTGCTCCATCGCCACGTCGAGGATTTTAGCTTCGCCGCTGCCATCGTTCATTGTGATGATGCGATCGAAGAGCTGGGAAATGACGAGTGCTTCAGCTGGCCGCTGATTGAAGCGGCGCAGATTCAGCAGGCCCGTGATGATAACAGCTCCGGATTCGATGGAGGTGACGCGAGTGAAAGGCAGGAAGATCCTGCGACGCGGTCCGACCTCGATGACGAAGCCGATGACGTTCGCCGGGGTCTTGAGTCGCATGGCCACGACGACGTCATGGATGGTGCCAACTTTTTCACCCAACGGGTCAAAAACGCCTGTGCCGGCAAGCTTGGCGACGAAGATGCGGCGACGTCCGGGCGTCACGGTGGTTGGAGCAGCAGTATTCACACAATCAGTCTAGGCTGAATTCATACGCGTCAGGTGATGTGAGGTTTCACGAGGCGCAGGAAAACTTTATGGTGTGATGTGAAAGAGGATTAAAAATGGCACGCCGCCACGGTTCGGCGCTCCTTGCGCCAACAATGCCATCCGGTACAGAGGTTGGCTCATACAAGACCTATATGGAAGCGTCAGATGCGGTTGACTATCTGAGTGATCAGGGATTCGATGTTCAGTTCATCACGATTGTCGGCACGGACCTGCACATGGTGGAGCGTGTGACCGGCAAGCTGACGACCGGGAAGGTCGCTGCGTCGGGCGCTGCGTCGGGCGCATTGTGGGGCGCGTTCATTGGACTGCTGATGTCCTTTTCACTCCAAAGCAACATGTTGCCGTTCATGCTGCTGTCGCTGGGTGGTGGCGCACTGATCGGTGTCATCATGTCGGTGCTGTTCTACGCGCTGACAGGGTCGCGTCGAGATTTCACGTCGCATTCACAGACCGTAGCCTCACGCTACGCGGTGCTGGCAGCGGCGCAGATTGAAGAGGCCTACAAGTTGCTGCAAAATACGCGTGGCAACCTGATCCAGCCGATCCGTCAGCGCAGGCAGCGCCCGGAACCGACTGGTCCGACTGAGTACGGCTCACGTGCTGATGAACAGCCACGTTTCGGTGTACGCCTGGAAGAAGGACAGCGCGAGCAAGACCAGGAACAGGCGGACGAGGCTCCACGGAATGAATCGGTCGACCCGTGGGCGGCGCCCAGCAAAGAAGGCGGGGACACCGCTCAGCAGTAGCCCCCGCCTTCGTGCGAACGGTCAGCGGTTACTTGCCGCTGGCCTGCACCTCGGCAATCCACGCTTCGACATCGTCGATGGTGCGGGGAATGTCCTCGGAAATGCGGGTCACTGAACCATCAGCGTTGACCTGCACGTCATCTTCAATACGCACGCCGATTCCGCGCAGCTCCTCGGGAACAGCGAGGTCGTCGGCACGGAAGTACAGTCCCGGCTCAATGGTGAAGGTCATACCTGGCTCCAGCAGCGCATCCTGATACAGCTCGCGACGAGCCTGCGCGCAGTCATGCACGTCGAGACCCAGGTGGTGAGACGTGCCGTGCGGCATCCACCGGCGGTGCTGCTGGCCTTCACTGGACAGTGACTCCTTCGCGCTGACCGGCAGAATGCCCCACTGCTCGAGGCGATCCGCCAGTACCTCCATCGCCGCGTCATGAATATCGCGGAAACGGGTGTTCGGTTGCCCTGCACGCTTCAAGGCTGCTTCACACGCATCGAGCACAGCCTGGTAGACCTTCTTCTGCGGTTCGGTGAAGATGCCGTTGACAGGCAGTGTCCGGGTGATGTCGGCGGTGTAGAGGGAGTCGACTTCGATGCCGGCGTCGACCAGAACCAGGTCGCCCTCGCGAACGGGACCGTCATTGTCAATCCAGTGCAGAGTGTTTGCGTGATTACCGGAAGCGGCGATTGTTTCATAGCCCAGGCCGTTGCCCTCCTCGCGGGCGACAGCACCGAATGCACCTTCAATGACGCGCTCCCCACGGCGGTGTCCGACGGCGCGAGGCAGGCTGCGGATAATGTCATCAAAACCCTGTTTGGTGACCTCAACCGCGTGGCGCAGTTCCGACAGCTCGTATTCATCCTTCTTGAGGCGGATCTCAGACAGATGCTCCTGGAGCTTCTCATCATCGGGCAGTGCGTCCCCGCCGACGGGTAGCCCCGCCTGCTGGCGCACCTCGTTAACCATTGCTTCCACGTTCGCGTCAACGCCGGGCACGATGCGCAGCTGAACCTGGCCGGCATCTTTAGCCAGCGCGTCGCGCAGCGTGTCGATATGCGCGCACCTGAGGCCGGTCATTGCTTCCATCTCAGCGATCGACGGGCGTGCTCCCACCCAGAATTCGCCGTAGCGTGAATCAGCGTAGAACTCCTCTGAGGATCGTGAGGCGCGCGGCTTGAAGTACAGGACAGCTTCATGGGTAGCGCCCGACGCGTCACCCTCGTCAATGGGGTCGAGGACGAGGACGGTGTCAGGCTCTTTTTCCCCACCCAGGCCGGACAGGTGCGCGAACGCTGAATGTGCACGGAAACGGTAGTCGCAGTCATTGGAACGTACCTTGTAGGTGCCGGCTGGAATAACCAGGCGCTGTCCGGCAAAGGGTGCCCCGGCAAGTTGGTGCCGGGCTGCCAGGTAGTCCGCTGCTCCGCCTTGTTCGGGCAGGTCACTGGGACGAGGACCCCAGTTCGAGCCGATGAAAGCGCGGAACGCCTCTGAGGTGGGACGGCGCGAGCGCGTATTGCCGCGGTCAGCCATCGTTTGATCAGTTGATTGTTCAGTTTCGGTTTCGTTCTCACTCATGCTTCTATGTTCTCACTTTCAGCGATCAATGCTGCGCTGAGCCCTCCAGTTTTCCTTAGCGCGCGTGTGCCGATACGGTACATACATGATCCGCATTGACCCGCATACTCACTCGGCCTGCTCGGATGGGACGGACACTCCCGCTCAACTCATGATGGCTGCATCCCGCGTGGGCCTGGACGTGGTGGGGCTGACTGATCACGACACGACCGCCGGGTGGGAGGACGCGGCGGCGATGGTGGAGCGCACCGGGGTGGCGCTCATGCGTGGCATTGAAATGTCCACAGCGTCGAACGGGATCAGTGCTCACGTGCTGGCGTACATGCCTGACCCCTCGTTCCCTGAGCTGGTTGAGACGATGCGGCGCTCGCGGGAATCGCGCGAGGAACGGGCACGCAAGATTGTGCAGAACCTGTCGGCAGACTTTCCGATCACGTGGGACGCTGTCGTTGCGCAGACGCGGGGCGAGAACGTGCCGGTGGGGCGCCCTCACATTGCTGACGCATTGGTCGAGGCAGGTGTGTTCCCTGATCGCGGGGCTGCATTTGACGGAGCCCTGCATCCCTCGTTGAAGTACTACGTGCACTACTGGGCTCCTGACCCGGTTGATACCGTTCGTCTGATTCGTCGCGCGGGCGGTGTCCCCGTTCTGGCACATCCGAGGGCGAGGGCGAGGCAGCGAATCCTGAGCGAAGACGTCATTGCTGACATGGCAGAAGCCGGTTTATTCGGTCTGGAACGTGACCACCGCGACCACGACGCTGCTGCTCGTGAGGAAGTGGAGCGCATCGCGGATCGGCTGGGACTGCATGTGACAGGATCGTCGGACTATCACGGCCACGGAAAGCCGAACCAGCTTGGAGAAAATCTGACATCAGAGTATGTTTATCGGGCAGTGGAAGAACAAGCCAGCCTGGAGGTCGTACGCCCGTGAACGTCGCTGAGATCCTCAATATCGGTTTGCTCGCCACGACGTTTACGAAGCTGTTTGTCATCATGGACCCGATTGGGACGGTCCCGGTGTTTTTGTCGCTCACGGGGCGCTATTCGGTGGCCGACAAGAGGCGCGCCGCAGTGCAGGCCACGGTCACCTCGCTGGGTGTGATCCTGCTGTTCGCTGCGATCGGACAGTACATTTTGCAGTTCCTGGAGATTTCCACTGAATCGCTGCAACTGTCGGGCGGTTTCCTGTTGTTCCTGGTGGCGATGGAGTTGCTGACGGAAAAAGACCAAGACGAACCTGACACCGGGGATCACAATGTCAACGTCGCGCTGGTTCCGCTGGGCACGCCCCTCCTGGCCGGTCCGGGCGCAATCGTTGCCGTCATGGTGGCGGTGACGAATTCCGGTAAGACGATCTCCGGGTGGGTGGCAGTTGCCCTGGCTGTCGTGCTGATGCACGTGGTGATTTGGCTGACGATGCGTTTTTCCGTTGAGCTGGCCAAATTCCTGGGCCAGGGTGGCATCATGATCCTGACGAAGATCGCCGGTTTGCTGCTGGCGGCGATTGCCACACAGATGGTGATGACAGCGATCTTCACTTTTGTGCGTCATGCGGGGTTGTAGCAACGCTCTGTTTGAGCACCGATCAGTCGTCATCTTCGTCCTCGTCGTCTTCAGCGCAAACTGATTGCAGCATCTCGTCGGTGCCGTAGTAATACTGCAACTGCTGGGAGAGCATCTGCATGACTGGCTGATCGGGGTGGTCGTGCTGCCACTGGCGGGCGTACGTACACAGTAGTTTCAATACCGGCTGAGGCGAGTCATCCTCCAAGCTCCACTTGTCCCGTTCAATGCGCTCAACTGCCAGACGGATTGCCTCGCAAGGACGCGGCTGGTCCTTGCTTAGAGCCAGCATCATCCACCGCTCGTTGACGCCCCAGCGATTCGCATAGTCCCACGCCCGTTCCCTGTCACCTTCAGCCAGCGCAAGGTCAATGGGTATGTCTGCGTCCGTCCAGGGCTGCTGCGCAATCCACTCGATGACTTGTTGGAGGACACGGGAGCGCTTATGCGCTTGTTCGCCGCATGTAAGCAAAAGATTCTGGAACCCGACACTTGGCGTCGAGGTGAAAGCGGTTCGTGCGATGGCAAGTGCGGTGCGTATGCGTTTGGCTGCCAGGCAGCACAGCACCGCCTCGCGAAGGGGAATGAGGAACGGCGAGTAACCTTGGGTCGCGTCGGTGCTGATGGCGTGTGCCTGATGGGCGCGCGCCACGACGTCAGCGGCCAGATCCGGCCGGTCGATGGCCTGTAGATCGTTAAAGAACATGCTGTAAGCGAAGCGATCGCCCTGCGTCGCGCACATGCGCAGCAGGGGAATGTCATCCTGGCACAGTGCCAAGTCGCGTAAGAGAGAGTTCTCGGCGCTTTCGACCTGGATTTTCTCATGTCTGCATTCGATCAGGTAGTCGCGATAGGCAGCCGTCGCTTCCTCGCCCAGGATAGGGATGATGTCTCTAGCTGAGGCTTCCCGCCATTCGTAATTCTCGACGAAATAGTGGGCTGTTTTACGGCCGGCTTCCTTTTCGAGCATCGTGGCCATCCATATCCAGACCAGCATCACTTCGAAAATCGTCTGCAGGTGATCGGCCCATTCACGAGCGTCGTCGTGTGGATCGTCGAAGACCAGTCGTTTGAAATCGGCAAGTGCGTTGTGGCAGATCTGTTCCAGCCCGTCGGTTAATCCAACGGTGATCAGCATCTTCATCTGCAGACCGAGTGACACTATCTCGTGTCTGTTTGCAGCGAGGTCGACCCAGGAGGGTTTCCCGTAGCAGAGAAAGATCCGGCTATACGTCTGCTGTACGAGCGCCGCAGACTGCTCGGGGGACCCAAAATTGAAACTCCACGCTGTGGCGAAGAGCTGGCCGACAGGAGGAAGTGCGGCCGCCATTTTGGAGTAATGCTGGAGGAGTTGCTGGTCGACTGATTGGATAAGCTTTTCGGCCAGCTCTGACGTGTCAAGGAGTTCTCGAGGCAGTGAAGGCGTTCCAGAATCTACTGGTTGGCCGTGTTCGAGTAGAACCAGAGCAAGCGCGCATTGATGTTTGCAGAAGTGTCCGGCCTTGCCATGCGGGCAGCTGCACGCCCCATCCAGGGGTCCGTCATCTTCCCACAGCAGATCAACGTCGTACAGTGAGGTGCCTCGTACAGAGGCGTTGGCCCCGTGCTCTTCTATATGTACATCCATCACGAAAGGCATATAGGGGCGTGCACGGTCGAAAACCTTATCGCCTGCGCGGGCCCGAATATCCTCAACGCTGAAGGGGAACTCATCCATAACCGAAGTATGACAGCACCCGTGTGCATCTGGAGCCTGTCGGATTTCAGAGATCGACTATTGCCACCCCCATCCAAACTGTGTTACTGTATTAATACAGTGATACAGATGGAGGGAGGGAGACATGCAAATGAGCGGAGATTCTCGGCCAATCTGGATCCAACTGGTCGAAGAGTTTACGCAGCGTATTGTTTCCGGCCAGTGGAAGCCCGGAGAAAAAGTACCGAGCGTCAGAGAACTGGCCGCAGAATTCACCGTCAATCCGAACACCGTCCAACGAGCACTCACCCGTGCTGACGAGGACGGCCTGACACAATCGAATCGCACTGCCGGACGCTTTGTGACAGACGACCAGGACGTGATCAAGCAGCATCGCGACTACCTTGCACACCAGATAACAGCTGAATTCATCGCACAGATGAAAGCACTTGGATGTGACAAGAACACGATCACTGAGCTGATCAATTCCCAGTGGAATACGTATGGACCTGACACAGTCGCCCTCGGCAATGAACAGAAACACGCAAAGGATCCTCATGACAACGCACGCAATTGAGGTTGCGCACCTGACGAAAAAATACGGACAATGGCCGGCGCTCAACGATATATCTTTCGCCATTGAGCCCGGGCAGATCGTTGGCCTGATGGGGGACAACGGGTCTGGGAAAACGACACTTCTGAAAATCCTGGCAGGAATACTGTCCGGTTACGAGGGGAACGTCGCCATCCACGGCCATGCGCCCGGCCCGCAGTCCAAAGCCATCACCTCCTACCTGCCGGACGAATCGGCGCTGCCAACCAGCCTGACAGCCGATGAGGCGATCAGCATGTACGCCGACTTCTTCGACGACTTCGACCGCGCTCAGGCTTCTGAGATGATCGATTTCTTCGAACTGCCACACAACAAACGCTTCCGAGAGATGTCAAAAGGTATGCGCGAAAAGGCGCAAGTGGCACTCACCATGTCCAGACGGGCAAAAGTCCACCTGCTCGATGAGCCGATATCAGGGGTTGACCCGGCGGCGCGCGACATTATTATGCGCGGCGTGCTCACAGGTTTTGACCCCGACGCCCTCATGATCCTGTCCACACACCTGATCCGCGACATCGAGCCGATCATTGACTACGCAATCTTCATGCGCCAGGGGAAGATCCTGCTGGCGGGACACGTTGATGATCTGCGAGAAGAACACGGCACGGACCTCGACACTCTGTTTAGAAAGGTGTATGCACGATGATCTGGACAATTATCCGCTATGACGCGAAAGCAACGTGGCGCCAGCTGTGCGTCATGCCTGTCGTGGCAGCATTGCTGCTGGGCACAGCAATCGGCGCAGATGCGCTGAAAATTCCAGTGTTGAAGCAAACTTCCCTGGTACTCGCAGTGGTGGCAATCGGCGGGCTGCTTGCAGTGCAGGCGCTGATATGCATCCTCAACTACTGGACATCAATGTATGGGCGACAGGGCTCATTCACGCAGACCATTCCGGTGCGCACATCAACACTTTTGAGTGGAAAACTCCTGTACGCACTTATCGTCGGCGTGCTGTCACTGATCGTGACCGCCGTGTTCACGCTGCTTGCCGTCCTGTATTACGTCGGCGCCGAACCTGCGCGCTACGTCATTGACCAGATTCTTCAGCAGGCGTGGACCAATGCGGTCATACTGGTAATCGCAAGCGTGCTCCTCCAGTTAGTCTGCTCACTGGTGATCGTATGGTCGGTGATCACAATCAGTTCTGACGAAAAGCTCTGGTCGCTCAGATGGGGCGCACCGGTCCTCGGCCTGTTCTGCACATACGTTGTTTATGAAGTCGGAGCCGCGCTGTTCATGCTGTTCATTCCGATCGGAGTGCGTATGGAAGATCCCGGGGCAGGTGACATCGTCATGGAAGGAATGTGGCCCAGCTTCGTCAAACTGGTGCAGTATGACGTAGCATCGCCTGAGGTGTTGGGGCTTGGATACGTCCTGTGGGCGGTTGTTCTGGCAGTGGTGCTGCTTGTCCTCGCGCGGCGTCACGCGGATCGGCGCACATCCGTTCGGTAGTGGATTGCCAGGCAGCCCGCCTCCCTCGTCTGCTTGTCGAGGGAGGCGGGCCTGTGAGAAAGTATGAAGGTCAGTGTAGCGTGGATGTGGAGGTACCAATGTCGGACCCGGTGCGACCTGTTGGTGGCCAGGTGGAGCCGAATCGTCGGCCAGGGACGGTGTGGGCGCTGCTCATCCTCACGTTGATCTATTGCATCTTCAGCACTGTCAGAGCTATCAAGGACGCCCTCACAGCGTGGCCGCAGATGACAGACAATGGTGAGGATCTCACGATGGTTGCAGTGGTTATCGACCTTGTCATTATCGGCCTGAGTGTCCTGCTGCTGCTCGGTGCACTCCTCGTCACCATGCGAATGGCCCGGATCCTGATGCTGGTTGCAGGGATCATGACGATCGGATGGGAGCTGCTGTCCGTTTTCAGCTACGCCGTTTTGCTGCAGGAGTATCACCTTGGTCGATGGGCGATCAAACTGGGCCAGCTTGGAATCGTGATTGTCATCGTAGTGCTGACGCTGGTTCCACCCACGGCGCGCTGGTTTGCAGCCAGGTTCCCGCAGCGCAGGATATAGGCGTTCGAGGGTGGATGCGCGCCCTCGCCATGCCTGAGAAAGGGATGGTCCAGCCAGTCCCGCTAAGACAACTCTGACACAGATGCCCAAGGCCGATTCGTCAGCCTTGGGCATCTGTATGCGTGAAACTTCAGGTGGTGCCGACTTACTCAGCAGCCTCGGAACCACTGGAACGGCGGCGTACACGGCGGCGAGTGCCCTGAGTGCCCTCACCCTTGGCAGATCCAGAGTCGCTCTTGCGGCGACGCACACGCGTACGTTGACGACGCGGTGTCTCCTCAGATCCACCGTCCTGCGACGCTGCGCCCTTACGGCGGCCAGAGGAGCGACGCCCACCACCTCGACGCCCGGATCCTCGACCCGAACCACGCCCTGATCCGCGTCTCGGACCGTGATGCCCGCGACCGGTTTCTCCCAAATCCTCCACCTTTTCGGCTTGCAGACCCGCGCGCGTGCGCTGTGAACGCGGCAAACGGTCGGTGACATCGGTCGGGATATCCAAATCCGTGTACAAGTGATCCGACGTGTGGTACGTCTCAAGGGGGTCTGGCACGCCCAGCCCCAACGCTTTCGAGATCAGTGACCAGCGCGGCACATCATCCCAGTCCACGAACGTGACAGCGGTGCCGGATGCGCCTGCACGGCCGGTGCGTCCAATGCGATGCAGGTAGATTTTCTCGTCTTCAGGGCACTGGTAGTTGACCACATGTGTCACGTCGTCAACGTCGATGCCGCGTGCCGCCACGTCGGTGGCCACCAGCACGTCGATCTTGCCGTTACGGAATGCCCGCATTGCCCGCTCGCGCGCACCCTGACCCAGGTCACCGTGCAGCGAACCAACAGCAAAACCGCGATGCGTCAGATCCTCGCCCAGGCGCGCTGCCGTCCTCTTGGTGCGGCAGAAAATAATGGTGCGGCCTCGCCCTCGTGCCTGCAGAATACGGCTGATGACTTCCACCTTGTTCATCGCGTGCACGCGGTAAATGACCTGCTTGACTGTGCGCACCGTGGCGCCCTGATCCTCCGGATCCTGCGCACGGATGTGGGTCGGCTGGGACATGAAGCGGCGAGCCAGCGCCACTACCGGGCCAGGCATCGTCGCTGAGAACAGCATCGTGTGGCGCGTAGCCGGAACGCGTGCCAGCAAAGTTTCCACATCGGGCAAAAAGCCCAGATCCAGCATCTCGTCGGCTTCGTCAAGGACCACTGTCTTCACGCCGTTGAGCTTGAGCACGCGCCGCTTGAGCAGGTCGATCAGACGACCGGGAGTTCCCACAACGACGTCAGTGCCGCGTTCCAGCGAATCGATCTGCGGCTCGAACGCTACGCCACCATAAATCTCCGTGATGCGCACACCCAGTTTCGATCCGGCGACGCGCAGATCACCCGCCACCTGCTTGGACAGCTCGCGCGTGGGGAGCACAACCAGTGCCTGCGGGCAGTCAGGATTAAGCAGATCCGCATACGCCGGGCTCGCGGGCGCCACCAGCTCCTGAAGCAGTGGGATCCCAAAACCCAGCGTCTTGCCGGTACCGGTTTTCGCCTGGCCGATGATGTCATGCCCGTCCAGCGCCACCGGCAAGGTGAGTGCCTGAATCGGGAACGGGTGGGTAATGGAACGCTCCTCCAACGCCTGCACGATCGGCTCGCACACGCCGAAATCTGCGAATGAGCGTTCATCGAGGTGCGACGTGGAGCCGTCCTCGTCAGTGATGTCCGGGACTGCTTCGCCGGCGTGAGCGTCGAATGTTCCGTCGGCAATGTCACCCAGGCGCACCACCCCGGCTGAGTAGGTCACTGACGAGGGTGACTCGTCCTGAGGCTGCGCTTCGTTATCTGTCAAGGAATCAGTCACGATCCTGCTATCTCCATCTTCGGGACGTTGCCCGAGGTCAGGTGTGAATGCGATGCACTCACACACGAGGGGAAGCCGATCGCGCATTATCACTGGGCACATACACGCCTCATGTCGGGCGCCGTTGAATGTGCACGGACGCGGCAAAGATTTCACCAAGGTGAAAGCTCCGCGGTTCAGTCGGTATCTGACGGTGTCGTGTTGAGTCAAAGCGACCGGTCAACCGTATGTTCGTCTCCATGATATCCGTGTCGGCCGTATGAATGTGCAGGCGGTGAGGGTTATCACGTCCCACGGCTGTGATCGCGCTAGGCTGGAGCCATGCAACGTGTCTACGAAACTCCTTCACACGCCACCAGTGAAGCGCTCGGTTTTTTCGCGTACGGCGCGCTGGCGGCCATGACCCGTCTGGCCAAGGACGGTGACCAGGCGCCCACCATCGACGCCCATATCGCTCACATGGAAATGGCGGATCGCGCGTTCCAGTTCTTCACACAGATGGGAGTCTGGGCGCGTCACCGCGGGCTGGATCTGGCCGAGCTTGCCGACGAGTATTCAGGCATGTTTGACGACATTGACATGCGCACCCGGCCCAGTCAGTGGTGGGAACGCTCCGTCAAAACATACGTCACGCTGGGTATCCTGAGTGATCTGATGCGCGAAGTCGCCGTGTGCCACAAGCTGTTTGATGACGTGTCGGAGTCGTGGGATCTGGGTCAGGGCGCGTGGGTGGAAGAACACCTCGCGCCGCTGACTGCGCAGGACGGGCAGCTGGCCGCACGGTTGTCCTTGTGGGCCAGGCGCGTGGCGGGCGAGGTGCTCGGTCTGGCTCGTGCCACGCTGTTCACGCATCCGAATCTGGCGAAAGACGGCGACACGGCTGATGCCATTTCCGCCGAGGTCACCCGGCGTCACGGTGAGCGCATGGAGCGCATTAACCTCAAGCCCTGAGGTGGTTCATCTCTAGCTGACGGCGAAGCCCACTCGGCGAGGCTGTTCTGAGGCGATCGACACGTATGCCAGGGATGCTGCCGGTACGATGATGCGCTGTCCCCGACGGTCAGACAGGTCGAGGGCGGTCGAGTCTGCGGCTGTCTGCTTGACGAGGGCGACCAGGTCTTCCTCGTCCATGTCCACGTCAAGTTGAAGTTCGCGGGCAGCGCCTTGCACTCCGATTGCTATTTTCATGTGAAACTCCCTTTCGAGCCGGCCATATCCTGGTTCTCACCCTAGCAACGCTGCACCTCACGTACCGGATCGAACGCAAATGCACGTGCAGGATGTCACTATTAGGACATGGACATCACCACGACTCCGATTATCGCGCGTGAACAGCCAGTTCACGTTGCTGTTCCTCAGCTGGATCAGTATCAACGCGCAGTATGCGATGCGGTTGCCGCCGGGCAGCATGCTGTGGTGCGCTCCATGCCTGGATCGGGGCGGACGACGTGCGCACTGGCTGTTGTCCAACAGGCTGTGAACAGGTCAGACAACGTGATGATGCTCGTGCCGGATCGCAACCGGGCGGACTGGCTTCAACCCCGTGTGGAAGCGCTCGCACCGCACACTGTTCGCCCCGTGCGAACGCCGGCCGGCTGCGCCTATCAGGTTGTCTCCACGTGGCGCACCGTGCGCGCGGATCCACTCGGTCCCGTTCAACTGGTCACCGGAGCGGCAGAAGATCAACTCATAGCGGACCTGATGACGCGTCCCGGCATTAACTGGCCGGAATTCCTGCCTGAACAGATGCGTGACATGGCGGCCTTCCGCATGGAAGTACGCAACCTTTTCGCTCGCGCCGGTGAAGCAGGTATCAGCGGTGAGGAACTGGAACGAATTGGACGTGAGCGCGGTGCAGACGAGTGGGTGGCGTGCGGGCAGCTTCTGCAGGTGTACGAGGGGGGCCCCGACTTCGCTGTGGAAACGCGCGGCACAATGCTGGCTGACATGTCGCGCATACAGCGTGTGGCGGCTCAGGTGATCGATGGGTGGGATCGTGATGCCGCGCGCGTGGGGGTGAGCGCAGATGCGCCCATACCTGATGTGATCGTGGTGGATGATCTGCAGGACTGCACTCCCTCAACCGTCGAACTGCTCAGCGCGTGTGCGCGCAGTGGCACCAGGATCGTGGCATTTGCCGCTCCCGATGTTGCCGTGGCGTCCTACCGTGGAGGCGAACCCCACCTGGATGCGCGCCTGTCGCGCCGCCTGGGCGTTCCCCTGATGCAGCTGGGTGCCAACCGCCGCGGCACACCCGTACTGCGTCACATGGTCTACGACGCAGTTGAACGAATCGGCGTGCAGGCCTCGGCTGCGCACCGATTGGCAGAAGCTCAGGCATTGGGCGTGTCGGATGGGCAGGCAGACGATACGCCGGCGACAGGTGATGTGCATCTGCACGTCGTCGCAACCGATGCTCAGATGGGGGCGCAGTGCGCGCGGGCCGTGCGCCATGCTTTTCTGCATGAGGGGATGGACTGGACGGACCAGGTCATCATCGCGCGCTCCAGCAGCATCGTTGAACAGGTCAGGCGTCAGCTGATGCAAGGCTCAGTCCCCGTTGCTGGTGGTCAGCGCGCCTTCACATTCTCCGCAGAGCCAGCAACCCGGATTCTGCTTGAGCTGATCTGTGCCGATCCGGAAGATCCGGAGGATTTGCTCACGCACCTGATCGACTCGCCCTACATCCAGGTCGATCCTCTTGACGTGTCGCGAGTTCTGCGAGCGCTGAACCGGCAGTGCCGGGACGAAGGTGCAGGCAGTGCAGATGATGGCGACGACACTGATGCCCGCGTCCAGGAGGTGAGCATCGCTGATCTCATCGCTTCGCCGCAGATCCTCAACACGCTCAGTGATGACGACGACGCAGCGCAGGAGGCCGTGTCGCGCATCAGGGGTGAACTGCTCACAGCTCACCTGATGTGGAAAGCGGCCCAAGATGCCGCACAACTGACACCCGGCGTGGCACTGTGGCGCCTGTGGAACAGCAGCAGCGAACTGGGTGAGGAGCACTCAGTGGCGACCCGATGGCGCAATGGCGCCATTGCTGGAGGCACGGATGCCGCATGGTACGACGATCAGCTCGACGCGGTCCTGGCACTGTTCAAAGTTGCCGATGTCTACGAGCAGCGTGAGCCAGGCGCACGGGCAGGAGCTTTCGCGCAGCAGCTGCTCGGTGATGACGTACCAACCGATACGATCGCGCAGGCAGGGATTCGTCCTCGGGGAATCGAAGTACTGACACCGGCAGCCGCGATGGGGCGCGAATGGAAGCTCGTGCACATCGTGGGCGTGCAGGACGGTCAGTGGCCCAACATGACGGTGCGTGACCGAGTGCTGCGTTCCGACCTGATCGGGCAGGCTGACCCTGATCCCTCCACGCGGTTGGCGCGCCACCAGATCATGGAAGATGAACGCCGTCTGTTCGCCGCCGCTTTGTCCAGAGCTACGCGACGCGTGCAGGTTTATGCCGTGCTGAATGAGGACGAAGCTCCCTCGTCGTTCGTGGACCTGATTGCGCGATACAGTCACGCACCGCGCACCGAAGATGGAGACTGGATCGTTGAACGCGTACCTGCGCCCCTGAACATGGCTGGTCACGTCGCGCACCTGCGCCATCTTGCAGCTCAGGGTGGAAAAGAAAGCGAACAGGCCATTGAACTGCTTGCGGTGCTGGCACGCAGCGGTGTCAGCTATGCGAACCCGCGCTACTGGATGGGGACAGGCGGGGTGACGACCTCTGAGGTTACCGGCTCGAAAACGGTGCGCCTGTCACCCTCGAAAATCCAGGACATCCGCGATTGCCCGCTCAAATGGTTCTTCACGTCGATCGGCGCTGACCAGGCGCCGGGTGCCGCCCAGGAATTGGGCTCCCTCATCCATGCCATTGCTCAGCGTCACCCGCATGGACCACTCGATGTCATGATGAGCGAGTTGCGCGCCGCATATGACCTGCTGGACTTCGATGCGAACACACTGGCAGGACGCCAGCAGATCGCGCAGGCTGAACACATCATCGAGAACCTTGCCGCATATATGGAGGGAGTGCCCGGTCCGGTAGAGGTCGAACAATCCATTCACGCCACTATCGGTGATGTCATCGTGAGCGGGCGCATTGACCGGATTGAGCATGTGGACGGGAAGATACGCGTGGCGGACCTGAAAACAGGCAAGAGTGCCGTATCAAAGACCGCGGCTCAGGAACATCCTCAGCTCGCGTCCTACCAGGTGGCGCTGACAGTCGCAGGATATGAAATGACTGGAGCCCGCCTGGTGTACCTCGGAAAGAAAAACGTCGCGACGCGCGAACAGTCAGCAATGGACTCCGAACAGTTCACTCAATGGTGCGACCAGATGAAGCAGTGGGGACAGATGGCGCGCGGCCCACACTATCCGGCAACACCGTCAGAAGATGCATGCCGTTTTTGCCGTTTCGCTCAGAGTTGCCCTGCCAAAGATGGAGGACGGAGGACACTGCCATGACAACGCAGACGCTGACCCATCCTGAGATGACAGCCCGACGAATCGCGGAACTGACGGGCCTGCCGGTTCCCACCGCCGAACAACAACGCGTCATTGAAGCTGACATGGAGCCGCTCCTCGTTGTTGCCGGCGCTGGGTCAGGCAAGACCGAGACCATGTCGATGCGAGTGCTGCACATGGTCGCCGCGCGAGGACTATCCCCCGACCAGATCCTCGGATTGACCTTCTCACGCAAAGCAGCCGCTGAACTCGGTCAGCGGCTTCGAGCGCGCCTGAGCACACTGAGCCAGCACTGCGACGGCATCATCACCACTGAGGATCCGGTATGTATGACATACCACTCCTTCGCACAGCAAATCGTCCACGACCACGGGATGCGTCTGGGTATCGACCCGAACCAGCGTCTGATCGGACAGGCAGGCGCAGTCCAGATGATGACCGACATCGTTGAGATGTGGCCACACGATCTGGGAAGCGACAAGAGCGTATCCAGCCTTGTGGACAGCGCACTGGGTCTTGCCGGCCAAATCGCTGAACACGCAATGAGCATTGATGAGATGCGCGTATTCCTCGACGAATTCGGAACGGCGCTGCGGGAAATTGGCAAGCCGACCGGCGTACTCAAGAGCATGGTGGACACCAACGACCTGCGGCTGCGCCTCCTTGACCTGATCGACGCCTTCTCTGAACGCAAACGCAGTGAACGAGTCGTCGACTTTTCCGACCTGCTGATCTTGGCCAACCGGCTCGCCCACAGCGCGCCCGCTGTGCGCGACCAATTGAGAGCCGACTATCACGCCGTGTTTCTGGACGAATTTCAGGACACCTCCGTCATCCAGATGAAGTTTCTGGCGGCACTGTTCCACGATCACCCAGTGACAGCGGTAGGGGATCCCAACCAGTCCATCTACTCGTGGCGTGGTGCCTCAGCCGGATCGCTGAAATCATTCCTGGACCGCTTCTGTTCGGATACGCCTCACGTCGAGCAAACACAGTACCTCTCGACAGCGTTCCGAAACGACCGCATGATTCTCGATGTCGCCAACCACGTGTCCAGGCCGCTGCGTGAGGATTCCGACATACCGCAGCTCAAAACGCTCGAACAAACACTGACTGCTGACTTGGAGCGCGCGCGACGCGAAGCGGCTCCCGTTGCTGAACAGCAGCGCCTCGAACAGGCGGTTCAGGCTGCGCGCGAGCGCGCCCATGACGGAGTTGTGGACGTCGCCTTCGAGACCAGCACCCAAGACCAGGCCGAAACAGCGGCCCGCTTCCTCGTGAAGCACCGCCAGCGCCGAGGCTCCAGATGGTCAAGCGCGGCGGTGCTGTGCAGGCGAACCTCCGATTTTATTGCAGTGGAAAAAACACTTCGAGCACATGACATTCCTACCCAGGTAATTGGTTTAGGAGGACTGCTTCAACAACCTGCGGTCGCAGATGTGCGGGCAGCATTGCGATTGAGTGTTGACGTGAGCGATTCGCCTGCAGCACTGCGGCTGGTGACGAACCTCGACCTGGGAGCCTCGGATCTGCAGGTGCTCGGCAAGTGGGCCAGGGCACGAAATACGCGTACGCCGGGAGACCATCCCCTGACCTACCTTCTCGACGCTCTCGATACGCCTCCGCCCGTGCACTGGCGCGGCGATGATGCTTCTCCTGCGATCTCTGCAGCAGCAGTGGCGCGCGTCGAGGTCCTGTCCAGCAAACTGCGTGCCATCCGTGAATGGTCCGGGCATCCGGTGACAGATCAGGTGGAACGTGCCATCTCGATACTGGGAGTGGCAACCGATGCTATTGCCGACCCCATGCCCAACGACGGACGCGAAGCGCTGGATACGTTCGTGGATGTGGCCCGAAACTTTGAGAAAGATGCCCCTGATCCGTCGATGCGCGCATTCCTTGCGTGGCTGGATGTGGCCGAACAGGAAGAACGTGGCCTTGCCGGGCCGCACACCGACCCGGATCCCGATGCGGTGCAGATTCTCACCATCCACGGGGCGAAAGGTCTGGAATGGGACAGTGTGGTTGTCTACGGACTGGGGGATGGGATTTTCCCTTCTCACCGCTCGAACTCAGTGACGTGGCGCGATGACCCGCCCGGAGCGAGCGGATGGTTGGAGCGAAGCAGCGAGATTCCCTACCCGTTGCGAGGCGATGCCGACTACCTACCGGCCTTGACGATCGGTGAAGGGGAGGGGCGAACACCTCAGTCAGCGTTCAACAACTGGATTTCGCAGACCTATCGGCCTGAAATGGGCTGCCAGACGGAGCGCGAAGAGCGCCGTCTCGCATACGTCGCATTGACCAGGGCACGCCATCACATGCTGCTGACCGGTGCATGGGTGGCATCGTCAGCGAAATTGCACTTTCCCTCGCGCTATCTGATGGAACCACTTGAAGCTGGGCTGACGGCTGCTGACCCTGAACGTGCGATCGCGCCTCAACCTGAACCTGAAGAAGTCGCACAGCTCCTGGCCGCGCAAGACTCACCGCTCTTTCCGGCACCTCCTGACGTATCGCGCCAACGCATGACGCAGGTGGCTCACGCAGTGCAGGATGCGATGACACGGCATAGCGGTGAGGCGACCGATGGTGACACGCATCTGGCGCGCACCCCGCACCCGCTGGCCGCCGATACGCGCGTCCTTCTCGACGAGCATCTGCTGCGCAAACACGACGATGCGCTTGTTGTGCCACTGAGCCGCATTCCGGCAACCTCGGTGACACGACTGCTGAGCAGTCCAGATGAGTATGCGCGCGACTTGCGTCGGCCCATACCGCGCGAACCCAGCGACGCCGCGACCCTGGGGACACTGTTCCACTCATGGGTCGAACGCCAGCTGCGCATGGTCTCAGGTGAACTGTGGGATGAGCACATTCCCGGCGAAGAGACGCTTAGCTCGGCGCAACACAGGCGCTTTGACGCAATGAAAGGCATTTTCAACACCCTCCCCATTGTCAATACAGGAAAGCCGATCGCGGTAGAAGAACCCTTTTCGGTGCGGATCGGCTCCTTGAGTATTCCCGGCCGCTTCGACGCTGTGTTCGAAGATGCCGACGGCCGGACAGTGATCATCGACTGGAAAACAGGTCGCGCCCCGACGCGCAATCCAAGCGGAGCGCTCACCGCGCAGGCGCATCTGACTCAGTTGCGCCTCTACACCGCCGCATGGGCGCAGCGAAGCGGAACAGACCCGGACGACATTCATGCCCGCATCGTCTACCTGGGTGGTAATCCTTCCGTTCCAGCAGATCAGCGCATGTATTCCAGGGAAGCTCTGGACGCAATCGTGCGCGAATATGACTCACCGATCAACGACCTGGAAACCGCGTTGCAGGCAGTGTTCACGCAGTCGCCAGCATAGAGCGCGCCTGCGCGTCGCTTCAGGAAAACTGTGGGGGAGTGCGAGTCGGATCACCATCGGCATGCCGGTCAATGACGGACTCCACCTCGTCCATCGACACCGGCTCCGTCACGTTCTCAGGCGAAGCAGTCCAGGTTGGCGCGACGGGCTCTGCGGCAGGCTCAGGTTCATCCGCGGGGGCATTCTCATCCTTGGGTTCAGGCGCGAGCTCATGCTCCGTCAGCAGGTCATCGCCCACGTCGAGCGACACATCCGTCAACATCTGCGACGCGTCGCGAACGATCTCCTTGTCCTCGGCATGAAGCCCGTGAGACAGCCAGCGCACGATTGCCAATTCAGACAGCAACTGAGCGCGCGTCACCAGGTGCAAGTCCGTCGCCATCCTCGTCATCGAATACGACGACTGGAACGTTTCAAGGAAACCATCAGACGCCTGAGACAAAATCCACGCCACGTCGATCGCCGGATCACCCACGTGCGCAGAGGAAAAACCACTGATGGACAGCACGATCCCATCTGCGACCTTCACCGACTGCACATGCAGATCGCCGTGAACAGGGCACGGGCGGAAACGCCACAAAGCGTCATCATCTAAGGCAGCTCGCCAGCGGCGCACAAGATTCGCAGGAACCGTCACAGCTGCCAATACTTCCTGGAGGACAGCACGGTGGCGGTCACGGCACTCAGAGGCCGAATACTGCGGAACATTCACATCCGAATACGTTGAGACAGGCAGGTTATGCAAGCTGGCGATTGATCGGGCCAGCGAGGCCGGCAAAATACCCGACTGATCGAAGTCCTCATCACCCATGAAACGGCCCGCAAGATCCTGATGCACCATCACCGACACGCCCTCGCGGGTGCGGGCAATACCAGCAGGACGCGGCACATCAAAACCGACCTCACCCGTATCGTGAGCAGACGCCAGACGGGCAAGGACCGCCCACTGTGCCCTCAAATCCACACCGCCCACATCTTCATGCGGACACACCACGGTCCAGCGGTTCCCCTGATCATCGACAATGCCGGTCATGGAGACAACCTCGTCACTGAATTGAGGCTCACGTAAAGCCGCAACAGAAAGGCCGGGTACCGCCGCGGTCGCCAACGCAGCCAATTCAAGAGGTGTTCGTGGTGTACTCACCCTCTTACGGTACATGGCCTGTCCACACTTCGAGCCGCTTCATTAATGGTGTTTCACGCCCCGTTTGGGAAAAACTGCAGGTCACTGGCGCACCGAACGCTCACCGGTACCCAAACCCCCACCCGAAGTTATCCACAGTTCAGTAGAAAGGGTTCCCATCAGGATGCTACTTTGCTACGTTCGGTGACAGTAATCACAAGGACAGCCCACTGCAACGCGAAAGGAACGGCACGATGGCGAGCACGCCCGATACAGCCACACAGCTGCGCAGCGCACTCGCATCCCGCGGCATCGACCCTTTCGCGCACACCCAACGCGCCCGGCAGCTGGCCGAGGAAACCGTCACGCAGATGCTCGGGCCGCTCACCCCCGACGAAATCCACGAGCACACAGAAAACCTGCTGGCCGAGGTTATCGGCTTTGGCCCCCTCCAGCGGTATCTGGACGATCCAGAGGTTGAAGAAGTGTGGATCAACGACCCCTCGCGCATCTTCATCGCGCGAAACGGCCAACCCGAGCTGACCACATTGATCCTGTCCGACCAGCAGGTGCGAGACCTCGTGGAACGAATGCTGCACCATTCGGGCCGGCGCCTTGACCTGTCAGCACCCTTCGTGGATGCAATGCTGGCCGGCGGGGAACGCCTGCACGTCGTGATCCCTCCCGTGACCGGCCAGCACTGGTCAGTCAACATTCGCAAACACATTCAACGTGCCCGCTCGCTGCGCGACCTCGTCAATGTGGCCATGCTGCCCGAGTATGTTGCTGAATTCCTTTCCGCCGCCGTGGACAGTGGCTTATCCATCGTCGTGTCGGGCGCCACCCAGGCAGGAAAGACAACACTCCTGCGCGCACTATGCGGAGAAATCCCGGGCGCGCGCCGCGTCATCAGTTGTGAAGAAGTTTTCGAACTCGCATTGCCGGCTCGCGACTGCATTGCGATGCAGACACGCCCCAGCTCGATGGAAGGCACAGGCGAAATCACGCTGCGTGACCTGGTGCGTGAATCACTGCGAATGCGCCCCGAAACGCTCATCGTCGGAGAGGTGCGCGGTCCAGAAGCGCTCGACCTGCTGCTCGCACTCAACGCGGGTGTTCCAGGAATGGCGACCGTGCATGCCAACTCGGCCCGCGAAGCACTGTCGAAACTGTCCATGCTCCCCTTGCTCGCCGGCGAAAACGTCACCCCTCAGTTCGTTGTCCCCACGCTTGCGCACAGCGTTGACATCGTGTGCCACGTTGAACGCAACCACGACGGCACACGCGTTGTGTCCGAGGTGCTCGCCGTGCCCGGACGAGTCGAGGAGATGCGCATCGAATCAGCAGATCTGTGGTGCTATGACGGTGCCACGTGGGTGCGAGGCCGAGGCGCACTTGACGCGCATGAACGCTTCGCTCTGGCCCACCATGATCTGAGTGCCCTGCTGACGGGTGGGCCGTCATGAGCGCCACATTGATCGGAATCGTCCTGGGGATCGGTGTGGACTGCATCCTCCTGGCCTTCGTCGGCACACCTCAATTGCCGAGGTGGTCACCGAACTGGTGGCAGGCGTGGAACGACATCCTGATCAGGTCCGGAATTTCCTCCCTGACCCGCAGCACGCACGTCCTGGTCACGCTGGCGATCATGAGTGGTGTCTTCCTGGGCGTGCTGGCCTACACACGCACATGGACCGTGGCCATCGTGGTCGCACTGATGATCGCACCCGTTCCCACCATGGTGATCGTGGGTCGCGCTGCGCGCGTGACCAGGCAGACTCGAGCGGCGTGGCCCGATGTGGTGGATCAACTGGTGGCAGGTATCCGATCGGGTGCTTCCCTGCCCGAACTGCTCATCGACTGCGGTGAGCGCGGACCGCGAATCTTGCGTCCCTATTTCCTCACGTTCAGTACGGAGTACCGCGCTGACGGCAGATTCGACCATGCGCTGACGGGACTGAAAAACCGGCTCGCCGATCCGGTGGCAGACCGCATTATCGAAGCGTTACGCCTGGCACGCGATGTCGGCGGATCAGACCTGGCGGTCCTGCTGCGAGACCTGGGAGTCATGCTGCGTGAAGATGCACGCATCCGCGGAGAACTCGAAGCGCGCCAGTCATGGACAGTTAACGCAGCCAGGCTGGGAGTGGCAGCCCCGTGGATCGTGCTGGTGTTGATCTCCGCACAGGCCCAGGCCGCCAGCGCGTTTTCCACTCCACAAGGCGTGGTGATCCTCAGTGTGGGGGCACTGGTCTCGGTCGTCGCGTACTTCGTGATGAAGCAGATCGGCAAACTGGAAACGGAACGGCGGACCCTGCGATGAATGGGATGACGTGGGCGGCTGTCGCGATAGGGATGACTCTGGGTATTGGAATATGGCAGCTGGCGATTGCCATCCGTGCCCGCAACAATCTGCTCGCCGTGCGCGTGTGGAGCCAGCGCTCGGACACCACGTGGCCTTCCGATATGCCGGGCAGTCGGGTACGTTCACTGGCGGCGCAGTGGCTCGCACGCGTAATGGACGCAATTGGCTCCACATCCACCAGCGTTGTTCGCCGCCTGGAACTGCTCGGCTCGGGCAGGGAGCTCGCCACTTTTCGCCTGCACCAGTTCATTGCGGCAACCTGCTTGATGCTCCTGGCCGCAGTTGCGATCATCCCGCTGATTCACCGCACCCCCGCAGGAATCATGTCACTCATATGTGCTCTGGCGGTGGGTGCATTGACGGGGGCCGCACTGTGGGACCAGCTCCTGAGTGTGCAGGCCAGGCGTCGACAGCGTCAACTGGACAGTAGTGTCCCTGACGCCTCTGAGCTGCTCGCACTGGCAATCGGTGCCGGTGAATCGGTGCCGGCAGCCTTGTCGCGTGTGGCGGGAATCTCCCAGTCGCACTTGGCCCGCGAACTGAACCACACGGTCACTCAGATACGGATGGGCCGTGCCACCACGCGGGCACTGACCGACCTTGCCGCCCGCAATGATTCACCCAACTTGTCACGACTGTGTCAGACCCTTGTTACCGCCATCGAACGCGGAGCGCCACTGGCTCAGACCCTGCACGACCAGGCGCGCGACATTCGCGAAGTAACTCGGCAACGACTCATGGAACAAGGTGGCAGGAAAGAGATCGCCATGCTGTTCCCGATCGTCTTCCTGATCCTGCCCATCACTGTCCTGTTCGCACTGTACCCCGGGCTGCTTGCCCTCCAGATCGGACCGTGACATGCATATCCCAATACCACACCACCACCGCACCGACAGAAAAGAGAGAAACCCGATGCACACCTTCTTCCTATGGATCGCAACACTGACAGACAGGTTCATCCACCTGCCGACACAGCCTGACGAGGGAGACCGCGGCGACGTACCCGGATGGGTCCTCATCACGCTCATGACCGTCGCCCTCGTCATCGGAATATGGGCGATCGCCGGTCCGCAACTGCAAAACATGCTGGAACAGGCATTGTCTTCCGTCAACTTCGGGTAAGGCCACCATGACAACGCAGGAGCGGACGCATTGGAGCGAAGAAGGCTCAGAGGTGGTTGCACACGCCATGATGCAGGCACTGGTCGTCATCGTCTTCCTGATCCTCCTGCAAACCGCGTTCGCCCTGCACACCCGTAACCTGGCGATCTCTGCCGCCAGTGAGGGAGCACGCCGAGGAGCCCTGGTCGGCGCGGTCGACGCAGATGCCATCCAGCGAACCGGCGACCTGCTCGATGATTCTTTGGGGCAGGGACGCCCCCGTGACATTTCGACATCCCACCACCAGTGGCAGGGGCAGGACGCCCTCGTCGTGACAGTACGTACAACGATGCCTGTGTTCCTCACGTGGGGCCCACCCAACTGGCTCACCGTGCACGGACGCTCACTGGTGGAAGACGGTGAGCCGACCGCCCAGGCAGAAGGAACCGAACCGTGAGGGACACCAGGGCCGCGCGAGACATACGTGAAGACGGGAACGCCATCGTCGAATTCATCATGATGATGGTCGTGCTGGTCATCCCCGCGCTGTACATCGTTGTCACCCTTGCATCAGTGCAGGCGGCGGCGTTCGCAAGTGAATCATCCTCCCGTGAAGCCGCACGGCTTCTGTCGGCGGATCCGCAGCGCACTGAATTTGCATCACAGCAGGCGCACATCATCTTCGCAGATTTTGGGCTGCCCGCTCCAGAATCAGTCACGACGCGCTGCGACCCGTCATGTTCCACCAGCGGCGCCCTTCTGACGGTCACGGTCTCCACAACTGTTCCGCTGCCCTTGATCCCATCGTGGATCGGCGCTCGCGGAGTTTTCCCCGTCTCCTCGACGACGCAGGCAGTCATCGAGGGGGTGCGCATTGAATAGGAACCGATACCGGAGTGCTGCGCATCAGCCGCACAGTGAGGACGGCCGGATCACTGTTTTGCTCATCGGGCTGGTCACAGTGGCGTTGCTGGCCGTAGCAGTCGGCGTGGTTGTCACGTCCGTTCACCTTCAACAACGTGCGCTCCTGAGCTGCGCTGATCGAATCTCTGCAGCAGGCGCAGCAGTACTGTCTGCGGAGAACTACTACGGCGAAGGTGGCGCCGAACTCGCAGCGCCATCTGAAAGCGGGGCGAGGCAGGAAGCCTTCAGAACCCTGGAGCGCCTGTTAACGACCACGTGCGCAGTGGGGCAGGGCGTAGACATAACGGATCTGACGGTCGGAGAAAACGTCATTCAGGTCACTGTGCGCACTCAGGCCACATTGCCGTTGCTGCCGCCCGTTCTGCAAGGCGTTGCCGCGCCCACCATGACGCAGTCCTCATCGGCGCGCACCGTCTGAACATTCAGGCGCCGCAGCAGTGTGAGATCCGCTGCGGCGCCTGTCAGATTACTCGTGATGAGTCAATCAGATGACACCCATCGCCAGCATGGCGTCAGCCACCTTCAGGTAGCCAGCCAGGTTCGCGCCAGTCTGGTAATCAGCTTCCGCGCCGTACTCATTGGCAGCACTCAAGCAGTTGTCATGAATGGTCGCCATGATCTCGTGGAGACGGTTGTCGGCATGCTCAAAGGTCCATGGATGACGAGCAGCGTTCTGCTCCATCTCCAGAGCTGAGGTCGCCACGCCACCAGCGTTCGATGCCTTTCCAGGAGCAAACAGGACACGGTTATCGTGGAACAGGTCGGTCGCCTCCGGAGTGGTCGGCATGTTCGCACCCTCAGCAACAAGATGCACACCGTTGTCAATGAGCTGGCGTGCGTTCGCCTCGTCCAGTTCATTTTGCGTCGCGCACGGAAGTGCCACATCACAGGCAACCTCCCACGGCTTTGCACCTTCAACGAACTTTGCGGAAGGACGCCGATCGGCGTACTCCTTGATGCGGCCGCGCTCGACCTCTTTGATCTGTTGGAGCAGTTCGAAGTCGATGCCGTCCTCGTCCAGCACGTAACCGGACGAATCGGAAGCGGTTACCACGTGAGCGCCGAGCTGTTGTGCCTTCTGGATGGCGTACAGTGCGACGTTTCCGGAACCGGACACAGTCACGCACTTGGAGTCGAGGGATTCGCCCTGCGCCTTGAGCATCTCGTCGGTGAAGTACACCAGGCCGTAACCCGTTGCCTCGGTGCGCACCTCGGAGCCTCCCCAGGTGATGCCCTTGCCGGTCAGCACACCCGCGTCGTAACGGTTCGTGATGCGCTTGTACTGTCCGAACAGGTAGCCGATTTCGCGCCCGCCCACACCGATGTCGCCCGCGGGGACGTCGGTGTTTTCACCGATGTGGCGGTACAGCTCAGTCATGAAGGACTGGCAGAAACGCATGATCTCGCCGTCTGACTTGCCCTTGGGGTCGAAGTCGGAACCGCCCTTGCCGCCGCCGATTCCCAGGCCGGTCAGGGAGTTCTTGAAGATCTGTTCGAAGCCGAGGAACTTGATGATCGACAGGTTGACGGAGGGGTGGAAACGCAGGCCACCCTTGTAGGGGCCAAGCGCCGAGTTGAACTCAACGCGGTAGCCGCGATTGACGCGCACGTTGTTGTCATCATCTACCCACGGAACGCGGAACATGATCTGGCGTTCAGGTTCGCACAGGCGCGTGATGATGGAGTAACGGTCATCGTCAGGACGGCTGCCTTCGAGGCGTCCCAGTGACAGGAACACTTCGTAGACGGCTTGCAGGAACTCCGGTTCTGACGGGTTGCGCTCCTGGAGCGCGTGGAACTGTGACTGCAGGGAATCGCTTAAGCGAGAAAGATCTAAATCGGTCATGGAAAAATTGTGGCAGACGCGGAAGACTTTGCCGACTACCTTTCCATTATTTGGTTATTTTTACTTCAAGGTATTCCCATATCGGTGCCGAGGGTCCACAATAAGGACGTCTTTTACCCCTGAGGTGCCGTGCGTGTGGGTAGGGGTTTTCTTATGCGATGAACGAGGGAGTCGCGCGCCAACATGCGGTTTTCCAGTCGCCATTGAAAAATCGAGCGGCCTCCTGCCACGCGCCGCAAAGTAAAGAAGTGGTCAAATAAACGTTGGTGTGACATGAAACGTTGAGGCATCGCACGGTCGGCCGCTTATCGGCGGTGGGTCAGATGTATAACAGCAGGGGAGTCCTGATCGCTGCCCTCGATCGTTTACAGTGGGAGGGTGACCATCGAGTTTTCTGAAGAAATACCAGCACTGCGCACCACTATGGAGAATATTCTGGCTGTCTCCCAGCCGGATAAGCTGCGATCCACGATTGCTGACTTGTCCAGGCAGGCGGCCGCACCTGACCTGTGGGATGACGTGGAACATGCGCAGGAAGTGACCACTGCACTGTCGCATGCGCAAAATGAACTCGAACGCCTCACCACCATGGAAGAGCGTATTGACGACCTCGAAGCGATGGTGGAGCTGGCAGGTGAAGATTCCGATGAGTCGGGCGATCTGCTGGATGAAGCGGAAAATGATCTGCAGGCAATCCGTGATGACCTGTCATCGTTGGAAATCCGCACATTGCTGGATGGTGAATACGACGAGCGCAACGCCGTGGTCACCATTCGTTCAGGTGCCGGCGGTGTGGATGCCGCCGACTTTGCCGAAATCCTCATGCGGATGTACCTGCGCTGGGCGGAGCGCCACGGCTATCCCACTAAAGTGATGGATACCTCGTACGCGGAAGAAGCCGGAATTAAGTCCGCTACCTTCGAGGTGCAGGCACCCTACGCGTATGGCACCTTGTCAGTGGAGGCCGGTACGCACCGTCTCGTGCGCATCAGCCCGTTCGACAATCAGGGCCGACGCCAGACATCTTTTGCCGCCGTCGAGGTGATCCCGCTGATTGAGTCAACGGACCACATTGATATTCCTGAGTCGGATCTGAAAGTTGACGTCTTCCGCTCGTCGGGGCCTGGTGGCCAGTCCGTGAACACGACGGATTCGGCTGTCCGTATGACCCACTTGCCGACCGGCATTGTTGTGTCGATGCAGGATGAGAAGTCTCAGATCCAGAACCGCGCGGCAGCCCTGCGTGTGTTGCAGTCACGTCTGCTGGTGTTGCGTCACGAGGAAGAGCAGGCCAAGAAGAAGGAACTGGCTGGCGACGTGAAAGCCTCGTGGGGTGACCAGATGCGCTCCTATGTCCTGCAGCCCTATCAGATGGTCAAGGATCTGCGCACCGAGTTCGAATCAGGGAACCCGCAGGACGTGTTCGACGGCGGTATTGACGATTTCATTAACGCAGGGATTCGCTGGCGCAAGAACCAGCAGAACGAAGCTGAATCGGCCTGATGTGAGGTGGTGACGCGCGCAGAATGCGCGCGTCCGCGTGTCGCACGCCGGCCATGAGGGCGAATGCCCATAGTCTGACAATGATCTGTTGTCTGATGAAAACGGCGTTCTGTTCATGATTCGATTTGACCACGTCACCATGGTGTACAAGCCGGGTGCGCGCCCCGCCCTCGACGATGTGTCCCTTGAGGTTGAGCGCGAAGAATTTGTCTTCCTGGTGGGCAAATCAGGTTCCGGCAAATCGACGTTCCTGCAGCTGGTGATGCGAGAAAATATCGCCACTTCGGGGCATGTGTGGGTTTTGGGGCACGATGTTGGTGAACTGACACGCTGGGCCGTGCCGAAACTGCGCCGCCAGATTGGAACGGTCTTCCAGGACTTCCGGCTGCTCGAATCAAAGACCGTGTATGAGAACGTCGCCCTGGCCATGCAGGTCATCGGAAAACCCAAGCACGCGATCCAGACGGCTGTACCGGACGTGCTGGAACTGGTGGGACTGTCGGGTAAGGAAAAACGCCTGCCTCACGAACTGTCCGGCGGTGAGGAACAGCGCGTGGCGATCGCGCGCGCAATGGTGAATCGGCCGTCCCTGTTGCTGGCTGACGAGCCGACCGGCAACCTTGACCCGGATACGTCGCTGGGCATCATGCGCCTGCTTGACCGCATTAACCGCAACGGCACCACTGTTGTGATGGCCACGCACGACGCCGACATCGTCAACCAGATGCGTAAACGCGTCATCGAGCTTCAGGACGGCACAGTGGTGCGCGATCAGTCCCGTGGTGTCTACGGAGCAGCAAGGTGATCGAGGGATGAAACTACGCTTTATCTTTTCCGAGGTCGGCAAAGGCCTGACCCGTAATCGCGCGATGTCGGTGGCCGTCATCATCGTCACCTTCGTGTCACTGCTGTTCGTCGGCGTGGCCGGCCTGGCGCAGATGCAGGTCAACCGCATGAAGTCCGACTGGTACGACAAGATCGAAGTGTCGATCTACATGTGCGCACAGGGCGATGAGATCCCCTCGTGTAACGCCGAGGAAGCCACCGGCGACCAGATTGACGCGGTGCGTACCAAGCTGACGTCCGGTGAGCTGGCCCCACTGATCAAGGACGTGTACGAAGAATCGAAGGAAGAAGCGTTCGAGAACTTCCAGAAAATCATGGGGGAGAACCCGATTACGCAGTGGACCACGGTGGACATGATGCCGATTTCGTTCCGCGTGCGCCTGGTTGACCCTCAGCAGTATTCGATCATCAAGGAAGAATTCTCCGGCACTCCCGGCGTGGCGCAGGTCAAGGATCAGCGCGAAATTGTGGAGCCGCTCTTCTCCGTGATCGACAAAGCCAAGCTGATGTCACTGGGGCTGGCCGGCGTCATGATTGTGGCGGCAATCTTGCTGATCACAACGACGATCCGCCTGTCCGCGATGAGCAGGGAACGTGAGACGTCGATTATGCGACTTGTCGGTGCGTCCTCGCTGTTCATTCAGGCTCCCTTCATGATCGAGGGTGCTCTGGCCGCTCTGACTGGCGCGCTGCTCGCTGTTGGGTCGCTCTTCCTGGGTGTGAAGTTCGTGATCGGCGGGTGGATCGCTCCGGCGTTCAAGTGGACAAGCTTTGTCGGCATGCGCGAAGTGTGGATTATGACTCCGGTGCTGGTTGTGGCAGCGCTGCTGCTGGCGGTAGTCGCGTCGGCGTTCTCGCTGGCAAAGTATACGAAGGTTTAAAGCGAGGGTGCGATGAGTCAGGTTCGTCAGGTTCGAGGGCGCCGCCGCCGTGCCGCCCTCGCTGTGGGAACAACGGTTGCGTTTATCAGTGCTCTAGGCATCGCCGGCCGCGCTGATGGCGACGCGTTGGCAGCCCCAGCGCAGGCCGCGCCATCACCTGCAGTGCTGATGCCCGCAGCTGACGGTGATGATGATCGCGACTCGGTGGCTCGCAAGCAGGCGGACTCGGCTCAGCATATTGATGAGCTGACCAGTCAGCTTGAGGGAATTGATTCGTCACTGGCGCAGGTGTATGTGGATCTGGAACGTCTCAACGGTCAGATCCCGGGGGCTGAAGCTCAGTTGAAGTCAGCGCAGCAGGCGTTCGAGGCGGCTGACCGCCAGCACCAGTTGGCGCTTGACCAGCTCGACAGTGCTGAAGCTGAGCAGAGCCGTATCGCTCGGGAAATTGATGAAGCTGAAAAGCAGCAAGACGAAGCCAACCAGGCGATCGGTGCCCTCGCCCGTGAAATGTATCGCGGCGACATGTCCAGCCCAGAACTGCTGGCTCTGACCTCGCAGGGGACGGGAGAAATCGGGGATCGTGCAGCTGCAGCTGACACGTTGATGCGTTCGCACACCCGTGCGCTCAATGAGGCTCTGGCGTTGAAGGCTCGCCAGGAAAACCAGGCGCAGCGTCAGGAAGCTGTCACGGAGCGGATCGCAAACCTTGAACAGACAGCACGCCAGGCATCCGAGCAGGCGCGCACCTCCAAGGAAGAAGCCGATAAACATCTGAGCGAATTGACGGCGATGAAGTCGGATCGCGATCAGAAGAAGAAAGAATGGGAGAGCCAGAAGAAGACGGCTCAGAGCCAGTTGACCAAGTGGCAGGAAGAATTTGACGCGATGAGTGCCAAACTTGCTGAGATCGATGCCGCTAACCGCGCCGCAGCAGCTCAGCAGGCAGCCACGTCAGGCAACTTCGCGCCTGCTGGATCCATGTTCACCTCTCCGCTGCATATTCCGCTGCAGATCACTTCTCCCTTTGGGTGGCGTCACCACCCGATTCTGGGTGTGGACAGGTATCACAACGGAACTGACTTTGCTGCTCCGTGTGGTTCTCCCCAGTATCCGATTGCTCCGGGGACGGTGGTGGCTGCTCAGCAGGAGACGGCCGGCGGCAACGTGCTGTACATCAACCACGGCATGATTAACGGTCATTCGTGGGTTTCTGCGCACGTGCACCTGTCGAGTTTCGCTGTGCCGGTGGGTGCTCACGTGGACCGTTCGACCGTTGTGGGATATACCGGTGCGACGGGGTATGCGACCGGATGTCACCTGCACCTGTCGTTGATGCAGGACGGTGTGGACGTTGATCCGACCGATTTCCTGTAGAATGGGTGGCTGCTGATTGAGCGGTGCTGGAGGGTACCCTCGTCAATCCTGGGAGGAGGGGACATGCCGAAGGACTGGAAGAAACCGAAACTGAGCGAGGCGCAGAAGCGCAAGGAAGATTCTGACGCGAAGAAGATGATTGCACGCAACAAGAAGGCGCTGCATGACTATTCGATAGATGAGTCGTTTGAGGCCGGTCTTGTCCTGTCCGGGACCGAGGTCAAGGCGCTGCGGATGGGACGCGCGTCGTTGGTTGATGCGTGGGTGGAAGCGCGCGATGGGGAAGCGTGGCTCTATCAGGCGAATATTCCCATGTATTCGCAGGGTTCCTGGAACAATCACACGCCGACCCGTAAGCGCAAGCTCCTGCTGCATCGTGATGAGATTGCACGTCTGGAACAGCGCAGCCAGGCCAAAGGTATGACGATTGTGCCGTTGGAACTGTATTTTGTGCGCGGGCGCGTCAAGGTTGAGATTGCGCTTGCCCAGGGCAAGCAGGAGTGGGACAAGCGTCAGGCGTTGCGCGAGGCTCAGGATAAGCGTGAAGCTGAGCGTGCGATGCGGCGCTACGTGAAGCAGGCTCGTCACTGACGAGGGTGGCCGGCCTTGCTGGTTTCAACTGGCTATTGAAAGTGTACCGACTGCTCGCTATACTGAAACGTCCGGCGCTGGTGAAGCTGCGAAAGCGGCGCGGCGACGGGTTTGTGAATTACATAGGGGATGATCGGTTTCGACGGTGGTCGTCAATCGAGGGGAAGCGGGTCGAGGACGCATGCTCATCTCGTCAACGATGCGTGCAAACCAATAGGTGCCGAACAGAATCGCACCGACTACGTTCTCGCCGCCTGATATTGCGGCTTGAGAGCCTTTAGTCCGTCAGCCCGGGTGATGCTCCCAGCCCGGATCCTGGCGTCGTTTAGGGAGCCACTGGATGGGCGCCTTGTCAGTGGGCGGTCGTCAACACTTAGCTGACTAAGCTTGCCTCATCTGGTTTGTCAGTAGAGGCGGGTCGAAAATCTTTTGGCAAACTGCACCCGGAGAAGACCTCGGGGGCGGCTGTCGGACGGGGGTTCGATTCCCCCCATCTCCACTATTGCCCCGCTGCCTCGTTGAGGTGGCGGGGTTTTTCGTTGCAATAGTGCGGAATACTCCCTATCCGTAGTTACGTGTTTGTTTGTGGTTTATAGTGGTTTTTGTTGGTTTCATGTTGCACGTGGGTTGCACGACAAGTTGCACGCCAGACTTCGTGCAACAGTGAGGAGAGGGCCGTGGGCAAGCGCCGAGGATTTGGAAACATCCGCAAACTACCGTCCGGCAGGTTCCAAGCCTCCTACCGTGGCCCTGACGGTGAGCGGCACAACGCGCCCATCACTTTTGAACGCAAGCGCCAGGCAGAACAATGGCTAGCCACAGTGCAGGCCAGTATCGCTACCGGCACGTGGCAGAGCGAGGAAGAGCAGAAGCAGGAACGCGTGTCACGGCTGGAGGCTGAGCAGGCCGCGCAGCTCACGTTCACTGACTGGTCCGCCCGGTGGCTAGCGTCGCTGGAGAGTATCGGCAGGGCTGAGAAAACAATCCAGACATACACGTACAGGGTCCGACAACTGCGTGAGGTGTTTGGTGGCACGCCTATCGTGCTGATCACGCCTGATGACGTTCAGGACTGGTACGACCAATCGATGAAAGAGCGTGGGCAGGGCGTCACTAGACCCCTCTACATGACGCTCTCGTCGTGCCTGGGAGCAGCAGTCAAGGCCGGTAAACTCGCCTCGTCGCCGTGCCGCGTGCAGGGTGGGCAGCAGCACAAGCCGGTCAGCGAGCCACAGCGTCAGGTGGCTACGCCCGGTGAGGTGCTGGCGTGTGCTGACGCGATGCCACTAAGCCTGAGGTTGACTGTCCTGTTGGCTGCGTGGTGCGCATTACGTGAGGGTGAGATTATCGGGCTCAGGCGCGCGGATTTCACGCTGACCGAGGAACCGACCGTGAGTGTTGAGCGTCAGGTGCAATACATCGCGGGGCGCGGCGCGGTGGTGGTGCCTCCGAAGAGCGAGACCGGCAGACGCACAATCAGCATCCCCGCGTCACTCGTGCCGGTCATACAGGCGCACCTGGACGAGTGGGCAGCAGTAGGGGCTGGCGGGCTGGTGTTTCACCGTGAGGGCGACATGTCGATGCCAGTGCATCCGAACACGCTCAGGGCAGCGTGGAACCGCGCGCGAGAGAAAGCGGGGATCCCGTGGTTTAAGTTCCACGACCTGCGGCATACCGGACTGACGGTGTATGCGCAGCAGGGAGCCACATTAGCTGAGCTGCTGTATCGTGGCGGGCATTCGGATGTCGAGGTGGCGTTGAGATATCAGCATGCGACGGTGGAGAGGGATAGGGCTTTGACTGGTCTGATGGACACCCACATAATAGTGTGATGTAGTTCACACTGTACTGTATTGCGTGATACAGTCGGGTGTGCTTATAATAGAAGCACAAAGAGGGGAAGACGAAAGGTCAAGCCCCCAGGGAGCGAGAAAGGCTCACAAAAATGACACGCATGGCCACTGACAAGCAGATCGCATTCATCGAAAAACTACGCGCTGAAAACCTCATCCCAACGGAGGGACAAGAGGAAATCCAGATCCCGGCCACGGCAATCGCGCAGATCATGCAGGAAGAGACAATTTTTCCGCTGACACGCAAAATGGCGCGCCAAATGAGGCGCGACGGCGCGGACGAGGACACGATCCAGAAAGCGCGGGACACTGAGTACGCGCGGCTCGCAGCAGAGCACACGATCGAATCCTACCTGCCAGCAGCGCAGGCCATTTTGGATGCTGAGTGGGAGCGCGGAGTGTGGGCAATGACCGCTGACCCCGCGCAGCTCACGATCAGTGAGGCCAGTGAGCTGATCGATATTCTGAAAGCCCCGATGTCGGTGGGTCACTGGCGTCGACTTTTCAACCAGGCTGGCGATGACGCTTTCGACTACGCGCACAACGCCAGGTATCAGATGATGGTGACCCGCTGGATGGACGAGCACGAAAACTGATCAGCATAAAAAATGATGGCCTCGCACCCGGCTGGCAATGGACGCCAGTAGGTGCGAGGCACACGAGAAAAGGGGCTTGAAAAATGACGATGAGTTATACGGACCTTGAGCGCGCGGTCAGTGAGGCACTGTCGCACTGCGAGGGCGAATACGATGTCGACGAGATTGTCAGTGACCTGTGGAAAGACGATCTCACAGTAGACAGCCCGGAATTTTGGGACATTGTGCTGCGGCACGAGCTGACGGAGGACGAGCAGGCACGGCGCGCCCTGGAGGCTGAAATGGAGCAGGACGCGCGGCGAGCCAAAATGGTCGACGAGGCAGAACGCCAGCACAACAGGAACAAGTATGATCGCCGGTTCCTGCCTCCCACTAGTAGGGAGATTGTCGACGCGCTGCACAAGGTGCGCAAGGCAGCCCTCAACCTGCGCACACCGGCTGAGAAAGACAAGGGCGTCGCCGTGAAGCTACGCTCGACGGAAATACGCGGCTTCAAACGCACTGTGCAGCTGATCGACCTGCGACAACTCGACCCCTCGCACCCGGACTGGACGGGCGACCACCGATTAGCATCACACGAGTGGGACGAGGACGAGCAGATCATAGGCGACGCGCTCCAATACGAGCACGCTTATAGTGAGCGCATGACCAGCCTGACACGTAGGGTGGAGCAGGCGCGCACACAGATCAGGCAAGCCATGCAGCAGCGCACAGACGGCGAGCACGAGCTGGAGCAGGCTGAAAAAGAGCTACAAGCCGAAATGGGAGGCCGTCCCGTCCGCAAGCGAATCACGAGTGACGAGGCTCAGTGGATCGGAGACGCGCGCAGAGCACTGGGACTATCGCAGGGGGAAATGGCGCGTATGTTCCCAATGGAGGATGGCAAGCGTCTTGAGCAGGTCAAATTACACCGGTGGGAGACCGGCAAGCACTCTATGCCAGCGCACGCGCCCGGCGTCGTGCAGGGGGTTGTTGATGACTTCCTGCGTGACGTGCAGACGATCAGGGACGGCGGCGAGGTCCGGTCTCCTTGGGTGAGGATTGCGCGCTTTTGGGCCTCCCGTCCCGAACTCCACCTGTGATACAGTAAGCAACATAACTGCCCCGCGGTAGCGGGGATGAGCCCATGTAATGTGAATTCTTCACGTTAGGCCATGAAAATTGGCTGGCTTTGTGCCCTGCGTCAGCAGGGAAAATGGGGTGCCACCCCGACGGGATGTTGAGATCCCAAAGGGTGGCACCCCTCTCCTATATGTCTCACTTGTTCATGTCAGGATGAAAGCGGCGCACCGTCTCATCCACCTCGGTGAACCTTTTCTTGGTCTCCGACGCGAGGTCCCTGACTTCCTGACGCGTCTCATTCACCCTCGAGTGCAGCAGCTCCCGGTCGCGCGTCGCGTTCTCGGTCGCAGACCGCAGGTCCTGACGGATGCCGAGGACGCGTTCTTCGCTTTGCTGGTCGCGCTGGTGCTGCTCGTGCTGGGCTTCCCGCGTCTGCCTGTCCTGATCCGACAAGCTCAGCTTGATCTCTTTGAGTTGTTGTATGACTTGGCCTGAGAAATCGTGAAACTCGCCTGACAGGCGGTCTAAATCGTCGCGTAGGTTCATGTCGTGATTATTCGCCACCTGCTCGTGTGTCGCGTCTGCCGTGTGTGCAATACCGGTGAGGCGGTCCTCGAATTTGCGTGTGATGACCTTGACTATGGCTGTGATACCACCGAGTAGGGCGACGATGAGGGCGATCAGTCCGGCTCCGACTTCTGGGGCTGACAGGGCGACAGCGACCGTGTCCGGCATGGCTGTCATGCTCATACGCGACCACCTGGCCTGTCGTCCTGGGCGAGGTGTTTGGGCCGGTACGGCGCGCTGTCCGCGTTTTCGCCGCCTGGCGTGACGCGGCCTACCCAGTCGATCACCCCGGCCTGTTTGAGGATGGTGAATGCGGTGCTGGCCGCGCCGATGACGATGCCTGCTTGTGTGCAGAATATTCGCCATGAGGCGGGGTAAGCGCCCGCAGCCCACACGAGCACCCCGAGCAGAATCCCCGCCACCAGCACAATCAGACGACGCCTGTTTGCCGTCCACTCAGGGCGGTCGAAAACCGCCTGCACCAGCGGCCAAAGAAAACCGACCAAGCCACACGATATTAACGGATCCAGATTCAACCCGAGCATGTTCATTTCCTCCCTAGCTGACGATTGATTGCACGCTGCATGGCGCGCACAGAGTCGGCACCGATATACCCGTCCACGCTCACCTTGTAGTACTGCTGCAGCCCACGGGCGAAAGCCGGTCCCGCGATCCCGTCAGGTGTGGTGCGGAAGGCTTTTTGCATCTTGGCGATGAGCTGGCTGCCCTGGGCGCTCTCGCCCTCCCACTGCCAGCCACTGCCAGCCCACGCGCAGGCCGGGAAATACTGCATGTTCGGCGCGTACTGTGAGCTGATGATCCCGTCGATCGGCGTGCCGTTGATGCGCTGCAGGGCTCGCGTGGTGGTTTTGCCCCAGTCGCCGTCCACTGCGAGAGTTCCAGTGGGCACCACCGGGCGCGGCGCTCCCGAATAATTGGGGCGGATCACGGCAATAATCACGGAGTGGTCGCGTACACGACGCTTGACGCGCCCGCCATCAGTATTGCCCTCGATGGTCTGCATCTTGTAGGAGTAGGGGATTTCGCAGAAGCCCACGTGGTCAGCTACGCCATCGGAATCCCAGTCGAAGCACACGATGTCCCCTGCCCGCGCCTGAGTGACACCAACCAGCCAGCCGCGTCGGCGCGCCTCAACGATCATGTACGGCACGTACGCGTAGTCGAAGTCCGTAATCCCGTTTGCGCGCAGGCAGTAGGTTATGAACATTGCGCAGTAGGGAACACCGCTCGTCCCGTAGTAGTCGCCGTGGCGGGCAGCGAATTCCCGCCCGTACTTTGTGCCCTCCAGAGGGTCACCAAAACGCCAGTATCCGACCTCGCCGGACGCGGTGGCGAGAACCTGTAGTGCGGTTGCCATCAGTATTCCACCTCCACGATTTCGGCCGCGTCGTCCGGCGTGCTGGTTGCTGTGTCGCCGTGCTCCATCAAAGCTTCGAATTCTTCTTGTCCGTCCACCTTTTTCCTCCTCAAAATGGGCATAAATAAGCCCGGCAGTCGGAGTGACTGTCGGGAATCGTTGTGGTGTTTTGTTTATCCGGCTGGAACGTACACGCACGACAGCGGCACGATCATGCCGGGGTCATCGCCGATCGCCGTGTACCCCTGCACTCCGACTACACCACTACCGCTCATATACAGCTCGGACGCCTGTCCACGGCTCGTGACACTACTGCCGATGAACTGCGTGCCAGCCGGGCGGAGCGCCTTGTCCGGCATGGTCACGAGACTACTCAGATACCCACCGGACCGGCGCTCCACCGCACCAGTTACTACGACAATGCCTGCCAGTTGCCTGTACTGGGGCGTGTGGCCGAGCACTCCACCCCACCCGCTCGACACGGTGAGCGGCTTCCATCCGGTGGTTACTAGGTATGGGAGAGAATCGCCTGCTGGCGGTAGCTGTCGCGTCAGCATCACCGGCTGGGAGGGAGTGATCCCGTCGATGTCCACGCTCGCAATAGGGTACGTCGCAACGCTAGATCCCCTGATGATCGAGCCAGATACAGAAGGAGTTGAGGGTGTTCCACTGGTTGACGTTCCCCGCACGGCAGTCAACGTGACTGATTCGACGCCACTGTTAGAGTCGCGCGAATAGCGCACACAAATCAAGTCCCGACGCTTATAGCCCGACGAGCCCGACTGGATCGTCACTGTCTCCGCAGCAGTAATACGCACGAACCGCCCGTCCAGCAGGAGCATCATCGGCGGGACGACTACCTTGTTCGCGTTCTGTAAGGTCACCTCGGGGAACGTGCCATTGTAGTTTTGCAACTGGATAACGCCGGTTCCCGACACTGCTGCCTGGTACGCGCCGATGTCTTCAGATGAGATATGCGGGACACCAGCTTTTCCGGTCACTAGCTCCATTGCCATTCTTGTCACTCTCCTTCAATGCTTACCGTGGTCATAAACTGTTGGAACTCGATGTCATGCCGCTGCTGCAACGGTTTCCACGCCTTGAAGCACGCCTCGCACAGCAGCTTGTAGGACTCCACGTCAGCAGCATCCCACCGGCGAATGTCATGCCAATCCTTCGCAGGGTCTCCTTTCGCGATAATCGCACTTGTCTGGCAGCGGTCGCATGTGTAGCGCGTGAGGTCAGTCGTGCGCATTAGCTTCTCCTTTCCCATAGAAATCCGTCTAGCGAGTCGCGCAAGCTCCACGCGGTTCCGGGCGCGTACCGTGACGGATTAACGTTCTTAGTCGAATGAAATAGCGCGCCCACCGGGTAGCAGGCTGTGAAAATGGTTGCCGTGTCGCTGGCATCACCAGGAGGACCTTGCGGCCCCGGATCTCCTTGAGGGCCTTGCGGTCCTACAGGACCTGTACCACCACGTGGGCCTACGGGGCCGCGCGCACCTGTGGGGCCTTGCGGGCCTGTCGGGATTGTGAAGCGCAGGACCGCTGACGTTGCTGACCCCACGTTTTCGACGTACGCGTCAGACCCAGCAGGGCCAGTGGTTGTCGCCCCGATTTCGATTGACGCAGCGCTGCCGGGATCGCCCTTGTCGCCTTTCAGATTTTTCAAATCGGCTGCAGCTACGTCCGCGTCGATCCGGTTCCCAGTGATTGTGATGCCTCGGCCAGCCGTGTATGAGACGCTTCCTGCCCGCTCACCGCTACCGTCGCTTCTGGTAGTTGAAGATTGAGCTGATTCGCCTTCGCCGACGTCCACGGACACGGTGAGGACACCACTATTGGACACTTTCACGATTTTCTTGACCACGCGGGCAGTAGCACGGATACCCGTCGCATCATCGGTAGCGGTCACAGTGTCGCCCACATCAATGTCAGCAGCGTCCCCAATGATCTCCAGATCAACGCTAGTCGCGCCGCCAGCCAACTCTGCGAGTTTCTTCTCCACACTAGCAACCAGCTCTTGGCCGCTCTTGTTCGACAATTCGTAAGTTGCTTGCACCTCGCGTATGCCAGTCATGCTCTGCCGCGCGGACACAGCACCGTTAGCGTCCGCATAGCGGTGAACAATTTCGCGTGCCCTGAGCTCGCCTTTACCAAGGCCGATTAAATGGTTGACACCAGCACTGTCATGTGCGGCGGTGAACCGTGCGCGCTCACTCACCACCTGATGAATAGCAGCCGGCTTCACAGTCAGGCTCACCTGGTTGTCAGCGCACATGATAACGAGCTTTGTTGACGTGCGGTCCAGCAGCTTCTGAATTCCCGCGTGCAACGTGACGTACCGGTCGAACTGCCAAGCGGACACAGACCGCCCCGATGGGGCTGTACTCACGGTTAGGAGGCTGGACAGGCCAGCCGTGTCAACCAGTTTCCTGACAATAGCTGCGACGTCTCCTGAAAGGGTCAAATAGTCGGCACCCATGGGCGGCTCAATGATGCGCGTCTCCAGCACGCCTGTCCACGTTCTCCCCGCATACTCGTACATTCCTGGCGTGCTTGTTGACGTTTTCACCTGGTCGATAATCCCGCCGTAAGGCGTGCCATCCATCCACACCAGACTCCCGGCAGGTAGGTGAACACCAGTTGTCAGTTCGAAGTTGTTTTCTGACTTCCCGTAGGCAAGATCCAGCGTGTACTGTGCCAACTCCATGATCGGGGTGAGCTGCTGGGATGCGACAACAAGGGGGACAGTTTCGCGATACGTCACCATGCGTGCTGCCTCCGATAAATCGGTGTCACGTCAAAATCAAACGCGCCCGGGTACGACACTTCGAGTGCTCGCGGTGGAAGCGGCTGGAAAATATACTCACCGCGATCCAACCCTTCTCCTCTAACAGCTTTCGGGAAAACGTCCGTTTCCACACCGTTAGACGCGGTAACCAGCACCGTTCGTGAAAGCGGGTCGACCGTCAGATATCCGTCCGCAGGGACTTCCGTCATGACCTGGAACCGGTTGTCCCCGATCTGTACCGTCGGGTTTGCGCACGGCCCGAAGATACGCAGCCTCATGAGCACATCGACAGCATCTAGAGTGTTTTCATCCGCCCCAATCCGTTCGATGGAGGCGACACCAGCAAGGTCATACTCGTGGTCATAGTCGTGGTCGAGCGCCACGTCAGTTTGCTCAGTGCGGACGATCGACACGGTTTCCCCTTCCAGCATCCACCAGCCGTCAAGAAGGGCGAGTGTCAGGGTGGCGGTCGAAAACCGTGGGGTGACTTCGGTGACCTCAATGGTGGGGATCTGGCAGTGCTGCATCCACCTGTCAATCGTGACCAGAGCGGGAGCCGCGTCAAGCTGGGTTGAAGCGGCGCGCATCAACCGCTTGAGCGAACGCACTCCCTGCTCCGCGTGTGTTTTCACTTCCAGTTGGATTTCTCGTGCTGGCCGCGTTAGTGCGGAGATTCCATGACCTGTGAGCTCGTAGTCGGAAGCGTATCCGCGTATCGTGGTTGCGGTTTGCGCGTACAGGCCTTGATCGCCCGACAGGCTGAAAACCTCAGGGTTAAACGCGGTTCCGAACGTCAACCTGATTGACTCCACCTAAACCCTCCTGCATTATTTGATTCTCGCGAGGTCGCGCGCGCTCATCACCGGCGTGTACCTGGCAATGTTGACCGGCATTTCCTCTCGGAGCGCGCGCAACTGCTCCACCACGTCAGCCTGCTGGCCAGCAACATTCATGACGGATGCCAATGCTCCGGACGCGTGGAAGCTCAACGATTGGGGAGTGAATCCGCGCTGCGCGTCGTCCCACCCGGCTTTCAGCGCCTGGCTAAACCCGCGCCCAAACTCGCCCGATGAGGCGATCCGCTGCCTACCGTCGGCAAGCGTTGACTCCACCGCGTCAGTGAACACTTTCGACCGCTGCGTGACGCCAGTCGCAAGCGCTTCAACGATTGATCGGCCAGAGTACAGAGTCCACCCTCTACCGGAGAACGGTCCCTCTTTCGCGGGGGAGAACGGCAGGAGGTTACGCGCCGCAGACAGCACGTTCGACACCGCGTTCTTCACTCCGCTGACCATGCTGCCGATACCATCGATCAGGCCGCTGATGATCGCTTTACCAGAGTCAAAGAGCATCCGCCCAGCATTCCCAATCCCATTCATGAGCATCGACGGAATCTCTTTCGCCTTGCTGAGCACTCCAGGCAGCGCGTTCACCAAGCCACTGATGATCTGCCCAATGGCCTGAATACCGGCCTGCAGAAGACGCGGGAAGTTCTGGGCAAGCACTGTCACAATGGTCGTAATGATTTGCGGAACCATCGAGATCAGCGCGGGGATCGCTTGCACGAGACCAGAAATCAGTGCCGTCAGCAGCTGAATACCAGCGTTAATAATCAGTGGAAGATTATCGATCAGGGTCGTGACAGTCGTGTTGATGACTTGCGGGAGCATTCCGATCAACATGGGGATTGCCGTCACGATCCCATTAATCAGCGCGGTCAACAGCTCCACGCCTGTCTGAATGATCATCGGGAGCGATTCCACAATGCCAGTAATCAGCGTGTTAATGATCTGCGGGAGCATCTCAATGAGCATAGGGAGCGCACTGAGCACGCCATCAACGAGGCCTTTCAGAAGCGTGAGCCCAGACTGGATGAGCAACGGGATCTGCTGGACCAAGCCCAGCACGAGAGTCAACACTGCCTGCACTGCGAGCGGAATCAGCGTGGGCAGCGCTGCCGACAGACCAGTGACCAGTGACTGAATGATCTGCCCCGCGCCAGACAAGAGAGTGGGGAGCGCACTGATGATCGCTTCCAGCAGTGTCGTAATAACCTGCGTGCCGGTCTGAATGAACATCGGAATGTTCGCCACCAGCTGGGAGACGAATCCTTGCACCATTGCGGGCAGTTGCGCGGCGAACTGGTTGATCTGGCCGAACAGCTCAGCCCCACCATTGGAGACAACCGCGCCAAGACCAGCCACCAAGCCAGCAGCGAGCGCTCCGAATGAAAGGAACTTGAGGAAGCGGCCTGGCTTGAAGAAGTCCCCAATAACGCCGCCAACTTTTTCGAGGGGGCCTTGCAGCCCCTCGCCGAGCCCGCCGAACGCGCTTGCGAGAGAGTCCTTAACAGGGCTCAGGGCTGAACCGATCTTCCCGCCGAAGTCACTGATCTTACTGGTGATGGGGGAGAACACGCCGCTAATCTTCTCGCCTAGCGGGGAAATCGCGCCGGTGATCTTGCCTGTAAGCCCTGAGACGGCTTCACTGACTTTCCCGCCGATGCCTTTGAGCGCTTCACCGATCTGACTTCCCTTATCCGCCAGAGCCTGCTTGATAGCGTCGACTTTGAATAGGTCTTTGCCAATGTCGCCAACATGGGAGAAAGCGTCCTTGACGTACTCCCAGCGCACCGACAGGTCCTCACTGAACGAGGAGAGCGCGTCTCCGATTGACTGGGTGCTGGTCGACAGCCTGCCGGGAATGTCATCGAGCGGGCTGAACATTTTCGACCACGAGGGAGCATTCTTCAAGATGTCTCCACCGAACGTGAGCGCGGCGAACCCGCCAGCAGCCTGAGCCAGTCTCCCAGCAAGTTCCCCGGCGTTGAATGACCCATCTTCGAGAGACTGGTTGAACGCGTCAAGCTTTCCTGACGCCCACTCCACAGCCTGAGCGAGCTTGTCGCCAAACCCGTCGACCAATGGTTGGAGCGCTTCGGTGAGGTTATCGATGACAGGGATCGCCTTGTTTGCCAGGTCTCTTAGCCCGTTCATGACGGGGGTTGCGAACTTCTCGCCAGTGCGGGACAGGGCTGCTCGCACGTTCGCCATCGCGCCGTCGAATGTTTCCCCGGCCTTGAGAGCGGCACCGCCCATGCCCTCTTCCATAGCGTCAGCGAACGTCTGGAAGTCGATCTGCCCCTTGCTGACCATGTCGGAGATTTCCCCGGACGTCTTGCCCAGGTGCTTTCCGAGCATGGCGAGGACGGGGATCCCGGAGGACATGAGTTGGAGCATGTCGTCGCCTTGAAGTTTTCCGCGCGCAGCGACCGACCCGAAGATCGTGCCAATGTCGTTCAGAGAGCGGCCTGAGATTTGCGCCGTGTCGGCAACAGTTTTGAGAACTTTCGTCATGTGCGCGCCGGACTGCACGCCTGCAGCAGACAGTGAGGCCGCCACTGTTGCCGCGTCACCCAGCCCGTAGGCGGTGCCTTTCACGGAGTCCAACGCGCTTTTCATGATGGTTGACACGGAATTGGTGTCGTGCCCTAAGCCTTTCAGCTTGGCTTGCGCCCGCTCAATGTTCAGCGCGCGCTCAAAACCGCCTTTGCCTGCAAGCCCAGCCAGCCCACCGCCGATAGCGGTAATAGCGCCAAGCCCCAAACTGCCGACAGTCTTGAACGCTCCGCCAGCACGCTTGACCAGCCCGGAGAACCCGGTCTTGGAGCCGCGCTGCACGGACTGGTCGACCGTGCCCTCAATCGACTTGCCGAAGCCCCTGCCTGAGGGGACTACCTGCACGTATACGGTGCCGACATCTTGAGCCACCTACACCAACCCCCCCTGACTCTCTAGAAGTTGAAAACCTCATGCAAACGTTCGCGCGCCTGCAATGTTTCCGCGCTGACTTTCATGCTTTTCACCCGGGCGAACGGGTCAAGGCGCGTTTCTAGCCACGGCCTGTATGACACGGGCCTTCCTTTGATACGTTTTTCTGCCGCTGCCTGATCCCAGAACACTGCTTCCGCGCCCGTTGGGATGTACCACGCGCCGGTAAGAGCCGTCCACGAGTGGGACGAATGGTCCATGAGAATCTGCCTGGTGGCTTCCCACGCGCCACCAAAACTGATCGCGCACCGGTTCTTCCCATGAGCCCATTCGGCCCACCGCAATGGCTGCCACACGAGGCCGAACGCTGCCAGCCAATCGACTGTCAGCGCGTGCCTGTGGTTCTGGTAGAGAACGAGGAGGAAAGCGCTTTTGGGTCCAGCTCGGACTGCTCCGCCCACGTTTGAACGGTCGCAGCCAAGTAGGCCAGCGGGTTGTCGCTCGTGCGCAACGCGTTCCAAAAGTTGGGTTGCATTGCCTCGAAGTACGCGAGAAACACGCTGGTAATATGCGCGTCATCCGCCTCACTGCGCAGCGGCTTCGACTTCGCGAGGAACACGGCCTGCACGAGCTCGATAGGCAGGTTCGACGAGTTCAGGTTAGGCAGGTCCAGTTTCACTCCCAGGACGTCCAGGTGGACGTCTTCCAGCTCGTCGGTCGTGTCGAGGGCGACCTCGACAGGCGTGTAAGTCGTCTCTGCCATCACTTTTCCTCGCTTCTAGCAGGACCAGACGAGGCAGCGGACTTCGCGGCGTCTTCAACGAAGCCGAACAGGGAGAACATGTGCTTGCCCGGCAGGCGTTTCATCTTGAACGTCAAGCTCATCGAAATCATTGCCGTGTACTTCAACGACACGTCGTCACGATCACCGACGCTGGAAGACGGCACGTACAGCACCATCGGACGCCCCTTGTGGTCGAGAGCCGCTAGCACAAGTTCCCACTCAGCAGAGGTGGACGCGTCATCAACATGGATCGCGCCCTCACTATCAGCCTGCACGCCGAAATATGCGGCAGCGACCTCACGACGGCACTCCACGCCAGCCAGTTGCAGCGTCCAATAGCCGCCAGTCGATTCGGAGATAATCACGTCCCCGTTATGCCCCTTCAGCTCTGTTTCCTCACCTGACTCGGGGTGCAGGACAGCCCCGTCTTCAGTGGAATAGCCGATGGGCTCTTTCCCCGCGGGCGGGGTCCACTTCTTCGACGTGGGGACTGCGCTCCCGGTGAGAGTGCCCTTAGGGAACAGGAACAGCGCGTACTGCTTGATGACTTTCGCGCGGTCAGCATCATTCATCTCAGTGATGTAATCAGTTTCAGACATTGTCATGTCCTTTCAATAGACGGGTTAGTTGGTCACGTGTAGTAGAAGAACCCCGTACGCTGCTATCGCACCGTTACTGTCGGGCGTGCGAATGGGGCCAGAATCGACTTCGCAGTGCACGATCCTGCCAGGGCATGTAGCCAGGACATTGCACGCGTCGTCGAAGATTTCAGCAGCCTCGTTAAAGTCACCGGTCAGCGCTTCCGTGATGACCGAGACTGTGAGCTGGAGACGCACATACCGAGTCACAGAGGTGATGCTGCTGGAGGGGACAGGCTCAATAACGAGCAGCTTGTATGGCGCGCCCAGGCGCGGAGTATGCTCAGCGACCATCACGCCGTCGAGCCGCTTACCGAGCAGGGCGACAAGCTCGTGAGCCAGCTTGCGTGTTGAAACATAGGGAATCATGTGACCCTCGTATTCGCGAGAATTTCTTGCAGGACGCCACGGTTGCCAGCGTTCGTGATTGCTACCGCCCCGTTTCTCGTCTTGCCTTGGGTTTGATCACGCACGAACACGTAGGAGCGCCCGCCGCTGGCTGCTTCCAGCCCCTCGTGACACTTGCGTTGAATCGCGCGGCTCTTCAACACCTGCTGGGAGAACTCGCGACGGTTGAAAACAAACTTTGTTCGCCCCACCGCTCACCCCTTCTTCCACCCGACGCTGATCACATCACCGACATGCCCGCCACCGCGTTTGCGGTGCCACACGGCAGGCTCGCTCACGACGAGGAGGCGCTGCCCGCGCACCACCGCAACATCGCCCTCACGCACGCCGGTTGGTGTACGCGACCGCGCGTAAATGTCGTACGCGACAGTCACGCCAGTAGAGACCGGCGTGTCCTGGTCTGTGCGTGACACTGGTGCGACGAGCGCGCTAGTACTCAACACAGGCGTTGTGCGCCCCTCACTGGTAGGCCGGAAGAATTCCACGACTTCACTCACCGCGCGGTCTCCCGTCTGCCATGTCCACGAAGAACGCGCGCTGGCCTGCAATACCAAGCGCCTTGCGTTCACTCCTCGTCAAGTACAGGTCGCCGTCAGCGTTAGAAAACGTGAATGACTCCGTGAACGGGCCGTCTGTTTCCGAGCGTTGAGTGATCCCCGCCCAGTCGCCTGCCAGCATGGCTCGTTTCACCATCTGGCAGGCAACACGAACCACGCGCTCTTCCGGCAGGGTCCCCCAGTGGGAGCATTCGGCCTTAATCACGTCCACAGCGTCGGCCAGCAGTTTTTCTGCCTGCTTCTGCTCATCTCCCAAGAGTGGGTGCCACCGTGATTCCAGCTCTCCAACAGTGACAACCACGGTGGCATCCTTACTCATGCGTCATCACCTTTTTCAGCCGCGCGCGCCCGACGCCTTGGCCTTGAGCACTGCAAACGCATGCGGGTCAACAACAGCGGTCGTCAGCACGCATTCAGTACGGTAGGCGATCTGGTTGTAGCCCTTCAGGTCCATGCCCGTGGAGTCAGGATCACCGTATTCGATGATCTCGGAGTACACGTCGCGCACCAGACCCCAGCGGATCATGTTGAAGTCACCCATGATTGCCAGCACGCCGGTCTCGGGAGTGATCAGGCGACCGTTCACAGTGCCTGACGTGGCTGCAGGAATCGAATCCAAATACCCGGCATTCAGGTTAAGCGGAATCTCAGGGAACAAGCGCTGGCCAGTGGCTGCGACTCGTTCTTTGCGCAGCATTGACGCCCACGTCTTCGACAAGGCCACGCCGTTAATGTCGTACTCGTCAACCACTGCGTCTGCCAAAAGGTCAATGTCATTGACCGGCTTGCCTGAAGACGTCACCTGCACGCCGGATGTTGCCAGGCCTGTCGCACCGTCAATCGGGGTCTTGGGCTTGGGGTTGAACGCGTGGAAAACGATGTAGTCCAGGGCGCGGCCAATGGCCTTTGACTGGTCTTCCTGGATCTTCGAGATGATCTCCAGGCGATCGTCCTCGTCAGCCCACTTAAGCTCGTCGGTCACGCGAGTGGTCGTCACGAGCTTGTGACGCTTCGCGGCAACAGTGGACAGTTCCTGCTCGTAAGAGCCTTTCTTTGCGCCCTCGGAAACAATCTCCGCTTCAGACGCCCCGTTGAACACGAGGTATTCCTTGTCAGCAAACAGCTGAGGTTCGGAAGGGGAGAGTTTCGCGATGACGGAATCGTCCTTAGTCTTTGTCGCAATAGAAGCGACAACCTCCTTGGGGAGGGC
>OJYO01000006.1_pt1 | contig 94793 bp, 80 predicted proteins | sample 1600971 | NCBI WGS metagenome assembly OJYO01 (sample SAMN04436979, study PRJEB24849) | human gut metagenome | biome: human gut; feature: NICU; material: stool | host: Homo sapiens | place: USA: Saint Louis, MO | collected 2010-08-08 | reverse complement strand
CCGATTCCTGAATCCTCTGGTTATCTGTCGGCCCGGGGAGTTCATGCCGGAGATAGGCCAAGGCAAAGTTTCCCCACAATGAGTGCACTACGGAGAATTGGGCATCAAAAGTAACTGAGGAGCCTCCCTCCACCTCGAACAAGTTCGTCAACGGATGGTTGATCGATGAATCAAGAACAACATCGTCGCCCACTTCGCGCTCAAACTGCTCGACAAGATTGCCGTTCAACGTGAGCTGGTGTGTACCCACATGTCCTAGGCCAATACGATGCGTTCCATGTTCGGGAAGATTGATGTTTCCCGTTAGGCGAATTGTCTCTGCTCCGTCGACAAGGTCGCGGACTTTTCCCCTCCACGCTTGCGTTTCACTTGATAGCTCGTGCCCATCTTTGTCATATTGTCGAACCAACACTCCTGGACACCCAGCCGGGTCACTTAGCCTTTCAGCAGATAGAGCCGGCGCGTGGATCCTGGAATTCACTCCCTGTGCGAGTGTGATCTTCGCATCAGGAAATGCGCGATGCATTCCTTCTTCAGGGGACACAACATGTGCTGGATTCACGTGCGCAGAACCCCCACCCTGGACGTACGCATCCACTGCATTTGGGCCTATCAGTGCCAGTGAGGAGGGCGGCGTACTGAGTGGGACCGAATTATGGTTTTTCAGAACTACTGTCCCAGCGGTGGCAAGGTCAAGCAGGACAGTGTGATCTGAGGCTTCCAGTTTTGCAGGTACATGTTCGCCCAACTTACCCACTTGATCTGCCAATCTCAGCAGACGACGCACTTTGTCGTCGATCAGTGACTCGTCAACTTTCCCTTTCTCCACTGCCTGAACAAGTTGGTCGCCCCATGGGCCGTCAGGGCCGGGCATCACAATGTCAAGACCTGCATTTGCAGATTCTTCTGTCGTTAAAGTAGCGGTCCAGTCTGAAATAATCGGTCCTTGAAAGCCAAGCTCTTTCTTGAGTACATCAGTGAGCAAGTGATGGTGATCAGTAGCGCGATTAGATTCCACTCCATCATCAATGGCGTTGTATGCAGCCATGATTGATGCCGGTTGTACCTCTTCGAGGGCGCGCTCAAAAGGAGCCAAATATACTGCCCGCAATACAGCTGGATCCACGGTCGAAATGTAGCGGATTCTCTCAGTTTCCGAATCATTGGCAACGTAGTGTTTCACGCATACGCCCACACCACAGCTTTGTATTCCGCGGATTATCGCATTTGCTGATCGGGATACAAGAAATGGATCCTCCGAAAAGTTTTCGTAATGCCGACCAGATACGGGAGTACGTTGAATATTCACGAGCGGAGCAAGAATAACGTCCACGCCGTGTCGTCGCGCCTCGTACGCCATGAGGCGCCCGGCTTGTTCCAAAAGATCCGCATCCCAGGTTGCGCTCATACATGTGGGAGAGGGAAATAAGAGTGAGGTTTCTTCGTCGGATCCGCCAGTCCCTCTCACGCCAACCGGACCATCCGACATGACAACAGATCGTAAGCCGATTGTCGGTTCCGCTGGCAGACTCCACGTGGTTTCACCAGTGAGCAGGCCAACTTTGGAGCGAAGATCAAGAGCACCGATCTTCGCGTCAATATCCTGTTCCGACGTGTATCGCCGAAGTCCAACGTAAGTCGACATTGTGATCTCCAGTGATCGAGTAGTTCACGCAAGTCATGCGCATTCCGTCTTTGTGTGAGCTAGATTAACACAACTTACTGACAAGTCAGTAAGTTACGGACGAAGTGTTACCAATGCGATACGATGTCTTCATGTCAGTCTCTGAATCGCCATCACGACGTCCTCGTGGCAACCGCGCCACCACACGACGAGAGATCTTGAAAGTCGCAATGAGTGTTTTTGGAGAGCATGGGTACCGCAATGGCTCACTCCAGGAAATAGGCAACCGAGTCGGGATGACGCACTCAGGGATACTTCACCATTTCGGTTCAAAGACAAATCTGCTTCTTGAAGTCGTCCGATTTCGCGACAAATCCGATCTGGAAGAAATCGATAGGGAAGAAGTTCCCAAAGGTGAAGAGCTCTTTCAGCATCTCATGAGAACCGTACAGATTAATTCAAAGCGGCCTGGCGTTGTGCAAACCTATGCAGTCCTGTCTGCCGAATCTGTAACCGATGGCCATCCGGCAAAGGATTACTTCATTGAGCGTTTCTACAATCTGCGCGAAGAAATCGCCGAAGCCATCCAACAATGGTACCCCGACAAGGTTTTTTCTGATGACAGACTAAGTGCAGCGGCATCAGCGCTGATTGGAGCGATGGACGGAATTCAGACGCAGTGGCTTCTCGATCCTGAACACGTAGACCTTGTTGAGTCCACCCGGCTTGCAGTCAACGCGATTGTTGCCCAGGTTGTCGATGAGCCCCGAGAACGTTTCGCCTAATTCCTCAATTACCTGCACTACATCGCCTCAAGATCGCGGCGCATCTCCACCATGGCACCGGGATCATCCACCACGTCGATTCCCACGTCGACAAGCAAGTCGCGAATGGTCACTGCCAGCGACCGAGGCTGATAGTCCCATTCGTTGCGCGCTTTCGCGCCTGAAACGTGTGGCAGATCCTCAAGGGCACCCAGTGACGCCGATGTGAAAATATCCGAATTGACCCACGATCCGATCTTTTCGCCCACGGGAGCCAGCCAGTCCACCCACCGCAACGGAAATACCGGCACCGCACGCCCCGAATGTCCTGCGAGCGCGGAAGCGATTCGCACCAGTGTCGACATGGATGCTCGAACGCCAGGCAACAAGTACTGCTGCGAGGTTTGGCCCTTCTCAAAGGCGTCGATCAGCCCTCCGGCAACATCGCGTACATCCACCCAGTCGAAGCCGCCAGCCACGACCGCAGGTACCCGGCCTCGTGCAGCATCCAAAATGATTTCGTTGACGCGCGACTGTGTCGGGTCGGTCGGCCCAATAATTCCGGTCGGCATACACACCACCGCGTCCAGTCCACGCGCGATCTGTCGACGCACCGCTCGATTTCCTGCCGCCTTTGAGCGGTCATACAGCGGGCGGTCAGGCCCGGCAGGCGGCGACTTTTCAGTGATGACCCCTTTAGTCGCATTGTCGAGGGCATGCACGGACGAGCAGTGAACCATTCGGATGTGGTGTTTCAGCGCCGACCTGGCCACGACTCCGGGTCCAGCCGAATTCAACCTCCACGCCTGCGGGTCACGTTTCTTCAAGGTGATGGCGGCCGCCAGGTGAATGACACCATCAACGCCGCGCATCGCCTCATCCACCTGGGCGGGTTCCAGCACTGATCCGGTGACATACTCTCGCTGCGCACTGCACACACCATCATGAACGAGGGCGCCCTGCGTACCACTGGCAGGTGCCACCTGATCGAAACAACGCACGGCATAACCTCGTGCTTCCAAAGTGGGCACGAGGTTGCTTCCCACATATCCGCTGGAACCTGTGACTAAAATGCGTGGGTATTCAGTGGCATTCGTGTGCATCGCTATCCCCTTTTCTCACCTTAGTGCGCGTTGACACCGAGGGGGCGTCCTGGGCGGGAAGACGTGTGGGCTGGGTTCAGTTATTCAGAGCGAACTCGACTTCCACCTCGACTGACGCGTTGAGCGGCAACGCGGCTACGCCGACGGCAGAACGTGCGTGAGGCGTTCCGAAGATGTCCTGGAAGAAGTCAGAGGCCCCGTTCAGAACACCAGCCTGGCCGGTGAAGCTTGGGCGGGAAGATACAAAACCGGTGACTTTGACGACGCGTGCCAGGCGGTCGACGTCTCCGGCGACGCTTGCTGCTGCCGCAAGCGCGTTGAGCGCGCAGATGCGGGCTGCCTCGTAAGCATCGTCTGGGTCTGCGCCGTCCTCTCCGACTGCACCGATGCAGGACAGCTCGCCGTTCTCCAATGGCAGCTGGCCTGATGTGCGAATCACTCCGCGGTCTTCAACTGCCGGAACATAGGCCGCAACCGGTGCTGCAACTTCCGGAAGTTCGTATCCTGCCTGCGACAGTCGCGCGCTCACCGATTCCATTGTGATCTCCTTAGTTCGAGCTGTTCATCTAACTAGGTTTATTTGACCATTTTGGTTCGAGAAAAGCGACGCAGCAGCGCGAGATGTCTCCACCTCGCGCATCCACCTGTCATGTCGCATTACAAAGGGTGGGCCGCGAACCTTGCGGTCGCGACCCACCCCAGTTGAACTAGATCATGCCAACTAGTTCACTATGCGTGTCGTCTCGGAGGAAGACAGGAATCTTGTCCAGAGGGCACTCGACATCGATCGACTGACCGCCTTCGTGCTTGTCACCCGTTGACGCGTCAGTCCAGGAAGCTCCGGCCGGCAGATACACCGATCGGGAGGTTGCAGCGGCTTCCAGAACTGGAGCGACCAGGATGTCTCCGCCTAGCAGGTACTGGTCGGAAATGGACCAGCACTTCTCGTCGAGCGGGAATTCCTGGAAGAGCCCTCTCATCACAGGTTGTCCTTCTTCATGGGCTTCCAACATGACGTCTCGCATGTAGTCGCGGAGCTTTTCTCGCAGATGAATATACTTCTCAAGCACGGCATACACGTCGTCTCCAAAGCTCCAGAGTTCATTCTCAGCACCGCTGGGCAGTCTGTAGGAGCCATCCTTGGAGCTGACCTCTTCAACTGGCCGTCGGTCACCGTGCAGCCTCATCACCGGGCAGAAAGCTCCGAACTGGAACCACCTGATGAGAAGTTCCTTGAATTTCGGATCTGTGATGACACCATCGTGGAAGCCGCCAATGTCGGTGGTCCACCACGGGATTCCTGCGGCACCCATGTGGATTCCCGCAGCAACCTGGCACCGCAGGTCTTTCCATGTTGAGCTAATGTCACCAGACCACACAAGAGCACCGTAACGCTGAGAGCCCGCCCAGGCGCACCTCAAGAGGTTAACAACGTCGTCAGTGCCGGATTCAACCAGTCCGTCGTAGAACGCTTTGGCGTAGTTCTGCGGATAGATATTTCCGACCTTGACGTTGGGGCCAGCGTTGTAGCGGTAGTTATCGAAGTCGTAGGCACCGTATTCGGGCTCAGCCTCATCGAGCCAGAAAATCTTGATGCCGTACTTGCCGTAATTTTCTTTGCACTTCTCCCAGATGAACTTTCTTGCCTCGGGATTGGTCATGTCAATGAAAGCGCTCGGTCCCTGGAACGCCATATGAACATCTAGGCCGCGTTCTGCCCGTGCCAGCAGGTTGTTCTTCTTCAGCTCATCCCAGTTCTCGGATGCGTGCGCAACCTGGGTCCACACCGAAACCATGAGCTCAACGCCCATGCTATGGAGTTCATCAACCATTGCCTGAGGATCCGGCCAAAATTCCTCCTCGAAGCGATAATCTCCCATGTGGGGCCAGTGGAAAAAGTCGATCACGATGACGTCCAAGGGCAGTCCACGACGCTTGTGTTCTCGCGCGACTTCAAGGAGCTGCTCCTGGTTCCAGTAACGGAGCTTGCACTGCCAGAACCCCAGTCCGTGTTCTGGCATCATAGGAGCGAATCCGGTTGCCGCGGCATATGCCTTACTGATTTCCCGAGGGCTGTCTCCAGCCGTGATCCAGTAGTCGAGTTGATCGCAGCGCTCTGCTGACCACTGAGTTACGTTCGATGAGAAGCTTACTTGCCCGATGGCAGGGTTGTGCCACAGGAAGCCGTAGCCCTTGCTGGAAATCACAAAAGGAACGCTCGCCTGGGAGTTGCGATGAGCAAGTTCAAGAGTGCTTCCCTTGAGATCACCGATACCCTCTTGGTACTGGCCCATTCCCCACAGATGCTCTTCTTCTGGAGACTCGAACGACATTGTCAGGGAGATATCGCCGCCAAGAACGGGACGCAGATCGCGAGCCTTCAAGTCGAGAGACCCGCCCCGATCCCTTTCACGCAGTAGTGGTGTTCCATCCGTTTTCTCAAAACTGATACTGCAATGGAAAGTCTCGTACCCAACTTTTCCATCACACATCGCAGTTTGACGCAAGATGACGCGTAGCGATCCGACCTCGAGTACAGCTTCATCGCCCTTGAGTTCGACGCTCGATTCCTGATCTTCAGGTTGATCAAGCAGAGCCCAATTCGATTCGATGACATCTGCCATGAGTCGTGAACGCACACGGACTGCGTCCTTTCCCCAAGGCTGAACTGAAAGTGTTGTTCCGTCACCACGCCACCGTAGTCCTAGACCGTCTTTTTCAAACGCCTGCTGCAAGGCTCTTTCCTTTCATTCACTATTCATGAATTACGGCTTTTCACTACGCAGTTTCACGCATGAACAGCCCCTCAGCCAGCCCTGCTTCAGGCTCCTAGTGTTGTGCCATCTGTCCGGGATGGACGATCGACTTCAGCGTGGTGGGTGCGGGCTTGTTGATGATGGGCTGGTCAGCTTCGTCGAGGGCGTAGTGATCAGTGCACAGGCGATCCAGGTCGACCGCTCCACTGGCTACCAGGTTGATGGCTGTGGGCCACGTGTTGTTGTAACGGAAAATCCCGGTCACGTTGATTTCGTGCGCGGTGATGAATCCAACCGGCAGTGACATGTCATCGTCACCCATACCAATCAGCACTGCGGTGCCGCCAGACGCCAGGCGCATGATGCCGTCCTGCACAGCTGCAGTGACGCCCGTCGCGTCAATGAACGCGTCAAAGTGTTGACCATCTAGTGCCGGGTCACCTGGCTCAACAGCCTGGGTTGCTCCCAGCGACAGTGCCAAATCGCGCCGACCTTCAACAGGATCACTGACGACCACCTCGGCAGCGCCAAATGCCCGCGCAACCTGGATGACGATCGCACCGATCGGACCTGCGCCGGCAACAAAGACGCGGTCACCCACTTTCACGTGGGCTTTGCGGATTCCGGCAATACCCACGCTCAGGGGTTCCATCAAGGCTGCCGCATCCCACGAAATGGAGTCGGGAACCTCGTAGGCGAAATCGGACTGAATCAGGACATATTCGCAAAAGGCTCCGTCAATGGGCGGCGTCGCGTAGAACTCGATATCGGGGCACAGGTTGTATTCTCCGCGCTTGCAGTGTTCGCACACTCGGCAGCACCGTTGCGGCTCGATGGAAACGCGCTGGCCGATGCGGGCCGGATCCACGTCATCGCCCACGGCCACAATCTCTCCGGAGGCTTCGTGCCCCAAGATCATCGGCTCGTTCACCACAAAGTCACCGATGCGGCCCTTGTGGTAGTAGTGCACATCCGAGCCGCACACCCCCACCGACTCCACGCGAATCAGCACCTGGTCCGCATCCGGTGTCGGAACCGGTCGTTCCTCCATCTCAATGAGAGCCTGGCGAATCAGGACGCTGGCTTTCATGGTCTGTGGAATCTGCGTCATCACTGTGCCTTTCCTGCGCGTTCCATCACGCGCGCTGCTTGACGGGCGGCGCCCAACGCTACGTATTCTCCCGACTTGGGTACCGTAACTGTTGCGCCGAGGAATTCTTCGGCCAGTTCGAGGACGGCGCGCGATTTCGCTCCGCCGCCGACCATGACCACGTGTTCGAGCTTCACATCCAGTGCGCGCACCGCATCCAGAGCGAACTTCATCAAGTTCAGCAGTCCTTCCACCGTTGCGCGTGCCACGTGAGCGCGATCCGAGTTCTTCAGAGTCATGCCCTTCAGCTCAGCCGTAGCATCAGGCAGGTTCGGGGTGCGCTCGCCCTCAAAATAGGGCACTAAAGTCAATCCCGCGGCATCGTCCACACTCAAGGCAAGATTATCAAACTCGTCGTAACCCGCATCGATCACCGCCATCATTGCGTCGATGATGCGCGAGGCATTGAGCGTGCACGCCAACGGCAGCCAGTTTCCTGTCGCATCGGCAAAGCCGGTCACCAGTCCTGAATGGTCAGCAACCGGGTGATCTGACACGGCGGCAACAACTCCGGATGTGCCCAGTGACAGCAGAGCCTGACCGGGTTTGAGGTCGACACCCAGCGCTGACCCCGCATTGTCTCCACACCCTGGTCCCAGCATGATCTCACCCCAGCCTCGCGACTCATCACCACGTCCGGCCACGTCCCATGGTCCGAGGATTTCCGGCAAGATGATGGATCGTGCGACGTCCTCGTCGATGCGCAACGCGTGGGCAAGGATGTCGCGGCGGTAGGTTGGCGTAGCGCGGTCCATGTAACCGGTACCCGACGCATCGGAGCGGTCCGTGCGCAGATCCTCCAGTCGACCGGTTCCCATGATTTTCCACGTCAGCCAGTCGTGCGGCAGGCAAATAGCTGCAATACGGCGCGCGTTCTCAGGTTCGTGGTCTGCCAGCCAGCGCAGCTTCGTCACGGTCAGTGAGGCGACGGGCACTGATCCGGTGGCATCAGCCCACCACGCGGCACCGGCTTCCTCGTCACCCTCGCCGTATTCGGCAATAAGGTCACGAGCAGCGTCGGCTGAACGCGTGTCGTTCCACAGCAGGGCGGGTCGGATGACTTCTCCATCTTTGTCCAGGCACACCATGCCGTGCTGCTGTCCGCCCACGGACAGCGCCACCACGTCCTCCAGCCCACCTGCTGCTTTGACGGCCTCGTTGAACGCGTCCCACCAAGCCTGCGGGTCCACTTCCGTGCCGTCAGGGTGCGTCGCTTTACCTTCACGCACGACCGTTCCGCGCAGGGCGTCCACGATGACAACTTTGCATGATTGGGTCGACGTATCCACGCCCGCAACGTACGGTCCATACATCGTCATGTTCAGCTCCTTGTTCCATGTTGAATAATTTCACGCTGCTTGGAAGAGGCGTGGCGTGCACGAGAACCCCATTGTGTTTCGTTACTAAACAAAATAGCGGGGTGAGCGAGTATAGTCAACCCATAAGGCCACGTCGCGACGCTGACACATAACCAGAATGTGGGAGAACAATGACCCGAGCACATAAGTCCTCATCACGCCTCACCTCCCTGCCGCGCAGTGCCCGCACATCCTCACGTGGCAACGGCGGCGTCAAAGCTCAGTCGTTGCGCGCCATGAATCTCGCCCTCGTCTTTCGCTATATCCTGGCCGATCCCGGAGCAGTCACCCGCGCCTCGGTCGCGGCGACAACTGGCATTACGCGAGCAACAGTCTCCCGCCTGGTGGACGAGCTCATCTCGGCTCACCTGGTCACCGAACTCGACCCGTCAACTGATGCTCGACGAGGCAGGCCAGCGGTGCGCCTGACCCCGCGGGAAGGATATGCGACCGCACTGGGATTGGAAGTCAACGTCTCCTACCTGGCTGCACGCATCGTGGACCTGTCAGGGCAGATCGTGGCAGAAGGCGTGCAGGAAGGCGACTTTTCAGACTCAGATCCGCAGCAGACCATGCGCGCTCTGGGGGAGCTCGCTGACCGGGTAAAAGCACAAGCCGATGCCGCGACAGAAGGCGACACACTGTTTCTTGGAACCGGGTTGGCCGTGCCCGGCATAGTTTCCGCTCAGGCTGTGATCCTCGCTCCCAACCTGGGGTGGCGCGACCTGCCGTTACACACGCTGCTCGCACCGCTGTCCCACCTGGGTGTCGTCACCGTCGCGAACGAGGCCGACCTGGCAGCGTGGGCCGTAGCATGTCCGCAACCTGGCGTCCCAGCAGGGCCGCCCTCGTTCGTCTACGTGTCCGGTGAAGTCGGTATTGGCGCAGGCATCATCATCGACCACGCTCTCCTGCCCGGTTCGCACGGATGGGCAGGCGAAATCGGACATATTTCCACCGACCCTGCCGGCCCGGCATGCAGATGCGGCGCGACGGGATGCCTGGAAGCCTACATCGGCCAGCGCGCACTGGTAGAGCGCGCAGGTCTGGCACGCGGCGCGACAAATGTCGATGTTGTCGCTGCTGCTCAAGCTGGCAACGCTGCTGCCCGCGTTGCATTGGACGAGGGTGGCGCCGCTCTGGGGCGCACACTGTCTGCCGTCATCAACATGCTCGACATTCCTTTGGTGGTGTTGGGCGGCTCCGTCGCTGACATTGGCTCTGAACTGCGCGAACGGGCACTGCCTGAATTGCGCACGCGGGTCCTCCACTCTGCCGGCAGCCCCTCTGAAATCCGCATTGCCGAGCACTCTGCTTCACTTGCCACGATCGGCGCGGCACACCGAGTCCTGCAGCGCCTCGTCGATGATCCGATGGCGTGGACGGCGCGCGTGGAACGGTCGCAGGAAAGTGCCTGACGGCCATAGCGATGAAGTCTTTACGCCGACCGTCGCCTCTGGGAGGACGCAAGCCACACCAGAGTGATCTGGTGCGCTTTGCCACCGATGATCCTCTGGCTCTTGACGATGTGCTCCCTGGTCCGCACTGCGGTGGAGCTGAGCTGACGCTTCTGATCGTCGGCATCAATCCGGGGTTGTGGACTGCGGCCGTTAATGCACCGTTCGCGCGACCGGGTAACCGCTTTTGGCCCTCTCTCGCTCGAGCGAGCCTGACTGACTATGAGATCGATGCGTCCTGTGGCCTCAGCGCCGAAGATGAGGAACATATTCTGTCACGCGGAATCGGCATCACGAACCTGGTCGGCAGGCCCACTGCACGCGCAGATGAATTGAGCCGCGATGAACTGCGCGAGGGCGCTGCCCACTTGGTGACTCGGGTTGGCGACCTGAATCCACGCGCCGTTGCCATTGCCGGAATTACCGCGTACCGCACGGCGTTCAGGCAACCCCACGCAAAGCTCGGGAGGCAAGATGTTGACGCGATTGACAACTGGCCGCGCGGCATATCCCTGTGGGTTGTTCCCCAGCCAAGCGGCCTGAACGCACACGAAAATATCGACTCGTTGGCCGACAAGTGGCGTCAGGTGTGGGCAGATGCCACTCGGCCCGAGTGACCGGCGGGCTGGGCCGCTCCGGGACACACTTTCTGCGTGGTAGTCCCGTCATAGCCGCTCATCCCCCAACTGGGTGCAGAGGACCGCTCGCGCCTTACTGCGCGCAGACGAGCACTCGCGTCTTACTGCGTGCGTTGGGCACGCCACCGGTCAAATTCGTCGGCTGTGGCATATGAGTACTGGGTGCCGCGTTTGAGCACCGACATTGCCGCATAGCTGTTGGCGTACTCCAGAGCCTCCGGAATTGCATCGCCGTGGACGATCCGGTGCGCAAAGGCTCCGATAAACGCGTCCCCTGCTCCAGTCGTATCCACCGAATCCACACGGAGTGCGTCAATACGCTGACTGGCAACGTGCAAGCCACCCTCGTTGGCCCGCGTGAACCACCACGCCCCGCGTGACCCGAGCGTGACGATGACGTGTCGGCAGCCGTGTTCAACGAGGGTGCACGCCGCAGCCTCAACACCTTCATCGCTGTCGCACGGCATACCGGTCAGCAACGCCAGTTCACTTTCGTTGGGCATGAGGTAGGTGCAGCGCCGCGCCCAGTCAAAGTTGAAATCAGGGCTGGCGGGAGCGGGATTGAGCAGCACGGGCACACCGACCTGTTCGCCAAGCGCTATCGCCGCATAGACCGTATCCAGACGGATTTCTAACTGGCAGACGATCAGTGCGCACTGTGCAATCTGCTCGCGGCAGGCCTCCACGTCCTCAGGAGTCAGGTCGTTATTGGCGCCTTTGACAATCAGGATGGAGTTGCGCGAGTGTGGATCGACGAAGATCGGCGCCACACCCGACGTGCCGTGCGCACGCTTGACGTGGTCCGTGTCAATGCCGTTATTGCGGTAGTTTTCTACCGTCATGTCGGCAAAAATGTCATCACCTACGCAGGTCACCATCAGGACACGCGATCCCAAGCGCGCAGCGGCCACCGCCTGATTCGACCCCTTGCCACCGCACCCCAGTTGGAACGAGGGCGCCTCGAGCGTCTCCCCTTCGGTGGGCATGCGATCGATGTAGGTAATGAGGTCGACATTGTTCGACCCGATCACTGCAATATCCATGACGCCTCCTTGTGAGCGGGGACTATCGCATGGCATCCATAATACGAACCGCATCCAGCACGGGCATGTACGGCAACGGGTCAACACCTGATTCAAGGACATAGGTGGTCAGTTGGTCGCGCACCGTTGCCACCAGTTCATCACGTACCCACGGCTTGGCGATGTAATAGTCCAGACTGGCTTCATTCAAGGCGCGGATCGTGTCGCTTTGGTCGGCCTGACCGGTCACCAGGACGCGCCGCGTATTGACCGTGGAGGGCTCATCCATCATGTCGATCAGGAAGTCCACGCCGTTCCGTCCGGGAAGACGGTGGTCAGCCAGGACCAGCGCAAGCTCATCGCCGTCTTCGTCAATGCTGCGGATCGCCTGCCATGCATCGTCAACATCTTCGGCAGTCTCCAGTCGCAGCGTGTCCCAGAACTCGTCACAGTCGCGTTCCAGAGCGTCACGCACTTCCGCTTCATCTTCCAGTATGAGAACAGCTAACGTCATGATCTCTCCTTGTGTTCACTGTGGGTAGGGCCGCCCTCGTGGTCGGCAGCTTTCGGCAGACGTATCGTGACCTGTGTGCGTCCGGGCTGAGATGCCACGTTGATGGTGCCGCCTGCATCTGTGATAATCGACCGGCAGATCGACATCCCCATGCCCAGACCGTAACGAACGCGCCCCGATTTGGTGGTGAAATGCGGCTCGAACATTTTTGCCAGCACGTTGGCGGGAATCCCCGGACCGTTATCCACGATGTCGACCACCACATCCGGCCCTGCTGTGCGCGCACTGACCGTGATACTCGGTGGCTCATCTCCGCGCGCCGGCTGGGCGTAGGCATCGGCTTCGTCCTCGTCTTCGAATGCTTCAGCCGCGTTGACCAACACATTCGTCCACACTTGTTCGAGTTTGGCCGGATGACCCACCACGAGCGGCTCGCCCTCGAAATCACGGAGCACCTCGACGTGGCGTAGGCGGTGCGCCGTCAGACGCAATACGTCCTCGATCCCTTCACGCACGTCAACGATGCGCGCATCGGTACCATCAGGCCGCGCGTAGCCCTTCAGGGAATCGGTCAACTGCACCACGCGCCCTGCCGCCACCGTCAGCGAGCGCAGCGAGGATCCGATCTGCGCGCCGGTCTCCACCATCGTCATATACGAGGGAGGCGCTGACGCCGCAACAAGAGGTCGCGCAGTTGCCACATCGTGTACTCCTGCTCGCACCAGGCGGCGAGCGACCTGGCGGCTGACTTTCAGTTCCGACATGAATTCGCTGACCAGTCGGCGTTCATCGGCGGTGGAACGCGGATGTGCGTCGAGCGCGCGGGTCATGGCTTCATGAGCGGCGCGCAGCTTGTCACTGGGGTCATGGTCCACGTAGGCACTGTCCATCAGCGTTGTGATGTCGTCACGCAAATGGTCGGCAGCCCGGTCCACCGCGGTGATCGGATTGTTCAGTTCGTGCGCGATGCCGGCGCTGAGTTCACCGAGCATGGCGTAACGGGCTCGCTCCACAAGTTCTGCGCGCGTGTGCCGCAGGTCGTCAACCAGGACGCGGTTTTCGATGTGCAGATATTCTGCGCGCACGAGGCGGCGGGCCAGGGATTGAATGGCGAGGGCAGCCAACGTCGCCGCCATCGGAGGATCTTCAGCGATGACCAGCTGGAGTTGTTCATTGGTCAGGCGCACCACCTTGACCGGCGTGGTGGTCGTCGACGTGAAGAATGCGTTTTCGCCGCGCGCCAGGGACACCAACCCTATCAGGGGTCCCGATGTGGCATGGTGCAGCAGAATGTCACCCTGGTCGGAATCGCGGTGCAGGGCAACGTGACCGTCGAGTACCAGGTGCACAGCGCGCACGGGCTGACCCTGCGTGGTCAGATCGGTATGAGGGCCAACCTCCAGGATGGGGCGCGGCCCCAGGACTCGTTCAGCCCCGGCCAGAAGGTCATTCAGTACTTCCCGTTCACTGTGGTCAAGGCCAAAGAGCACAGGGCCTCGCACGGCATTGTCGGGAACAGGGCCGGCGATTCGTTCACGTTCAGCCTCGTTCATTTCATAGCGCAACAGCAGCCGCGTGATTGCACCGTAGCTTTGCGCCACCAGCGTCGGAAGGGTCCACGGCACGGAGATGACAGATGCCAGCAGCCCCGAGGCCAGGGCGCGGCTCATGTCGGTGTGCGTGCGGCTGCGCGTCACCACCACCCATTCATTGTGCTGCGTGCACGGGTATGCCTTCAGTGCCTCGAAGGCGCGGTCGAGAGAGCCGACCTCGCTGGTGACAAATCCCAGGACGAGGCGCGTACGGCTGCGCGCCAGGTATGCGCATTCGGCGTCAATGCCGTCGACGTCGGCGATTGAGCGAACCTCGATATGGCTGAAAGCACCCGTTAAGTCCTCAACCAGTGTCGCGGCAATCCCGTCCGACCCGTCGCCTATCACCAGGATGGCGCAGGCATCTGCGTGCCGCGGATGGAGTGCGGATGGGGTGCCCTCGTCAATCACCTACAGCACCCCCAGTACGCGCCACGTGAGCGGAGCGACGAAGGCGAGCAGAAGGACGCCACTGATGCCGACAACCATGCCGACTTTGACCATTTCGGGGGTGGGTGTCGTGCCTGTCGAATACGCGATGGCGTTGGGTGGGGTGGAGATCGGCAGGCACATTCCCAGCGAGCATCCCAGAGCCAGGACAACCGCGATCTGGCTCGGGGACGTGCTGACCGTTGCTGCCAGCCCCATCCCCATCGGGATGAGTAGGTTGGCGGACGCGGAGTGGGAGATAACGTTCGAGGTCACCCAGCCCACTGCTGCCAGAGTCAGCAAGAGTAACGCCATCGGGATTGCCTGCCAGGAGATTGAGCCGATGAGCCACTCGTCCAGGCCGGTTGCTCCCACTCCCGCTCCCAGGGCGATACCGCCTGCGACCAGCCACAGTACTGGCCAGTCGAGTTTCTTGACGTCGTCGCCGCCCATGACACCCAGGATCATCAGACCGGCGACAGGGATGAAGCCCACTGTGTTGGAGGAAATGTGGTGGAGCGATTCAGTCATCCACAGGCCGATCGTGATCACGGCGACCACGTAGAACATGATGGCTTTCGGGGTGCGCTCGAAGGTTGCGGATGTGTCGACGTCGAACTTGACGTCGGAGGGGATATATCGCCAGACGATGAACAGCCAGGCGATGACCAGTACAACAAGCATGAGCGGAACTGCGGCCAGCATCCAGTCAATGAATGTGACGTGGATGCCGTGGTTTTGAAGGGCGCCCAGAGCGATGGCATTGGGAGGGGTGCCCACAGGTGTTCCCATGCCACCGACATTGGCGGCCACCGGCACCGACAACGCAAGGCCGGTTCTCGCGCGTCCCTTCGGCAATGCTGTAATCACCGGCATCATGACAGCGAACATGGTGGCGGTGGTGGCGGTGTTCGACATGAACATGCTCATCAGCGCGGTAATCATCATGACCCCCATGACGGTCATGCGCGCATTACGCAGGAAGGGTTTGAGCATGAGAGCGGAGAGCGCTTTATCAACGTTGTATTTGGCGGCTCCGTCGGCGAGCATAAATCCGCCCATGAACAAAATGATGACGGGGTTGGCCAATGAGCCGAAGATGGCGGTTGCGGCGGGCGCTTCTTCCGAGACGCTGAGCACTGCCTGGTTGGAGATCAGGAGTACTTCCATCAAGATGACGCCAACTGCCGTTGCGGCCAGCGGGATAGCTTCGGTGACCCACAGTGCGATGGCTGCAATGAAAATGCCGAACATGCGTGAGCCGCTCGCATCAAGACCGGGCAGCTGGACGAACAGGAATGTCACAAGGGCAGCGGCCGCGATGATGCGGCCGACGAGTTTGCTGCGGGTCAGGGTTGCGGGGCGCCCTGATTCGGGGCGCGGTGAACGCCTCGGGCGTTGCCTGGCGTGTGCCTGTTTTCGTGTGCCACGCGAACGCTTCGACGTCGAAGTTGGCGTGGCTGGGTTGGGCTGGGTGTGGGTGTGAGCCGCGTCAGGATGCGGCGTGTCAGCGTGCGGCATGTCATCGGACGGGGGACGCGTCATTGTGTCTATACCTCCGCACCTACTTTATGAAGTGGTTCACACACCAGGATCCGACGAAAGTCCCATGCCGTCAGAGACAGACGCCAAGCGCCGGGCAGCGGATGGCCGGCAGTGAGTGGGGATGCATGGCCGCGGGTTCTGCTGGACTGAGGCGGGGTGGGGGCTTCGGCTGGCGGGCGGTGGGCGATAGGTACGCGGCAGACTTTCCACACGATGAGGCATCGGGGCTCCTGCATGAGGGTTGCGTCGAGCCCCTCAAGCTGGTACCCCGTCAGATCCTCAAACATGAGTCGCGTCGGAACGCGTCCGTGTCGACTGATACCGAGCTGTGACCTGTGTTGCCTTTTTTCTAGCCCAATGTGCGGTAGCGTTGATGTCGCAGTCGTTATGTTCCGCTTTGCGGTGGGCATGAAACTGTGTCGGTCTCAACCGGGATCGAGGTTTTTCCCCTGCGCAGGGGCTTTTGTAGACAGGACAGCGCTTTCATGACCACTGGTGTCGTTAAATGGTTCAACGCGGACAAAGGCTACGGCTTCATCACTCCCGATGACGGATCTGCTGACGTGTTCGCTCACTACTCACAAATCGAGGCGTCAGGCTTCCGCACTCTCAACGAGGGTGAGAAGGTTGACTTTGAGGTCTCGCAGGGCCCGAAGGGTCTGCAGGCCGAGCACATCAAACGCGTCGAGGAGTAAGGCCGACAGGCCTTCATCTCAAACCTCCACGTCAATCCGGGTGATATTCGGGTTGGCTGGAGGTTTTTGTGTATTTTCGGTTGATGCCGAAACGTTGGCATGAACCGAAGCCTGGGCGCTGAATGGACCAAAAAGTGCGACGATGCTCCACCATGGCGACGCGTCTTCAATTCTCGGAGGGCGTGACCACCCCGCTTATTCGAAAGGTTCGGTGAAATCACGATGACTGATTTCTTCTCCGCACAACGTGTCACAAACCGTGTGACCGCTATTCGCACATTGACTGGTGAACTCCTCTACCTGGTGGAGGGTGCTACGCGCGCTGCTCTCATCGATTCGTCATTGGGAATACGAGGCCTGCGAGCTTTCGTCGAACGTCTGACGAAAAAGCCGATCGTGACCATCTTGACTCATGGCCATGTCGATCATGCAATGGGCGGTCCAGAGTTTGACAACGTTTACATGAATTCTCTGGAGGTGCCGGTATACGACGAAATGGCAGTCCTGAAAGTTCGCCGTGAATACATCGACTTGTCTGTCGGTGATGCATCACCGCGAATGAACGACTCTGATTTTGTGCCACCTCACCCCTTGAACTTCGAAGATCTCACCGACGGTCAGATCTTCGACTTGGGCGGAATATGCGTGGAAGCCCTTCACTTCCCCGGGCACACTCCCGGCATGACTGCGATTCTTATCCCAGAAGAAAGAATCCTCATCACCGGCGACGCCTGCAACCAGCGCACCTTTCTGTGGGACCACAATTCAACGTCTGTGGAAGAATACCGCGACCGTGTGCTGAGCATGAAAGAGCGCACTGCAGATTCCTACGACCGGCTTTTCATTTCCCATATGACCATGGACATGCCGTTAAGCCTGTTCGATGAAGCCATCGAGTTGTGTGACCAGGTGCTGAACAAGGATGTTGATGACGTGCCCTTCGAGTTCATGGGCTCCAGCGCTCTGATTGCCAAGCGTTTCGACGAAAGCCAAGCCCGACTGGATGGAAAATCCTTCAATCTCGTCTACTCCAAAGATCGGATGTGGCGTCAGCAAATCAAGTGACGTTGTCAGTAGTCTGAACGCTTCACGACAGAGGTATCCCTGCACTGCGACGCAGGAACCTTTCCAGTATGTGTACGCCATTTAGCAAGAATCAGTCTCGTCAGCATCAGCTACGCCAACGGGGACTCGATCTACCACACGCTACCACGTGGCCCTGTGAGCACGCGTTCATTACTGTGATCAACTCAACCAGCATCGGTGCTGATAACGGGAGATAATGGAAGTGCATTGATCCACGGGGAAGAATCTGCCCCACCGGATTGAACACAATGCCGTGCGGGTGCACGGTGTGTGTCATCGAGTCTCCTGCATGGCCGACGAAGATAAACAGGAGAGACCATGACATCAACTCAATCGTATGCAATTGCACAGCCTGCCCTGACGCTTCAGCTGTCAGCACCGGCTCAGCATCGCATCTTTGTTGTTGCTCTTGTGATCAGCTTGGTCGCCCTCGTTGCCGGAATTGCCGCCGCTTCACCAGTTATCACACTGATTGCCGGACTGTGCACTCTGGCTCTGGGAGTACACGCACTGTTCACGCGTGTTCTTGATACCCAGGACTGACTGATCCCGATCGCGTCCAGCTGACGCGGCTTCACCTAGGCGATACCTTTCGGTATCGCCTTTTGCTTTGCTCGGGTGAGCATGCAGCATTCCAATAAGGGTGCGATGCCAGGTTGCGACCAGGTCCTGCGACCATGTGCCATCCACCGCGATGAGACATAGCGAGGACGGCCATACGCAACACCACATCTAGCAGTGCCGCGCACAGCCGCCCTCGTCAATGAAAAAGATCAGCGCACGGGAAGACCGGCGTCACTCTTCACGCTGGAACGACATCGTCGCCTCATAGGTCTTCTCACTGGGCCAGCGAGACGTGATCGCCTTGGCGCGCGTGTAGAAACGGACACCTTCCGGACCGTGGATGTGGGTATCGCCCAGCAGCGAATCCTTCCACCCACCGAAGGAGTAGTACGCAACAGGTGTCGGGATCGGGACGTTCACGCCCACCATGCCGGCCTCAACATCGAGTGTGAAGCGACGTGCGACGCCGCCGTCGTTAGTGAAGATTGCTGAACCGTTGCCGAAGGGGCTGGAGTTCACGATCTTCATCGCTTCCTCGTAGGTGTCGGCATCGACGATTGCCAGGACAGGTCCAAAAACTTCCTCGGTGTACACCGGCGCATCCAGCGGAACATCATCGATAATGGTCGGTCCCACGAAGTGACCACCCTCGTACCCCTCGATGACCAGGTCACGGCCATCGCGCACGATTGTGGCGCCGCGCTTTTCCGCATCGTCGATCAGGCCAACGATGCGTTCCTTTGCCTTGGCGGAGATGACCGGGCCCATTTCGACGCCCTCATCCATGCCGTAGCCAACCTTGATTGCATCGGCGTGCTTCTTGACCATCTCGGCCAGTTTCGGGCCGATTCCACCGACGGCGACAACAACCGGCAGCGCCATGCAGCGTTCGCCGGCCGCACCGAAGGCTGAGGCGGAGATGTGCTGTGCAGCGAAGTCCAGATCTGCGTCGGGCATCACGATCGCGTGGTTGTTGGCGCCGCCCAGTGCCTGGACGCGCTTGCCGTGGGTCACACCGGTGTCCTGCACGATGTGTGCCACCGGGGTTGATCCAACGAATGAGATCGCGTTGATTCCGGGGTGCTTGAGGATTGACTGCACCATGTCGCGGTTGCCGGACACGACGTTGAACACGCCGTCAGGCAGGCCCGCCTCCTTGTAGAGGCGTGCGGTCAGCAGTGCTGCCGACGGAGTCGGCGAGGCGGGCTTCAAGATGAAGGCGTTGCCTGTAGCGATCGCCAGCGGGTGCATCCACATGGGAACCATCGCCGGGAAGTTGAAGGGGCAGATGCCTGCTACTACGCCCACAGGCTGACGGGTGGTGAAGATGTCCACGCCGGTTGATACGTTGACGGAATGCTCACCCTTGAGTGCGACGTTGATGGCGGTGGCAAAGTCGAGGGTTTCGCGTCCACGCTGAATTTCACCGATTGCGTCGGAGTAGTTCTTGCCGTGCTCTTCAACGATCAGCTTGGCCATTTCATCCTGGTGATCCAGGACGAGTTGACGCATCTTGAACATGATCGCGGTGCGCTTGGCGAGTGACGTTGCTGCCCACTCTTTTTGCGCCTCGGTTGCAACCTCAACTGCGTGGTTGAGGTCGTCATCGCTTGCCAGGAGCAGCTGGCTGACCACCTCACCGGTGCCTGGATTTTCGACATCGAGAGTCTTGACCGGCGTGCCTTCGTATTCGGCACCACCAATCCAGTGCTTAATTGTATTCACCTGTGACAGCTCCTTCGTCATTGTCATCGTTCGCGACCACTGTCATGGCCACACTTCCCGCGCCCGTGCCACCTCGTATTCCCTTGTTTCGATGAGGACGAGGGTGGCCTGCGCACTCACCACCTAGTATAACCACGCAGTCACACTTTGTCAGTACAAATTATGGGAGGATGTGTGATTGCCGTTCTGCCTCATCACACACTCTTGACTGTGCCATCGCTGCGACGCAGCAGGCTCGCGAACTCATTTGGCATACCAAACAGCCCACGAACCATTTAATCAAGTTCATGGGCCGTCTGGTATGCACGTTGGCTCGGTTTGTCGACCTCACCCGGCGTGCCACCGGAGCGATGCCGGATCAGGCCTGCGCGAGCGCGTCGATGATGTAGTTGTTGATGGTGGCCTTGACGCATTCGAGGTGGTCAGAGCGCACCGCCTTTATCAGGTCAGCCTGCGGCACATCGAAGGCATACTCTTCCAGGCTGGCAAGGGTTGCCGACCCGTCCTCAACTGTCGCACCGATTCCAGAATCGAATGACCCGTATCGGGTGGAGACCAGTTCTTCAATGAATCGATCCTCGTGCATCTTGGCGGCGACCAGCAGGCCTGCGGCATACGTATCCATGCCGACGATGTGGCCCAGGTACAGGTCTTCGGCGGTGAACGAGGTACGTCGCGGCTTGGCATCAAAGTTCAGTCCACCGCGCGGCCCGATCTGCCCCTCGTCGACGATTTCCCACATCACTGCAGTGGTTTCGTACAGGTCAGATGGGAATTCATCGATGTCCCAGCCAATGAGCTTGTCACCTTGGTTGGCATCGAGCGAGCCGAGCATTCCGGCGGCACGCGCCACGCGGATCTCGTGCTGGTAGGTGTGTCCGGCCAGGTTCGCGTGGTTACCTTCCAGATTGAGCTTGAAGTGATCGGCCAGGTCGTAGGTCTGCAGGAATGCGATCGACGTGGCAGCATCGAAGTCGTACTGGTGCGTCGTCGGTTCCTTGGGCTTGGGTTCGATGAGGAACTGTGCGTCCAGGCCGATCTCCTTGGCGTAGTCCACGCACATGTGGAAGAAGCGGGCGATGTGATCCTGTTCGCGCTTGAGATCGGTGTTCCACAGATTCTCGTATCCTTCGCGCCCGCCCCAGAAGACGTAATTTTCCGCGCCCAGTCGCTTCGCGATTTCCAGAGAGTGCTTGAGCTGGCCGGCTGAGTACGCATAGATGTCCGCGAACGGCGAGGTGGCAGCGCCGGACAGGAACCGCGGGTTAGTGAACAGGCTCGAGGTATTCCACAGCAGTTTCATGCCGGTGTCGCGCTGGAGCTGTTCGATCCGGTCGACGACCTTATCCAGGTTTTTGTTGCTCTCACGCAGGGTGTCACCCTCGGGAGCGAGGTCGCGATCGTGGAAGCAGAAGTACTGCACACCGAGCTTGGTGTAGAAGTCGAATGCGTAGTCCACTTTTGCCAGTGCCAGTTCCATCGGATCGGTATAGCGGTCGAAGGGACGCTGAGCGGTTCCATCTCCAAACGGGTCAACCAAGCGCTGGTTGAATGTGTGCCAGTATGCCACGCCAAAGCGCAGCCATTCTGCCATTGTCTTTCCGGCAACGACGCGGTCTGGCTGGTAGTACCTGAATCCCATGCCCGCTTTCGGATCGTCGGTCCCGACGAAGGGGATAGGACCGTTTGACCACAATTCACTCATAGTAAAGACACCTCCATGTGCACGTACGCAGCTCTGTCGCCACATCACTTCAATTTGTTAATCACTAAAACAATATAGAGCATGAAGGCCTCTGTCAAGGCGGACACCATCGGCTTTCCACGCTCCGCACCGACCAACCTCGCATGTCATAACAAATATTCGTTTGTCCTCAGGTGATACGATTCGCTCAATGACATGAACCAATCATGAGACGATCTGAAGGAACCCACAATGGCCAGTGACCAAGGAAATCTCGACGAACCCTTTGAGCTGTCAATCGATCTGGACCGTACCAGTTCAACGCCCCTGTACACCCAGATCGCCGAACCTCTCGAACATCTCATCTCCACCGGCACCCTCCTACCCGGCAGACTGATCGAAGATGAAATCTCCATGGCATGCCGCCTGTCCGTTTCCCGCCCCACCGCGCGCCGCGCACTCCAGGAACTCGTCTCCCGTGGCCTGGTGACCCGCCGGCGTGGCGTCGGCACACGCGTCACCCCCAAACACGTCCGCCGCCCCCTCGCCCTGACCTCCCTCAACGACGACCTGACAAAAGCCGGCTTCACCCCACACACCGAAGTGCTGCGCTATGAAGTTCTCCTGGCCGACGAGGATGATGCCGCCAAACTCGGATGCACCGTCGACGAGGAAATTGTTCGCGTCACCCGTCGCCGCTGGATCGACAACAAGCCACTGGCGATCATGACGAATCTGCTGCCGGCTCGCTACGCCCCCTCATTCACAGATCTGGCGCACCAGGGCTTGTATTCATGCATCCGCGAGCGCGGCATCGAGCTGCTGTCCGCCACCCAGTCTGTCGGTGCCCGAAACGCCAGCGAGGTCGAAGCGGATCTGTTACACATAGGAACTGGAAGCTCGCTTTTGACAATGGAGCGCACGGCATATGACGGTGCGGGCGCAGCAGTTGAATACGGCCTTCACTACTACGATGCCCAGCGCTACTCCTTCAAGTTCACACTCTCATCGGAATAAACAGGCGCCGAAGAGCCCGGCCCGCTCGACGCTGCACGTGAAAGGAGCAGGGCCGTGCGCGATAATCCGTGGCGCCGTCTTGTGACATATCTACTCACGACATTCGCGATCTCATGGATCTGTTGGGGCGCGACAGCACTCTTGGTCCACTTCACATCACTTCGCGCCACCGAGATTCCCGCTATGGCGTTGTTTGTTCTGGGTGGATTCGGCCCGACCATCGCCGCTTGCGTGTGCCTGCCGGGTGGTTTTTCGTGGAAAAATCTCGCGCATTTTCTGACCCGTCGTGCCCCGCACGCTGCGCTTTATTTTCTCCTGTGCGCTTTGCTTGAGGTCGCCGCATTCTGGCTGTCATCACACGGATGGAGTGCACCCGCCGACTCGGCAGGCACCTCATTGATCGCCATCGTGTCCATCTTCTTGGTCGTGACGCTGGTGGCCGGCGGCAATGAAGAGTGGGGCTGGCGTGGAATCATGCTGCCTCTGCTCGCGCGCCGCTTTCACAATTTCATAGCGCCAGACCTAGTAGCGGCCCTCGTTGTAGGGGCGGTATGGGCATGCTGGCATATCCCCCTGTGGTGGATCGACGGCAACCCGCATCAGGGATCCTCATTTGCGGCATTCGCACTGACCTCTTTCGCGCTCAGTGCGTGGTTGGGACTGTTGGTCGCCTTCACCAGATCAGTCCTGTGGTGCATGGTGTTCCACGGGACGGCCAATACGCTCATGACTGTGTTCCCACCGGCTGACGACATGCGCCATCACCTCGTCATTGCCGTCTGGTTCCTGCTTGCTATTCCCGCGTATTACGTGTTCCAGCGGGTGGCCCGTACCCTTTAGTTTCCTCCGGCCAGCATTGTGGTTCGAGGGCGAGCGCCCCGCATGCGCATATGCATACGCACTTCCTCAACGTCAATCATCGTCGTGTCGGTGTGACTACGGGCGGCAATATGGCGCGCATTCGTGCATTGAACATGGCGACGATCAGTCTGGTCGAATGACCGCAGCGTCGGGGTCATAGGTGTGGCGCCACGAAAAGTGTCGCGGAGTGTGCTCATCAGGTTTCACTCTCCTTCCTTGCCTTCTACCGTGCAACACTCAGCGCCGCTTGGCTACCCTCCAAACCGAAGGCAAGGGGAGATTCAGGGTAAACCCTGATGAAGTGAAGGGGTTATGCGCCCGGTTCTTCACGTCCCGTGAAGTTCGCAAAACGTGCCATATGACCCTGGAAGAGTGCGCGAATCGTCGCAGTTTCACCGTTACGGTGCTTGGCGACGATGATGTCGGCTTCACCGGGGCGTTCCTCGGAGTTGTAGTACTCCGGGCGGTGCAGCAACATGATGACGTCGGCGTCCTGCTCCAACGACCCGGATTCACGCAGGTCAGCCATCATCGGTTTCTTATCTGTTCGCTGCTCAGGCCCACGGTTCAGCTGTGCGACAGCCACGACCGGAACTTCAATATCTTTGGCGAGCAGCTTCAGCTGGCGAGACAGCGTGGACACTTCCTGCTGACGCGATTCCATCTCGCGTCCAGCTGTCATCAACTGCAGGTAGTCCACCACAACGAGGCCCAGGTTGTGCTGCTGTTTCAGTCTGCGGCACTTGGCCAGAATCTCCGTCATCGCCATGTTGGGCGAGTCGTCAATAAAGAGCGGAGCTTCGGACACTTTCGCCGTGGTGGCAGACACGCGCCTCCAGTCTTCACTGGTCATCTCACCTGCGCGCATCTTCTGCAAGAAGACGCCGGATTCTGCCGACAGCAGGCGCATGGCAATTTCGGAGCGCGACATTTCCAGTGAGAAGATCACCGATGTGACACCGTGGCGGATCGATGCCGAGCGGCAAAAGTCCAGTGCAAGTGTCGATTTACCCATTGCCGGTCGGGCGGCTACAATAATCATCTGACCGGGGTGGAGACCCTGGGTGAGTCGGTCCAGATCAGCAAACCCGGTGGGCACGCCCTTGAGCTTGTCCTTGTTGCGTTCAATTTCCTCAAGTTCGTCGAGGATGGACTCCGACACGTCCGACATCGACAGGTAATCAGTGCTCGCCTGACGTTCTGAAACAGCGTAGATTTCCGCCTGCGCCTGATTGACGATTTCATCGACGTCGCCCCCGGCATCAGCGTAGCCGAGCTGCACAATGCGTGTACCGGCACTGACGAGGCGTCGCAGCAACGATCGCTCGCGCACAATTCGCGCATAATATCCGGCGTTCGCCGCTGTGGGGACGGCTGCAATCAGGGTGTGCAGATATGTGGCGCCTCCGACGCGCTGCAGCTCGCCGCGACGCTGCAATTCGCCGGCCACCGTGACGGCATCGGCCGGTTCGCCTCGGCCGGAAAGATCCACGATGACGTTGTGGATAGTTTCGTGAGCAGGCTTGTAATAGTCCGAGCCGCGAATCTCTTCCGTGACGTCGTTGATGGCTTCTTTCGACAGCATCATCGAGCCCAGCACAGAAATCTCCGCATCCAGATCCTGCGGTGGAACCCGGTCAAAATCTGAATCTGACGCCATCGGCCTGCCAATCCTTCCATTGCCTGCGCCCGCTCGTGCGCGCATACGCGAGGTTATCCTCTTTTTCCGCCTCACGCGAAGCTCTCAAGGATCACTTGATGTGGATAACGTGTGGATAGACTGTGCACAACTCGGCAGGTCGTCCACAGTACATGTGGATAAAGTTGGGACGGGGATCTGATCCCCACCACCATGCAAATCGCTCAAGAGGCGTTTTCATGCGGAACATCACCACCAGGTTGTCCACAGATCTATGCACAATGTGTGGACAACAAATAGGAGCGTAATCAGTGGATGAACAGAAGATGAATTCTTGCGACCCTCAAGATGAACATAAAGGTACGGTTTCATCCACGTCGCACTCCTCTCACAGCGCCCCCACCACCCCCTCAGGGTCACTGACCCGTCAGATTCTGTCCCTCGCAATCCCGGCACTGGGAGCACTCGTCGCAGCACCCATCTTCACCCTCATCGACACCGCGATGGTGGGCCACCTTGGCACTGAAGAGCTGGCCGGCCTGGCCACCGCCACCACCATCGTCCAAACCATCGTCGGACTGTTCGTCTTTCTGGCCTATTCCACAACCGCGCTCGCTGCACAGGCACTCGGGGCCGGTGACAGCGTGCGCGCCATTCGCTCCGGTATTGAAGCAATGTGGCTGGCAGCCGGATGCGGCATTGTCACCGCATGCGGCTTGATCCTGGGCGGTCGGGCGCTCGTGGAAGCCCTGGGCAATTCACCTGACGTCATGCCGCACGCGCTCGCCTACCTGCACACGGCCTCTCCCGGCCTGGTCGGAATGTTCGTTGTCCTGGCGGCCACAGGCACACTGCGCGGCCTGCTCGATACGACCACGCCGCTGTATGTTGCCGCCGGAGGTGCAGCACTCAACGTCGCCCTCAACGCGCTGTTCATCTACGGGCTGGACATGGGAATCGCCGGGTCGGGACTGGGAACCGCGCTGGCTCAGACACTGATGGCTGTCGTCCTTGTCGCCGTCATCTTGTCCAAAGCGCGAGGCCGGCACGTGTCCTTGCGGCCATCAGGAGCGGGAATCTGGAATGCGGCTCTGGACGGCGCTCCCCTGTTCGTGCGCACCGTCGCCATGAGGATCGCCACCATCGCCACCCTCATGGTTGCCACCTCCATTTCCGTCACCGCCTTGGCGGCACACCAGGTGGTCAACGCCGTGTGGATGTTCACCGCGCTGGCACTGGATGCGCTGGCCATCGCCGCGCAGGCATTGGTGGGCTTCGATCTGGGTGCCGGGCGCCGCGAGCACCTGCGCACCCTGCTGCGCAAACTCACCGTGTGGGGCGCAGCTGTCGGCCTGATTCTCGCGGTACTCATCGCTGCTTCCAGCCCGTTTTTGCCTCACTTCTTCGGCTCTGACCCATCGATGCACCGCATTGCGACATGGGCGCTGATTGCCAGCGCCTGCGCCATGCCGTTGGGAGGGGTCGTGTTTTTGCTTGACGGCGTCCTGATCGGCGCGGGGCACGGCAAGACCTTGGCCTTTGGCGGTGTCTTCATGATGGTGGTCTACCTTCCGTGTCTGTGGACACTGGACCGCTGGATGGCTGCCCAACGCATTGATGACGCACTGAGCCCGGCGGATCAAGGTATAGCAATGGTGGCGCTGTGGCTGATCTTCGGTTTCGTGTTCCTGGGGGTGCGCGGCCTCGTGAACGCGTGGCGCACCTGGTGGTCACCGCGCCGCGCTATTGCCGACCTGCACTGAACATGAGCCTCCTTGCCGGCGATCGGATGTGGCGAACTCGACCGCACAGATTCACCCCGCGGGGTAGCTAAGAGAGCCTCGAAGCGACTAAAATGGACACTCGGACCGTGTTCTGCATAAGGGACACTGTCCACGCATTACCCTCCTGTCACGGAAAGTCCGTGACCGCTAAGACCATAGGAGGTGGGTACACACGTGCGTACATATGAACTGATGGTGATCCTCGATCCAACGATCGACGAGCGCACCGTCGTCCCCATGATGGAAAAGTTCCTGGCCCCTGTGAAAGCCAGCGACGGCTCCGTCGAAAAGGTGGACGTCTGGGGCAAGCGTCGTCTTGCCTACGACATTTTGAAGCAATCTGAAGGCATCTATGTTGTCATTAACATGACAGCAACGCCTGAGGCTGCACAGGAAGCAACACGTCTGATGGGCTTGAATGAGTCCATCCTGCGCCACAAACTGATGCGCCCTGACGCACGCTGAATTAAGAGCGTTTGACCACCCACCAAAGGAGTTGACATGGCTGGAGAACCTGTCGTCACAATCGTCGGAAACCTGACCAGAGATCCCGAATTGCGTTTCACGTCATCGGGAGTAGCCGTTGCCGACTTCTCGGTGGCAATGACCCCACGCTCGTTCGACCGCAGTGCGAACGAATGGCGCGACGGAGACACACAGTTCTACCGTTGCTCCGTCTGGCGCGACGCGGCTGAGAACGTGGCCGAAACCCTGCGCAAAGGCATGCGCGTCATCGTCCAGGGTCGCCTGACTTTGCGGTCCTATGAAACGCGCGATGGCCAGCAGCGCAGTGAATTGTCCCTGCAGGTTGACGAGGTCGGCCCATCCTTGCGTTACGCAAAGGCTGAAGTGACCCGCATTCCTCGAGGCGATTCCGGCCAGGGCGGATACTCCCAGGGTGGATACCAGAGCCAGTCAGGCGCTGGCGCGCAAGGTGGTTCCGGCAGCTACCAGGGTGGATATGGTCAGCAACAAGGCAGCTACAATGCGCCCGCCGGAGGGTCCACTTCCGATCCGTGGCGCACCGAGGGAGCGTCCTCTTTCGGTGAAGAGCCGCCTTTCTAAATTCAATTGGCGAGGGCGACGCTGATCTGACGCAACGCGCTTTCGCAATGCATTCTTATCGCTTCATTTTTCGTATGGGGTAATCACAGCGATTACCTGGATCCAAGGAGAACACTATGGCGAAGCCTCAACTTCGCAATAAGCCCATTAAGAAGAAGGCCAACCCGCTGAAGTCGGCCAAGATCGAATCCATTGACTACAAGGACACTGCTTTGCTGCGTAAGTTCATCTCGGACCGCGGCAAGATCCGTGCCCGCCGTGTCACTGGCGTATCCGTACAGGAACAGCGCCGCATCGCCAAGGCCGTCAAGAACGCCCGCGAGATGGCTCTGCTGCCGTACTCTTCGTCCGGTCGCTGAGATTCATAGGGAGGCTTTTTCTGATGGCAACAACGAAACTCATTTTGACCCACGATGTCGACAAGCTCGGTTCAGCCGGTGACGTTGTCGAGGTGAGAAGCGGTTACGCTCGCAACTACCTGGTTCCTCGCGGCCTTGCCACTGCATGGTCCAAGGGTGCTCAGCGCCAGATTGACGACATGGCTCGTGCTCGCCGCAAGCGCGAAATCGCGTCCGTCGACGATGCCCGCGTCGTGCGCGATCAGCTCCAGGAAGTCAAGTTCGTGACTGTTTCCGGCAAGACCGGTTCCAACGATCGACTCTTTGGCGCCGTTTCAAGTGCCGACATCGCTCAGGCCGTTCAGGATCAGATCGGCCAGACGATTGATCGCCGCAAGATCGTCATCCCTGCTCCGATCAAGACGCTGGGAGACTACACCGTCAAGGTCAACCTGCACTCTGAGGTGTCTGCAAACCTGCATGTCCGCGTCATCGCTGAGTGACAGTGACACACCACCGAGTGTGATCCCGGCGTTCCGATGAGTACTCCGTTTCTGTAAGGAGGCTCCGGGACGCCGGGCACATTCATACCGGGCCGCACCCGCGCAGTGGATTTTTTCCACACTGTGGGTGCGGCTCGATTTTCATGCAGTCGGATAGCCAACCGGCTAGGCCCACGTGCCCACCAGCGCCAGACGTCTAGGAGGATTGAGAGCCGCCCGTATCGTGGTCGTCATCGTGACCCTGACCAGGCTGGCTGGGCTGAGTCGGTTCAGCTGGTTCGGGTTGTGTGGGCTGAGTCGGTTCAGCTGGTTCGGGTTGTGTGGGCTGAGTCGGCTGGGTGGGCTGGACCGACTGAGGTTGTGTCGGCGTTGGTGGAGTGTTCTGTTGAACTGGGTTCGGTTCGGTGTACCACGAGTAGTCACCGTTAGGCAGGTCAGCAGTTGCAGCCTCCATGAATTTCACCCACACGTCAGCTGGCCAGTCGCCTCCGTGGAACTGATACAGGCCGCCGATGTTATCCAGCGAAACCGGGTTGCCGGCCTCGTCGGACTGATACATCGAGACACTGGCGACAAGGCCCGGAACCATTCCAACAAACTGTGCGGACTTCTGATCATCAGACGTACCGGACTTACCGGCCGCTTCACGTCCCAGAACTGCCGCCTTCTCACCGGTGCCACCCGGCTCCATCACTGCCTTGAGCGCCGGCATAATCGCGCTGACCGTCTCTGCATCAAAGACCTTTTCCGACTCAAGCTGCGCGCTGTAGACCTTGTTGCCAACAGAGTCACGCACCTCTCGCAGGATATGCGGGTTCATCCGTGTCCCGCCGTTGGCGATAGTGGCATACGCATGGGTGAGGTCAATGTTGTGCGTTGATGCCACACCCAACGTGTTGAGCAGCGTCGCATCGAGTCCGTTCGTGTCTTCAGGGATTCCCAGCTTCACGGCTGTGTCCACTGTCGCCTGCGGACCGACTTTCTCATTCAACGTCACAAAAGCCGTGTTGATTGAATAGGACGTTGCCTTAATCAACGACACATTACCCCACGAGGTGTTCCCCACGTTCGACACTGGTTCAGCCAGGCCGTCAAATGAGCGCGGTGAACTGCCATCAACCTGATCGTAGACACTGCCGCCCTGATCGGCATACGCCAGCAAGGTAAACGGCTTGAAGGTTGAACCGGCCTGTGCAATGTCATCAGTGACCGCATTACGTTGAACTTTTTGATAGTCACTGCCCGCAAACTCAGCGACGATCTCCCCCGTTGCAGGGTCAATGGCAGACAGCGCCACGTGCATGGAATCAGGGTTCCATCCCTCGACCTCGTTCATCATCTGGGCCGCATTGATTGCGGCTTCCTGACGAGCCTTGTCGATAGTGGTGATGATCGACAGGCCACCCGAATCGATCTGCTCATCAGTGAACGCACCTGTCTCGGCCAGCTCGCGACGCACCTGCTGCAGGAGGTAGCCGGTCGTCCCGGTCATTGACGAGGTCGTCTCCTGGAAATCAATGGTCTGCGGGAATTGCTGCTGATTTGCTTCCGCCTGGTCGATCCACCCGTCCTGCACCATCAGTGAGATGACTCGTTCCCACCGTGAGTGCGCCATATCAGGATCTTCTGCAGGATCCCACGCCGATGGTGCCGGGATGATCCCTGCCAGCAGCGCGGATTCTGACAGGGTCAGTTCTGATGCCGGATGTCCGAAAAAGACTTTCGAGGCTTCTTCGATGCCGTAGGCTCCCCGGCCGAAATAGATAGTATTGAGGTAGTTGCCCAGCACTTCGTCCTTGGTTTGCTCACGGTTGATCTTCACCGCCAGGACCGCTTCCTTGACCTTGCCTTTCAGCGAAGTAGTCTCACCCATGTAGTAGCGCTCCACGTACTGCTGGGTGAGCGTGGAGCCACCTTGTCGCGGCAGTCCTCTCAGATTATTGACGAGGGCACGCGCAATGCCTTTCAGATCTATTCCGGAGTTGGAATAGAAAGTGCGGTCTTCGGAGGCAACAACGGCCTGCCCCACATAGTCCGGCAATGTGGACGTGTCGATGATGGAGCGATTGATCTCAGAGAACTTCCCCATCTCGGAGGTGCCGTCCGCGTAATACACGGTGCTGGTCTGAGCCAAGGCCACCTGGTCGGCCTTGGGAATATCCAACGTGGCGTACAGGAACAGGAAGGATGCCAGTCCGGCAATAATGACGCCGAGGACGCTGAACACGAAGGCAAGGCCGATGCGTTTACCCCATGACCGCCTTTTGCGCCCATTCGCTGTGCGTCCACTGGTCTTGCGTGAGTTCGACCGGCTGGTTTCGCCTTTCCGCCCACCGGCATTGCCTGCCGCAGCGGAGCCAGCCTGCCTGGAAGTCCCGGGCGACGAGTTGGAAGCGGATGACCGATGGGTTCCTTCATGTCGCGCTGCGCGCTTGGGGAATGCCGGATCGGGACGCATCGCCCCTCGCGATGTGCCGTGCGATGAGCGGGACGAGTGACGCCCGTTCTTGGCCTCATCCGGATTCATCCTGCCGTTTTTCGACACGCGTTCACCTTTCGTTACAGGCACCGTCTCTATGAGCCTTGCCCTTCAGCGTAAGCATGTCGACGGTGATCGCGCCATGAACCGCGCCACTATTCCCCTCGTTTCACATGGAAATCCCAGCTTTTCCATGAAGGGAATCACACCTGGGTATGGTCCGAGCCTAGTCCCACTGTTCTTCAGGCTTGCCCTCGTCAGCCCACCGCGTGTGGAATGTTCCCTCGCGATCGACGCGCCGGTAGGTGTGCGCGCCGAAGAAATCACGCTGACCCTGAATCAGTGCTGCCGGCAGTCGGTCGGCACGCACCGTGTCGAAGTAGGCCAGGCACGACGAGAACACGGGGGTAGGAATGCCGTGCGTCGCTGCCAATGCCACAATCTTGCGCAGTGACGGGATGCATTCCTCGATCCGGGAGGCGAAGGGTTCGGCTGCCATGAGCAGAGGCAGATCGGGATCCTCGTCGTACGCCTGCCCAATGTCGGACAGGAACGTGGCACGAATGATGCATCCTGCGCGCCAGATCCGCGCCACAGAACCCTTGTCAATCGTCCAGTTGTAGGCGTGTGCCCCCTGAGCGATCTCATCGAATCCCTGTGAGTAGGCGATGATCTTGGAGGCGAACAGGGCGCGTCGTACGTCCTCAACAAAGGAGTCATGATCGGCCTGTTCCACCTTCAGTTCCTGGGCGTGGCCCTCCATGTGTTGTGCGGCTTCACGCTGCGTGGTCTGCGAGGATGCGCCGCGCGCAAAGGTTGCTTCAGCAATGGCGGTGACGGGAACTGCCAGGTCCAGCGCTGTTTGCACGGTCCACTTGCCGGTGCCTTTTTGCGATGCCTGGTCCACGATCATATCCACCAGCGGCTCACCTGTGCTTGCATCCTTGTGGCGCAGCACCTGCGCCGTGATCTCGATGAGGTACGAATTCAGCTCGCCCGCATTCCATTCGTCGAAAATGTCCGCCAGTTCGGACGGTGTAGCACCCATGCCGCGGCGCAGCACGTCGTAGGCCTCCGCGATGACCTGCATATCTGCGTATTCGATGCCGTTGTGTACCATCTTGACGAAGTGACCCGCGCCGTCAGCACCCACGTGCGTACAGCACGGCTCGCCGTCCACATGGGCGGAAATCGTTTCAAACATCGGGCCAAGGCGCTTGTAGGACTCTTCGGTTCCACCCGGCATGATGGACGGCCCCCACAGAGCACCTTCCTCACCGCCTGAAACGCCAGCACCGACAAAGTGCATCCCACGCTCACGCACCCACTTTTCACGGCGAATCGTGTCAGTGAACAGGGAGTTTCCACAGTCCACGATAATGTCACCCTCGTCCATGTGGTCCGCAAGCTGTTCGATGACCCAGTCAGTGGCCTCACCTGCCTGCACCATAATGATGGCCACGCGCGGCTTTTCGAGCGATTTCACGAAGTCTTCGGTGGTTTCCGAGGGAATGAAGATGCCCTCGGATCCGTCGCCATGTTGGTCCATGAGGCGCAGCGTGCGACCGGGTGAACGATTCGTCACCGCAGTGCGATACCCGTTGCGTGCGAGGTTACGCGCAAGATTCGACCCCATCACGCCCATTCCATACACGCCAATATCAGCACTTGCCGTTTCAGGTGAAGTAATCGTCATCGTGAGCTTCTTTCATCCTTTGTCGTGGCGCGAGGGCGTCCGATCCACGCTATGACGCCCTTCACATTGAGTGTACAGTCCGGCCACTGTTTTACGGTGCGAACGCCGTGCCTTGGGCGGCCGGCGGGTGTTTCAGTCCCTGGCACCCTGCTCGGTCCACCAGCGCAGTAGTTCCTCACGTGCCGCGTCCTGACCCATCGGGCCGTTCTCCATGCGCAGGTCCAGCAGGTGCTGGCGTGCTCGACCCACATCGCGGCCAGGTGGAATGTTGAGGATTTCCATGATCTGACTGCCATCCAGATCCGGCCGGATCGCATCGAGTTCTTCCTGTTCACGTAGTTGAGCGATGCGTGCTTCCAGATCGTCATAAGCGGCCGACAAGTGCATCGCTTTCCGGCGGTTGCGCGTCGTGCAGTCAGCTCGAGTGAGGCGGTGCAGGCGCTCCAACTGGTCACCAGCATCAGCAACGTAGCGGCGCACAGCCGAATCAGTCCAGGCCTGTTCGCCATAACCGTGGAAACGCAGATGCAGCGCCACCAGATGCGTCACCGCATCAACTGTGTGTCTGTCAAAGGTCAAGGCCTTGAGGCGTTTGCGCGTCAGTTTCGCGCCGACAATCTCGTGATGGTGGAACGACACGGTGCCGTCTTTTTCAAAGCGCCGCGTGGCAGGCTTGCCCACATCGTGCATGATCGCGGCCAGCCGCAAAATCAGGTCCGGTGCCGGCACAGCGCCATCGAGCCCGGTTTCCAGGTCCATCGCCTGATCGAGCACGGTCAGCGTGTGCTCGTACACGTCCTTGTGGCGACGGTGTTCGTCGCGCGTATCGACCAGTGCGTCCAGCTCCGGAATGACAACAGCTGCCACGCCGGTGTGCACCATGAGTTCGATGCCGCGCCGCGGGTACGGGCTGACCATCAGGCGTTCAAATTCGGCCCGGATCCGTTCGTTGGACACAATCGACAGCCGTGAGGCCATCGACTCCATCGCATCCATCACATCTATGTCGACGTCGATGCCCAGTTGGGCGGCAAAACGCGCCGCACGCATGATGCGCAGCGGGTCGTCGTCGAATGATTGTTGAGCGGTGACAGGTGTGCGCAGGCGTCCGTCGGCCAGATCGTCAAGACCGTGGTGAGGGTCCACAAGTGCCATCGTCGGCAGCCGCATCGCCATGGCGTTGACAGTGAAGTCTCTGCGCGTCAGGTCTCCCTCGAGCGTGTCTCCGAATGTGACGTCAGGCTTGCGTGAGCCGATGTCATACTCGTCGCACCTGTATGTGGTGATTTCCACAACGATGTGATCTTTGCGTGCTCCGATCGTGCCGAACTTCTTGCCGATGTCCCACACGGCGTCGGCCCACTTGCTGAGCAGCTCCTCGGTTTCGTCGGGGCGTGCCGATGTTGCGAAGTCGAAGTCATGCGGCGTCACGCCGAGGAACGCGTCGCGCACAGGTCCGCCCACCAGCGCAATTTCCTGGCCAGCGTCGTCAAAAAGGTGCGCCATTTCCAGTACTTGCGCAGGTAGATGGCTGAATGTGCGTTGAGCGTTGACCAGCAAAGCTGGCACGTCCTGAGATCCGACACCCTCGAGTGCGCGTGTCTTCACACCGTGTCCTTTCAGTTGCTGGCGGTCAGCGTGGGAACCGTGCTTGTGCGTATCCATTACGTACTAGAGTGCCACGTTTTCAGGCCTCGAAAAACCTCAGGAGCCGCGACGCAGGAATGTCACGTCACCCGCCATCGCTCCAAGACTAATAGAGTGGAACTATGTCAGCCCGTCGTTATGAGCGCCGTGTGGGGACACCTCGTCCCCCACGCCACCATGCCTCGATACGGGCGTATCACTCTGCCAGTTCCCGCCTGCCGATTGTGGGAGAAACATCGGCGGGCGGCCTCGTTATCGATGTTGTCAACGGTACCCCTTACGCGGCGATCATTGCGCGACGTAACCGGGCCGGCCGCATCGAATGGTGCCTGCCGAAAGGCCACCTGGAGGGACGCGAAACCGCTCAGGAAGCCGCATTGCGCGAAGTTGCGGAAGAGACGGGGATTACCGGACGGATCATTCGTCACCTCGCGTCGATCGACTACTGGTTTTCCTCTCCTGATCGGCGTGTTCACAAGGTGGTGCACCACTTCCTCATGGGCTACGTGTCGGGATCGATCACCGTGGAAATGGACCCTGATCACGAAGCTGAAGACGCGTCGTGGGTATCCTTGCAGCAGCTGATGCGCCAACTCGCCTATCCGAACGAGCGTCGTATCGTCAGAATCGCATTGGATCTTTTGTACCGGGACGTGTGATGAAGAGCCGCGCACGCGTTTTCTCCACGGTCGTCACTGCCATTGTGACTGCCGCGTGCCTGTGCGCGCCCGCGGGTGCCTCGAGCATGCCACTAACTGACACCAGTGCGCGTGTTGCTTCTTTTACTTCCACGTCCGAGGGTGACCCGTCCGGTATTCACACCACGCGCCCCAGCGTGCTCGGTGAAGCCGATGAGGGCGGCAATCTGCAGGTGTCGATCACGTCGATCACACCCACTGTCCTTGATGACACGTCAACGCTCACCGTGTCGGGCACATTGACGAACCTTTCGGGTGCACAGGCCACCTCGTCAACTGTGCTGCGCCTGTTCATGTCCGTCCATTCAGCGGTCGCGGCACCTGACCTGAGCGCATACTTTTCGGGCCACACTGATGCCGGCATCCCGGTAGCCGAACGCACCATCGACAGGCAGCTTGGCCCGCGTCAGAAAGTGGGTTTCACCTTGTCGGTTCCCGCCGAGGAGCTGCCGCTGGATGACAGTTTTGAGTGGGGGCCGCGCGGTATTTGCGTCCAGGCGCTGGCCACGACTGATGAGGGTGATATAGACGGTGAGGACCGCTCCGTGGTCGTGTGGGATTCTTACTATGAGCGTCAGCAGACACCCATATCGGTGCTGGTTCCTTTCACGTCGACTCAGGCATTTGGCTCCACGGAGCAGTGGAAAGCTCTCAGTGAACTTGCCCGCACACCAGGCGTGACACTGGCTGTTGATCCTGAAGCGTTGACCAGTTTTGTGCGCACCGGCATTCTTGACGCCGACGGGCGGCTGCGCTCACCGACTGCGACCGCTGACCAGGCTCAATCTGCCGGGACAAGCGCCCAGCCGCAGTCGACTGCTCCGACCAGCCAGTCCCAATCCACTGCCCGTTCCGATTCTGATTCGGCCTCCCCGGCGCAATCCGGTAAAAGCAGCCAACCTGAAGGCACTCAGTCCGGCAGCGCGAACGGCACGGCGGCAGATGCAGGCTCTCAATCCGGCGATCAGCCTCAAAGCGGAAGCGCCGGTCCAGCAGAGATGACTCCGTTTCCTCATTGGCCTTCACCCAGGTACCCCACACCGTCATGGTGGCATTCACCGGCAACTTCCGCGTTTGTCTCGCGCGCACTGGACACCCTCGTCGGATCGGGGGGGCAGGTTGTTGCCCTGCCCAGCATGGATGCAGACCCCGCTCGGCTGCAAGAGCTAGGCGATGAGCGTCTGACCGAACTGGCGCGTGAGTCGATGAGCGTTTTCGGCACGCTGTCCACGCCCGAGCAGGTCGTCAATCAGGCCGGTCAGGCAGATTCGACCACATCACGCACTGGTTCAGCTCAGTCAGTCAGCGTCATCGGATCAGTGCTGTGGCCACGCTCATCGACTTTCGGGCTGTCCATGCTGCCGGAGTCAACTGGCCGCACGATCATTGCACCCGCCGGTGAAGTCGGGCCTCCCGAGGACGCCTCTTTCACATCCGTGACACGCGTCGAAGTCGATGCTGATGATGGTCACACCCACACGGAGGGCGCATCTGATTCGACTCGCACGGTGCTGACCTCGACTCGTGAGCTCACGGAGTTGCTGGCGTGGGATGCGCCTACAGACAGCGATGAGCTGGATGCGCGTCAGGCAGCCCAGGCAATGGGTGCTCTGATCACGCGTCAGCTTCCCAATATAGCCCGACCTCAGCTCGTGACCGTGGCGCGCAACACCGCCGTCAACTCCGAACTGGTATCACGTATCCGCTCCCTGACACAGTCGGACTGGATGGCACCGCGTTCCTTCGCCGAGATTGCAACGTCAGAGCCCACCGATACCGAGCGTGAAGATGTACATCCCACACCTGAGGTCCCTGACCATTGGGAGCACACACTGCACACGCTGAACGAAGTACGCGCTCAGGTTGCAGCCTTGGCGACCGCACTCGACGAACCCCACCAGCTGACGAGCGTCGTCAACATGGCGATGCTCAACGCCGTCAGTGCAGGACACGACGATGATCTCGCCATTGAGGCGGCGAAGAACCTGCAGGGAGCGATCAGCGAGCTGTACTCACTGGTCCATGCCGAACCATCAGCGACGATCAATGTCATTAACAAGACGGCTGCGTTCCCTGTGCGTGTGACGAATAAGCTGCCGTGGACAATCACCGTCACCGCAACGCTGAAACCTGACGATGCGCGTCTTCGTGCGACACCCAGCGCCGCTCAGCCCCTCGAGGCGAACTCCACTGGTAACGTCGAAGTTCCAGTTCAGGCCATCGGATCGGGGAATATCGACGTCACCTACATTGTGGCCACACCGCGTGGCACCATACTCGATAGCTCTCAGTCCGTCATGGTACGTTTGCGCGCACAGTGGGAGGATATTGGGACGTGGTCAATCGCGGGGCTGGTTGCAGTGGCGTTCTGCGTCGGTTTGATTCGCAATGTGCGCTCGCAGTGGCGATCACGCGACCCGTTAGTGTCGTCGCGACGCAAGCACACACACTCAGATGATGGAGACACACCATGAACCAGTCACACGATGCATCTGATTCGCGTGCCCCCAGGCAGACGTCCCTGCTGAAGTCGTCAGCCATCATGGCGTCAGGCACCCTGGTCTCCCGCATCCTCGGATTCGTGCGAACCGCGCTGCTGATCATCGCGATCGGTGAAGGTGCCGGCTCCGTGTCAGCGACCTTCCAGGTGGCCAACACGCTGCCCAACACGGTCTACAACATTCTGGCGGCAGGTGTCATCGACGCTGTCCTCGTTCCGCAGATCGTGCGCGCACTGAAGTCACGTTCTGGGGATCGTTACGTCTCGCGCCTCCTCACGCTGGCCGGACTGATCCTATTCGGCGTCACTATCGTGATGATGGTGGGCTCGCCGCTCCTGGTGACATTGTTCGCCTCCAGCTACGAGGGTCCCGCCCGCGCACTGACCATCACCTTCACATTGCTGTGTTTGCCGCAGATTTTCTTCTATGGGGTGTACAACCTGCTGGGCGAATTGCTGAACGCGCGCGGCATGTTCGGTCCCTATATGTGGGCGCCGGTGCTCAACAATGTCATCGCCATCCTGGGTCTGAGCATCTTCCTGATCTTGTGGGGCCCTCACCACGGTGTCTTCCCGATTGAAGAATTCACCTCTTCTCAGTTCTGGGTGCTGGCCGGATCGGCCACGCTCGGCGTGATCCTCCAGGCATTGATCTTGCTGATACCGCTGCGTCACGCTGACGTGAAGCTGCGCATCGACTGGCATTTCAAGGGCACGTCCTTCAAGTCCGCCTCACGCGTGGCCGGCTGGACGTTCGCCACGCTCGGCGTGAGCCAGATCGGCATTATTTCAACGACGAACCTGGCTACGCAGGCTGACCACTGGGCCACTCTGCATGACGCGTCCATTGCCGGTTACGTGGCCTACACGGCAGCGTTCATGGTGTACATGGTTCCTCAGTCATTGATCTCCGTGTCGCTGGCGACCGCGATCTTCACTCGGATGGCCAATGCGGTCACCGAAAATGATCACCGGGAGGTCGCGCGGAATTTCCACACAGGCGTCAATGTCATCACCTTGTTGACGCTGCTGGCTGCAGCCATTTTGATCGCGGCAGCTGTGCCGGTCATGCAGCTGGTGTTGCCGATGGCCTCGCCGGAGAATGTGCGCGCCTACGCGGCAGTGTTGATCGCCCTGATGCCGGGCGTTGCTTCGACCGGCATGGTGCTGATGAGCCAACGCGTCTTCTTCGCCTACGAGGATGCCAAACCTGTTTTCCTGATGGGAATCGTCCCGACGATCATTCAGATCATCGTCGGATGGTCAGTTTTCTTCCTGGCAGGACCCGGCTGGTGGACCATCGGGGCCAGCGCAGCTGAAACGGTGTGCCGACTCCTCCAGGGCTTTATCGCCGTCTTCTGGGTTGCGCGAAAGATTCGCTACGTCAACCCGGGTCTGATTGTCGCCAGCTATATCAAATACTTCACTGCCGCCGGTGTGGGGGGTCTGGCCGGTGGTGTGGCTATCTGGCTGATGGGGGCTTCCACCCCGATCGATCAGTGGGTGGCGCGTTGGCTGGTCGCAGCTGTGAAAGCCGTGGCGGTCGCCCTCGTCGTCACCATCGTGTTCGCATTGATGATGCGTCTGCTTGATCCTGCCTCCACCAGTGATGCTGTGCGCAAGGTGAACCGTCGACTACCCGTACCAGCGTTGATCCGCAAGGTGTTCGTCGTTGAAGGAGCGGGCGCATCCACCGCCTCTTTTGCTTCACACGCACGTACCACCGTGCCGCAAGCCCCCGACGCTGAGCGCGACGAGTCGGATTCAGCTGCCGCAGATCACGCGCAGCCGACAGCGGATTCTGGTGAGCAGCAAAGCACGCGGGCCGACGCGGTGGTGGACGGGTCCTCGCACGATACCGATTCGCAACGCACGCAGATTCACTTCTTTGACTGGTCAAAGTTCCTGGGTCGCGAGCAGGCTGAGGTTGGTCAGGAACTCACCGACGCGCAATACGACACCACTCTTCATGCTGACCCGTTCCCCGCTGACGCTCATCACAGTGATGACCCGGCCCAGGTGGAAGAGGATGCACAGATCCTCTCGAGCATTCTGCAAAGAGGGTTTTCACCTTCAGATCCGACGAACACGGGTGAGATGCCGGTGGTCAGCAGGTGGGGTGCCGCGACGCCGGAGCCGGATGCTCAAGACGGCCTCGCCTCGGCGGTGACGCCCGACGAAGAGACTCCACACTTAGTACAATCCCAAGCGAACGACCTGCGCGCCTCTGAACCGACGCCAGCTCACACACCTAAGGAGCATCCCGTGCCCTACCCACCCGAACCTGATGAGAACGACGAACTCGATCAGTTTGGCTCTCATGAACATGGCGCTCATCAGCCCGCGCGTCCCAGCTTCGATGAGATTGCGTTCGGCAGGCTCACCGATCATGCCTCCTCGGGTCACGAGTCGAGTGATCACTCCGTGCCGCCGGCAGCTGCCGCTTCAGGTGGCATAGGTGCGGCCGGCGCTCTAGGTACAGCCGGCACAGCAAGTACGACGGGAACAACCGAGGCTGCGGGAGCTGCGTCTGAGACCAGGCAATCTGCAGCAACCGAACAGCCCACAGCAACCGAGCAGCCCGAGCCGGCCTCGAACGCATCTTCGACGACAAGCCGTGCCCTCACCACGCGCATCAATCCCACGATTCCGACCGTGATTTTTGCGGCGATCCTGGTCATCGGTGGCGGGCTGTGGGGTGTCAAGACCATGCTCGCACCTGTATCCGGCGAAGGCTTCTCATTCAGTCCTACCCACAACGAGCAGGAATCCGGCCAATCTGCAGAACAGTCAGGATCCGGCCAGTCAGGATCCGATCAACCTGTCGAACCGGAAATCATCCGTCCGCAGGTCACCTCCGTGGATGCTTTGTCGTGGCGTAACGACAATGGTGACAACCCGGACCAGGCGATCTACGCCATCGACGGGAAACTGGACACCGCATGGAGGTCGCGTTCCTTCGACTACAACCAGTTCCCGCCCGATGAGATCGTCTCACTCAAACTGAACCTGCAGGAAAAGGCCACCGTGTCCAAGGTGACTGTCCACATGGCTCCGGGCACTACCGGAGGCGAGCTGGTCCTCACCTCCGTCGACCCGTCAGTTGACGTCACCGCTGCACGTCACGGCACAGAGCTGGCAACCACGGCAATGAGTCCGACAACTGACATCACATTACCGGAGCCTGTTGAGACCCAGGGCCTCGTGTTAATGTTCCGCTACATGCCCTCGTCTGACGAAGGTAGCAACCAGGCGTGGGTCTATGAAGTCACTGTGGAATGACAAGGTGCATCATGACTGATTTTTCCGTCTCCTCTATCCCCTCTATCAACGCAATCAGCCTGGGCGACAGTCAGGCGGACGATGCAACGGCCCCTCAAACCGCCGACCAGGCCACCGAGGCTACACAGTCTCACACCGACGGCACCGTTCATGACGTCATCATCGTCGGATCAGGCCCCGCCGGATACACGGCAGCTGTCTATACCGGGCGCGCCGGCCTGAAGCCCATCGTCATCGCAGGTGAACTGGACGCAGGTGGCGCCCTGATGAACACGACGGACGTGGAGAACTTCCCCGGTTTCCCTGAGGGTATCCTCGGGCCCGAACTCATGGAGAATATGCGTGCCCAGGCCGAACGCTTCGGTGCCGATATTCGTTTCGAGGATGCCCGCAGCGTCAGCCTCGAGGGCGACGTCAAGACCGTGACACTCGATGACGAGACACTGCAGGCTCGCACCGTGATCCTTGCGACCGGCAGCGAATACCGCCACATGAACGTGCCAGGTGAAGATGAGCTTTCCGGCCACGGCGTCAGCTACTGCGCCACCTGCGACGGCTTCTTCTTCAAGGACAAGGACCTGGCGGTCATCGGTGGCGGCGACTCCGCAATGGAAGAAGCAACCTTCCTGACTCGTTTCGCACAGTCCGTCACGATCGTTCACCGTCGCGACGAACTGCGCGCCTCCAAAGTGATGGCAGACCGCGCCAAGGCTGACCCGAAGATTTCCTTCGCGTGGAACTCGACAGTAGCCAGCGTCGAGGGCGACACCGAGGTGGAAGGCCTCGTTTTGCGTTCCACCGTTGACGACTCTGAGACCACCTTGCCCGTCCAGGGCGTGTTCGTTGCGATCGGACACCTGCCACGCACCGACATCGTGCGCGGCCAGATTGACCTGGACGAAGCCGGTTACATTACCGTGAACGAGCCGTCGACCCACACATCACTGCCTGGCGTATTCGCCTGCGGTGACGCAGTGGACCACATGTATCGGCAGGCCATTACGGCAGCGGGATCAGGGTGCCGAGCCGCCCTCGACGCTGAACGGTACCTGGCAACACTGTGAAGCGTGTCGACCTGCGTGAACTCGACACGCTCCTTTCCGACGACCGCATCGTTTTCATTGCATGCCTGGCCCACTGGAGTCCCGAATCGCGCATGGTTGAGCCGGTTTTCGACGAACTTGCAGGTGAATTCGCTGCAGATGTCACGGTTGTGGCTGTCGATACCGACGCCCCGCAGTTCGTCACCTTTGCGAAACGATGGCATGTGACGTGGGTTCCCAGCGCCGTCCTGATCAATCCGTATGACGACGAGCAGCCCACCCGCACGTGGGATGGTGCGCAACCGAAAACCGAGTTGCGTCACGGACTGGACAGTGCTTGCGCGATGAAACATCGGCGCGCTAGTGTGACCTGATTCATCATATGTCGCCTCACGAGTGTCACCGTTACTGACCGTGTGTGAAGTGGTGGCACACTGGTGATAGAACGTGTGATCAGCACTTGCGTAGCACAATGGAAGGAAATCGTTGTGAGCCAGATGCCCGGCCGGGAAGCCGCTCAGCATGGAAACCGTCTCGACCCATGGTTTGACCATTATGCCGAGCGAGCTCACAACCTGCGCGCCTCTGAAATCCGCGCGTTGTTCTCGGTAGTGTCGCGCCCCGAAGTTGTTTCACTGGCTGGCGGCATGCCCAACCTGAAGGACCTGCCTATTGAGCGCCTGGCTGACTCGGCGCGCGACTTGATTGCACGCAACGGCTCGGTCGCAATGCAATACGGCTCCGGTCAAGGCTGGGAACCGCTGCGCGAACAGATCTGCGACGTCATGTCCTATGACGGCATCGCAGGTGCCGACCCCGATGACGTTGTCATCACCACCGGTTCGCAGCAGGCCCTGGACCTTGTTTCCGAATTGTTCATTGACGAGGGTGACGTTGTCATCGCGGAGTCGCCGTCATATGTGGGAGCCCTTGGTGTGTTTCGTGCGCGTCAAGCCGATGTGGTGCACGTCGACATGGATGCCGATGGCATCATTCCGCAGGCGTTGGAGGATATGATCCACTCTCTGCGTAAGTCTGGAAAGACGATTAAGTTCCTGTATACGATTCCGAACTTCCACAACCCAGCGGGCGTGACGCTGAGCGAGGAACGCCGACCGCAAATCGTTGAGATCTGCCAGCGTGAACACGTGCTGATCGTGGAAGATAACCCCTACGGACTGCTCGGCTTCGGGTCAGATCCGCTTCCCGCATTGAAGTCCTACGCACCGGAAGTCGTGGTCTACCTGGGATCGTTTTCCAAGATGTTTGCACCGGGCTTCAGGATCGGATGGGCCTACGCACCCCACGCAATCCGCGACAAACTGGTCCTGGCCAGCGAGTCAGCGATCCTGTGCCCCTCGATGGTGGGTCAGATGGCGATCGGCGGGTACCTGGTTGATTACGACTGGTACAGCCAGGTCAAAACCTTCCGTTCCATGTATCACGAGCGTTGCGACGCAATGATGAAGGCGTTGGCTGAGTACATGCCGGACTGCACGTGGACACATCCTGAGGGCGGCTTCTACACGTGGGTCACGCTGCCCGACGGCCTGAACGCCAAGGCGATGCTGCCGCGCGCGGTGCGAGCCCAGGTCGCTTACGTGGCCGGAACTGCCTTCTACTATGATGGGCGTGGTACCAATCACATGCGATTATCGTTCTGCTACCCCACTCCCGAGGAAATTCGCGAGGGTGTGCAACGTTTGTCCACTGTGGTCAACGCTGAGAAGGAGCTGGTGGACATGTTCGGTGTCGGGTCGGTCCCTGCGAACGCGCACATCGATGTCGAGCCCACACTGCCGACTTCAGATAACTGAATAGGTCCGTGAACCTGCCTGAGCGCACTGTTCACACCACTCACGTTCTTTGACAGATATTGCCACGACTACCTCAGGAGGTATCGACGCTATGACTCGTCAGACAGATCACCCACAGCGGGTGTTGATCATTGCTGGTGGACTTACCCACGAGCGCGACGTGTCCGTGCGGTCGGGCCGCCGCGTGGCATCCACCTTGCATCACCTGGGCCACAAGGTATGCGTGTGCGACCTGGACAGTGAATTGCTGACAGGTATCAAGGATTTTCAGCCCGATGTGATCTGGCCGCTGATTCACGGCTCCCTGGGCGAGGACGGATCCTTGCAGGGCTTGCTCGAAAACCTTGATATTCCCTTCGTCGGGTCGAACTCGGCTCAGGCCATGATGGCGACCAATAAGCCCACAGCCAAGAGCCTGGTTGGTTCATCGGGTTTGAACACTCCCGGATGGGTGACACTCCCTCAGCAACTTTTCCGCCAGGTTGGCGCCTCCGGTGTGCTGGATTCACTGGATCAGACAATGCACTACCCGGCGATCGTGAAGCCGGCTGATGGTGGATCGGCCCTGGGTCTGTCGAAAGTGACCTCGGCTGAGGAGCTGCGGCTGGCGCTGGTTGACGCCTTTGCCTATGGTGAGCGCGTCATGATCGAGAATTTCGTGGAAGGCACCGAAGTTGCCGTCTCTGTTCTTGACCTGGAGAACGGGCCCACGGCCTTGCCGCCTATTGAGATCGTCACCGATGACGGGCGTTACGACTACGATGCCCGCTACACCACGGACAGCACGGAATACTTCGTGCCCGCCCGTCTTGACCAGGATGTTCTCGATCATGCGCAGGGAGCAGCGTTGGAGATCCATGCGTTGCTGGGATTGCGTCACCTCTCCCGCATTGACCTGATCGTTGATCCTGCTGGAACTGTGTGGTTCATCGATGCGAATGTGGCACCCGGAATGACAGACACGTCGTTGTTCCCTCAGGCTGCAGATGCGCAGGATTCATTCAGCGCGGTGTGCGACCGCATCGTGCATTTCGTGGCCTCAGATCTGTGAGGTTGTGGTCGAGCGTGCTTTCCGAAGGCGCCCTCGTCACTTCAGCACTTCAGCGAGTGTCTGCAGCTCGTGTCAGCTCGCTGCGACGCATTCGTCGAGCAGGTTGAGGTTGACCAGCGCCTCACGCGCGGTGGCTGGGTCGGTCCACTGAATGGTGTGCATTCCTGCCAGTGTGGCGGCGCGAATATTGGGCTGTCGATCGTCAATGAAGAGAATGCTGTCCGCTGGCACCCCTGAACGGGCGATTGCTTCTTTATAAATGCGTTGTGCCGGCTTGCACACGCCCAGCGGAGCGGAGAATGTGAAGTGGTCGAAGGCCTCAGCCCAGGACAATTGCGGGAAGCGGTCGGCAATCGCGTGCGGCGCGTTGGACAGGATCCCCAGGTTCATTCCGCGGGCTTTCAGTTCGCATACGAGTTCGAGGGCGTCCGGGTCAGGCAGGTCGAAGCGTGTAATGTCTTCCTGGACGAGAGCGGCGATCGTGGCATCGCTGAGTTCACCCAATCCGCAATCTCCTGCGACGTGGTCCCAGAATTCACGGTCTGAACAGCCAGCATCGTAGGCATCACGGTGGAACCAGATGGAATGATCAACCAGCTTGACGGTGTCTGACGGGGTGGTATCCATATTCATGACCTGAGCCATCTTCGCCGCATCAGGTCGGTGTGTGACAAGCACACCACCAATGTCGAACAATACGGTGCTGATCAGGCACTGCGCATTCCCCATTGCTGCTTAATCTCCTACTGGACCGGTGGACGGACTCACCGCTGGTTGCGCTGGTAGCGTTTCCGGCAGCTCACCCGTATTCGTATCGCTGCTCTGATTGTCTCCGTTTTTCAGATGTAATGGGATAGTTTGTGATCATTCACACCGGCTTCACGAATAGTATCGATCACAGTCTGCGGCGCACGGCCGGTGAATTCACGGGTGCATTCCTCGGCGCCTTGCGCCACCGCATCACATCATCACGGTGTGACAGCGTCATGGCACCATGCCGCTAGCGCATAGCATGACAGCGCGACACCCATATCATCTCTAGTGGTCTAGTCCTCAAGACTCATTAACCCATCCTGAGACGCTTGTTGACAATAAATGTCGGCATCACGATCGCGCACGTGCGGCCCTGTCTATATCTGCGTACGCGTTACCTGGCCTGTGCGCGCAGGACTGCTGCGATGCGTTCCAGGTCCTGTGCGCCGGCAAACTCAATGACGATCTTGCCTTTGGTGCTGCCTTCGTTCACCGTTACACGGGTATCGCACAAATCAGACAGTTCCGCTGCCACGTGGCGCCCCAACTCAGAGAGCTGCTGAGGTTTGCGGATGCGTTGTACCCGTGCAGGCTTAGGCTTGTTGAGCCGAGCGATTTCTTCCGTCGTCCTCACCGAGAGCCCTTCTGCTACGATTCGGTCAGCCAACAGCTCCATTTCATCTGGTGTTGGCAAAGAGAGCAGGGCTCGTGCGTGGCCAGCAGAGATCACGCCCGAAGCAACTTTTCGCTGCACGGCGGGTGGGAGTTTGAGCAATCGCAAGGTGTTGGCAATCTGCGGACGCGATCGTGCAATGCGCCTTGACAGCTCTTCCTGCGTTGCTCCAAAGTCCTCCATCAGCTGAGCATAGGCCGAGGCTTCTTCAAGTGGATTGAGCTGGGCGCGGTGGAGGTTCTCCAGCAGGGCATCTCGCAGAAGGTCTTCATCTTGGGTCCTTCGGATAATGGCGGGAATGGTGTCGACCTCAGCGATTTCAGAGGCGCGCAGACGTCGCTCTCCCATGATGAGTTCATAGCGCGCTTCCGGCTTTTCCTCGATGTATTCACGCAATGTGTCAGGCGTATCAGACGTGATTTCGATGGGTCGAATGACAATCGGCTGCAGCACCCCGACTTCTCGAATCGAAGCGGCCAGTTCATTGAGGTCATCTTCGTCAAAAACGCTCCGAGGCTGACGGGTATTCGGCACAATCCACTGAGTTGGAATCTCAGCAAAGGTCGCACCGGGAACTTCGACCAGGTCAGACTTCTCGTCACCAGTACCTGCGTGACCAGCGTCTGATCTCGGCACTGCTTCTGCGTTATTTGATCCCGAGTTTTCTTTCGGCGCGTGATCTCCGTCAGGTCTTGGCGAATCGGCGGCCGACGGCGGTGTTTCACGTGAAACATTCGCAGGTGTTCCTTCAAGGACCTCAGCAAAGAGCCGTGACCTCGACTGACCTTTACGAGGTGACGCACCCTCACCTTTTCGCGACACTGCGCCGTCATCCGATTGTGATTTGCGGGCTGCACCTTTTCTTGTTCCAGCAGATGTTACACGATTCTTTCTCGTTGAATCCTTGTGGGCGCGTTCAGAACCCAAGTTGCGGGACTGACTGGATGCAAATGCGTCCGACGACTCTGACACAACGGTTGTTGAACTCCCCGTACCTTCTGACTCGGGCGTGGTCGTGCCCTTCCGGGTGTGTGCTGTCCGACGTGACGAGCGCGGAGACAACAAATCTCGTTGTGACCCCCCACGAACTGGAGCATGGCTACCCGTATGCTCTGGAAATAAGACATCAAGCGGCCGCGACACCGAATGTGGATTCTCGCTCTGAGAATCTGGAATCAGTGCCGCCAATCCACGTCCCAGTCCTCCGTGCCGACGAGTCGATTTTCCTGAATCGGACGATTGATGTGCAGTGTCTTTCTTCCTGGCCATCGTTCCCAGCGCTTCACTTTCTTCGGTCGTATCGATGCTTTCGATTCTACAGTTCTCTGAGCGCCAACGAATGTTTCACGTGAAACATTGCTGTGAGCACATTCGATTGCAACCTTGTCCACCCTCCAAACAAAGGGCGCTCGATATCACGAGTTGCAGGAGTCCCTATCCACCATCATGTCGGGTTCACATCGCGCCTGGTCATCTAACTTGACCGGGCTTTTGTCATCACTGACCAAACGGGCCTCTTCGCGAATGTTTCACGTGAAACATCTCCTGCATTCGCATACAACCTGACTGACTCACAGGCCCGCCACCCGCACAGACACTGGAACTGTAATTATCCTTCACAGGTCACGGCCACGCAAAATGACGCGATCAGTTACTTCTGTGCCCATCGCTGCGTCAACTCAAGCGCCGCCTTGCGGTACGCAATAGCACCGGTCGATCGCGGATCATAGGTTACTGCAGTCTGCGAGTAACTCGGCGCCTCGGAAATGCGAACGGATCGTGGGATGACGGTTGTCAGCGTGATGTCCCCAAAGTGTTCGCGCACTTCAGCTGCAACCTCTTCGCTCAACTTGGTACGCTTATCGACCATCGTCAGCACAATCGTCGAGATCCTCAACCGCGGATTGAGTTCAGATCGAATCCGTTCGATCGTTGACCATAGCTGGGTCAAACCTTCCAGCGCGTAATATTCGGTCTGAATCGGAATCATGACCTCGTCGGCACACACCAGTGCATTGAGCGTTACCAATCCGAGCGACGGGGGACAGTCAATCAGGATGACATCCACGTCACGGTTCACTGACAAGAACTCCGAAACCGCATCGGACAGCAAAAACGCACGACGCGGCAAATCCACCATTTCAATTTCAGCACCCGACAAGTCAATGGTCGATGGGCACACCCGCAAGCCTTCCACATCAGGGCAGTCCTGAATCACGCCTGCCAACGATGCTCCCTCCACCATCACGTCATAGATTGACGGAGTGCCCACGCCATGTTCTGCACCCAACGCCGTCGACGCATTTCCCTGGGCATCAGCATCAATGACCACAACATTCAACCCGCCAAGAGCCAGAGCTGCAGCAAAGTTGACGGCGGACGTCGTCTTTCCAACGCCACCCTTCTGGTTGGCAACGGTCATGACCACAGGGCGCTCTGGCCGCGTGAAGACCGCGTGCTCGAGCATACGAAGATCAGCATAGTTCTGCTGAAGACGCCGCGATAGGGGAGCGTCACCTTGCGTCAATTCGCTCATCTCAGCCTGCCTTCTTCTTGTCTACTCTGTCAGCCGCTGGTTCCGAGGTCACACATCGCGACGGGCAACGACCACATAGGTCGATTCATCTTCCATCACCGACGGTACTTCATGAACCTCAGCGAGGAGATGATGGCGCTTCAATTCGTTGCGTGCGTCCTCAACTTCGAGCGCAGCACGACGACCTTTCAACGCCACCAACTGACCATGAGGAGCAATCAGCTTGGACGTCATTCGCACGAGCTTCGACATTTTCGCCACCGCACGAGCCGTCACCACATCAGCACGACCCTTACCGCGCAGATCTTCCGCGCGAGCCTGGTGGATTGTCACATTGTCCAAACCCAGCTCATCGATTGCGTCCGCCAACCATTCACACCGACGCTCCATCGGCTCTGCCAAGTGAACGTCAAGTGATGGTTTACAAATGGCAATAATTAGGCCAGGAAATCCCGCGCCTGAACCCACATCAAGCACCTGTCCACGCTTAGGCAGAAAACCCAATACCGCAGCTGAATTCACAATGTGGCGCGACCACAATCGTCCGGCTTCACGCGGTCCGATCAAGCCGCGCATCTCTCCCTCGTCAAGCAGCATGTCGACCAGGTGCTCCAATGCCGAGAAGCTGGTACCGAAATACTCGCGCACAGCTTCGGTGGGCTCTTCGGGGATCACCAGGTCAGCGTCGCCGGTGCCGTCAGGTACACTACCGGCCGCAGGCGCCGCATCCTCACTCATCGTCGCGCTCAGCAAGTTCCGAGGTTGCCTCCGCTACATCAGAAGCCGGAGCAACAAAGTCGCCTTCCTGCAATTCCTCCAGAGCGCGCACCTCGTTAACAGATTCGTCATCGCTGTCTGAATCCTCGAAGTCCGCGTCGTCATCAACGTCGTCGCTCTCATCGTCACGCGGATCGGAGATCACGACATAGCGATGTGGATCTGCGCCTTCCGATTCGGAGTGCAGGCCAGCCTCGGCCACCACGTCGTGACACACCTTGCGCTCAAACGGGTTCATCGGTTCAAGCTTTTGCGGCTCACCCGTCGCATTCAGGCGGTTAATGGCCTCTTGTGTCAGCTCACGAAGCTGGACGCGGCGATCGGCACGGAAGCCCGCGATGTCCAGCATCAAGCGTGAGCGTTCGCCCAGCTCGGTTTGTACTGCCAGGCGCGTGAGTTCCTGCAGGGCGTCGAGAACTTCACCGTCCTCACCGACCAGGTTTTCCAGACCAGTCGCGTTGTCAGCCACGATTTCCACCGACGCGCGACCGTTCTCAACGTCGATCTCAATGTCACCGTCAAGATCGGCAATATCGAGCAGTTCCTCCAGGTAATCTGCCGCGACTTCGCCTTCTTCTTCCAGACGTGACAACGTTTCGTCTTTCTTCTCACTCATTGAGATGTCCTTCCGTGGGGCTCCACTTGTTCAGGTGCGGGGGATCGGCGGTGAGTGTCACTGTCGCTGTATGTCAGTGCCACCACTTTCCGATCATTTTCTCTTCTTCTTCTTGCGTTGGCCTGGGTTGTTGCGTTGACTCTTGCGCTGTGCGCGGCGGCGTTCCACCTCTTCAGGGGTCAGCTCGCTCTTGGCACGGTCGCTCGCCTCGCGGCGAGCTCGCCGATTCTGTTCGGCACGTTCATGCTCGGCAGCCAACTGACGTTCCTTAGCTTCTGCCTGCTTGCGCTGTTCACGACTCATCCGTCGGGGCTGTTCACGCTTCGCAGCCTTCTCCTGGCGCACCACGCTGCGCTCCTTGGCACGGTGGACGCCACGCATCCACGTTTCGTCAGGCAACGTCGTCCACTCCTGCAGCGCCAGGTTACGGTATACGCCCACCACTTCACCCTCACTCATTGATTCAGGGAAGTTGCCGGCTACGCGCTGGCTCCTGGCCTTGCTCTTGATTTCCTTGAGCGATGTTTGGTTCAGCTGTGCGACAGCCTCAGGATCAGATCCGAGTTCCTCACGCTTGCGGTCGTATTCCTCGAAGTAAGGCTTGGCCCACTCCTTGTACCCACGTTCACGCTTGGCCAGCACGTCCTTGTAGGCCGGTGAACCGGGGGTCGGCATCACAGTCATCATCACCATCTGCTGGCCGAAGGTCCACGCGGTGGAGATCGACAGATAGATCATGATGCCCATCTGCACCACAAATGCCGTGAAGACAAACATCAACGGCATCAGGTACATCATCATCTTCTGGGTGCGCATCATCGGGTTTGATGAATCCTGAGCCTGCTGCGGCATGTTGCGTTCCATCGAGATCTTCATCGTCAGGAACTGCAGCACGACCATGAAGATGGCCAAGATGATGAAGACCGCCAGGCCCACACCCGTCGATTCGGTCAAGCGCCCTGACAGTGACACACCTGCCACCGTCGTCCGCTCGATTTCCTGAGCCAGCGCCTGATCGATCGGACCGATGTGGTCGCCAAGATTGAACGTTCCCTGCGCAACGGCACCCGCGTTCCACAGTGCGCGGTACATACCGAACAGAATCGGCATCTGAACCAGCAGCGGCAGACACGAGGCAAAAGGATTCGTCCCGTACTTCTTGTTGAGCGCCTGCATCTCCTCGCTCATCTTGAGACGAGATGCCTGGTCCGTCTTGCCCTTGTACTTTTCCTGAATCTTCTTCATTTCAGGCTGCATGACGGACATGGCTCGCTGCGAACGCAGCTGCTTGACGTACAGAGGTGTAATCAGTGCGCGCACCACAATCGTCAGCACGATGATCGACACAATCCACGCCACACCTGGCCCACCGCTCATTCCGAGCGCCACCAGCATATCGTGGATCTTTACCCACACCCATGCGATCGCAACGGTAAATGGGTAAATGATCTTGTCAAACCACATGGACATCTCCTTCATGTGTGTCTCGCACAGGCGAATGTGCGCATGTCTGATCGATCGTATCGTGAGTGCACGAGGGCGACTCGTCACAATCGCTAAGCCCCATTACGGGGAAGTCATCGGGGTCCAGATAACCCGCCCAATCGTCAGGCGGAACCCAGGGGGGTGCACTCCACTGGCCGTGAAGCGGCACATGGTCGACACCACCATTGGACCACGGGTTGCATCGCAGGAGCCGCCATGACGCCAGGAGTGTGCCTTTGATGATGCCGTGAACTTCGATCGCACGCACGGCGTAAGCCGAACATGTGGGTGCGTACTTGCATCGTGGTGGCAAACCGGGAGAGATGAAGCGCTGGTAGAAACGTATGGGTGCCAAAGCGATGGTGCGCAGGAGGCTCATTTCTGGCCCCGTTGCTGCTCGCGTTCATCCCACTTGCGCCATGCCCGCGTCAGTGCCCGATCCAGGTTGACGCCCAGTGTGGCCGAGTCCTGACCCAGAGCTCGGTGCCCTGCGCGGACAACAATGCGCGCACCGTCGGGCTGGTCAGCTACTCGCGCGGCCATGAGGTGGCGCAGGCGACGCTTGATGGTGTTGCGTCGTGTTGCCAACGCGACTTCGCGCTTGGGCACGATGAAACCGACGAGGCGCTTGGAAGCATCCTCGTCGGTTCGGCAATGCACCACGACCATCGCATTACCGCTGCGAGAACCATGACGGATTGTCGTTGAAAAATCGGTCGAATCCACCATGCGATGCGCGCGCGGCAACACCGAAGTCTCAGGCAGAAAGACGTGCGCGGCCTTTGCGGCGACGGTTGGAGATCACCGCGCGACCTGCACGTGTCCGCATACGCAAACGGAAACCATGCGTACGGGAACGACGACGGTTACTGGGCTGATAGGTCCTCTTCACCATGACGCTACTCCTTGACGGTGGAACCCCTCGTTCCACTCTTCCTTTATTTCTTTCACCGCGAGTATCCACCGAGTTGTTCTCGCAGGACGGTTCACGGCGTGCTCATGCGAGCACAGACAGATTTCAAGCGTAGGGGTTTGACCCAGAGCCGTCAACGCAATCGAGGCCAATTGTCACCGGTTCCACACTCCCAATTTTCGTCCACAACTGTGGACTGGCCCGTGGATAACTTTTTCCACATCCGTGGATTTCCACATGTTATCCACAACGGTGTAATTTACGGATTTTCCGCAGCATCTCTGAATTCGGCTTTGTAACTACACGTGTGTCATTTGCCAGCGTGTTTTCCACAGACCTTTCCCCAACTTGTGGATTACGCTCAGATCGATACAGTGAGTTATCCGGACGTCGTCACAAACTGGTAGCGTTCAAGTGTTGAATGTCACGTCGGTTTCGCAGGTAAGGTAAGAACAGTGAGCAAGTCGTTATCCGATGCGTGGGCAGACGCCCTCGAATCGTTGAAATCCGTTGATTTAGGGCCATTGGCGGCGTCATTCATCAACATGGTGAAACCTCTGGGCGACATCGAAGGCACCATCTTACTGGCCGTCCCCAACGAATTCACCAAAGGTTTCATTGAGACACGCGTTTCCGACGACGTCACGCAGTCACTGTCCCAGGCACTGGGTCGCAACGTGCGCATCGCTGTCACCATTGACACCTCGCTTGCACCGCTTGAAGACGAGAGCGCATCACCCGACGATGATCATGTTCCACCTTTGCAAACTCCGCGCGACGCCGGGGCCTCGCGCGTGCTCGATGCTGTGAATATCGATTCAACGGAAACCCGGCTCAACCCTCGCTATACGTTCGACACATTCGTCATTGGCCCCTCGAACCGTTTTGCCCATGCGGCGGCAACGGCGGTGGCTGAAGGACCGGCCAAGTCCTATAACCCCCTGTTTATCTACGGTGGGTCAGGACTGGGAAAGACTCATTTGCTGCACGCGATCGGTCACTACGCACTGTCGATGTATCCGCATCTGCGTGTGCGCTACGTCAATTCCGAAGAATTCACGAACGACTTCATTAACGCTATTCGCGAAGACCGCGCGGAGGAATTCCAGCGCCGCTACCGCGAAGTGGACATTCTGTTGGTGGACGACATCCAGTTCATTCAGGGCAAAGAGCAGACCGTCGAGGAGTTCTTCCACACCTTCAACACCCTGCATAACGCTAATAAACAGGTCGTTCTGACTTCGGATCTGCCGCCCAAACAGCTGTCAGGCTTTGAGGACCGGCTGCGTTCGCGCTTCGAGTGGGGTCTGCTCACCGACGTTCAGCCACCGGACCTGGAAACGCGTATCGTCATCTTGCAGAAGAAGGCCGTTGGCGAGGGGATCGAAGTGGATCCGGCTGTGCTGGAGTACATCGCCTCGCGCATTTCGTCGAATATTCGAGAACTCGAGGGTTCGCTGCTGCGCGTGACGGCTTTCGCCAATATCACGCAGCAACGCATTGACTTGCCGCTGGCTGAGATGGTCCTCAAGGACATCATTTCTGATCCCGATGACACGGAGATCACGTCCGCACTGATTATGGGTCAGACCGCGCACTACTTTGATGTCACGCTGGATCAACTGTGTTCAACTGACCGTTCCCGCACGGTGGTGGAAGCACGCCAGATCGCCATGTATCTGTGTCGCGAGTTGACAGATCTTTCATTGCCCAAGATTGGCGCAGCGTTCGGCGGTCGTGACCACACCACGGTGATGCATGCCAATAAGAAGATCACCGAGCAGATGGCGGAAAAGCGTGACATTTTCAACCACGTCACCGAGTTGACCAACCGCATCAAGCAAAAAGCTCGCAATTCGTAAGGATCGCCCGTACCGTTGAGCCACGAATTGACGAAGGGGGCGCGTCCAGCCGCATATTCCTTACTTACCCACCGCTGGGGATAAAACTGTGGATATCCTGTGGGTAATGACAAGAAATTTGTGATTCGATCTGTGGATCGATGCCTGCTCGTTGTGGATGCACGGACCGGTCTTGTGTGAATCCACAATCGGCTCATAAAGTGTCCACATCTCGTGCCCACATTTGTCCACGTAACGAATCGTTGAAATCGCGGGGGTTGACGGGCTTTTCCACACTTTCCACATGTCCTATGACGATGAAGAAAAAGAAATAAAAGATGAAAAAGTGGAAAACTCACAACAAACGATGGGTGGCCGATTAGTGAGTTCGCGAAGAGCTCGACGAAGCTCATCACACGGGTTCGTGGTCAGTTCTGATTTAATCCACATATTTCGCCTTGGGGTCAACTTCTGCATGAGAATCGAGTAGAGTTGGTTCGGTTCATCAAAACAGCTAATGAGTGCTCGCACGGGGAGTTGGAGGGGTACAGAATGAAGTTCACTGTCGCCCGTGACATTTTGTCGGAAGCCGTATCGTGGACTGCCCGAGCGTTGCCGCAACGGCCACCCAGCCCGATTCTGGCAGGTGTCAAACTCAGCGCAGATGCTGAGATCGTCACGCTGTCGTCATTCGACTACGAGGTATCCGCGAACTCGCATATTCCTGCCGAAGTACATGAGCCCGGTGAGGTTCTCGTATCGGGTCGCCTGCTGGCCGACATCTGTAAGTCACTGCCGCAGCGTCCGGTCGATTTCACTGTTGACGGACCGAAAGTGACGATCACCTGCGGATCGTCTCACTTTGTGCTGGCCGTGATGCCACTGGATGAGTACCCGCTGCTGCCCGAACATCCCCAAACACGCGGCACTGTTGATTCTGAAACACTTGCCCAGGCCATCGGCCAGGTCTCGATCGCCGCGTCGCGCGACGACACGTTGCCACTGTTGACGGGTGTGCGTATGGAGTTTGAAGGTGAGCGCATATCGCTGATCGCCACTGACCGCTACCGCCTAGCTGTGCGTGACCTGGAATGGGAACCCAGTGACCCGCAGTTCTCCGATGCGGCACTGGTGAAGGCCCGGATTCTGAGCGACGTGGCCAAGTCCACCGCATCAGGGTCGCGCGTGACGATCGGTCTGTCACGTGAATCCAAGCCAGGAGCATCATCTCTGATTGGTTTTGAGGCATCGGGTCGACGCACGACCTCCACGTTGATGGACGGGGATTACCCGCCGGTATCTCGACTTTTCCCGGAAACCACACCGATTCAGGCTGTATGTGATCGTCACGTGCTGCTTGAAGCGGTCAAGCGTATGGCGCTGGTGGCTGAGCGTAAGACGTCGGTGCGGATGGCATTTTCAGAAGGTCAGGTGGTCCTCGAAGCCGGCCAGGGTGAAAGCGCCCAGGGTTCGGAAGCAATTGAAGCTCAGGTCAACAACGAGATCACCACAGGATTCAACCCGTCGTATCTGATTGAAGGCCTGTCGGTACTGTCGGCCGACTTTGTGCGCTTCGGCTTTACACACCAGTCCAAGCCGGTTGTCATGACTGGTCAAAGTGAACTCGATGGGGGAGAGGACACCAGTTTCCGCTACCTGCTGATGCCCATCCGCTTCGGAGCGTGAGTGTGTGCGTATCTCGCACGTCGCACTTGATGATTTCCGTTCCTACCGTCACCAGGTGTGTGAACTTCCCGCTGGAGTGAGCGTTTTCGTTGGCCACAACGGTCAGGGAAAAACGAATCTTGTTGAGGCCATCGCCTATTTGTCAACGTTTTCGTCTCATCGGGTCGCTGCCGACACGGCACTGGTGCGGGTACCGACCGGCGAGGAGGCTCCTCCTGGTGGTGCCATGATCCGCGTGAAATTGGTGACAGGGGAGCACACGACGTCGCTGAGCGGGGACAACAGTGACAATGCTTCGGATACGTCACAGGCAGGTGAATCCTCCGAAAGGCGCGATCAAGCCGGCAGGCGCGACCAGGTGGTGGAACTGGAAGTGGTGCGCGGAAAAGCCAATCGGGCGCGCCTGAATCGCACCACGCTGGCGGCTAAGAAAATCCTCGGAATGGTCAGGACCGTTGTGTTCGCACCCGAGGATCTGTCCATTGTGCGCGATGCACCGCAGGTCAGGCGCCGTTTCATCGACGAATGCGCGATCCAGCTTCACCCGACGTTCAGCGCCGTTCGTGCAGATTTTGACCGTGTGGCACGCCAACGCGCCGCAGTGCTCAAAGCTGCCAGTGCACGTGTGCGTCGTGGACAGGTCCCTGACCTGTCAACGCTGGAAATCTGGGATGACCAATTCGTGGAACTGTCTGCGCAGGTCACACTTGAGCGCCACCGCGTCGTCATGTTACTGAGTACACCGGCATCTGATGCCTATAGCAGTGTGGCTGACTCGCCTCGAGAATTTTCAGTGGGCCTGGAAGCCTCCGTGTCAGCCTTCAGCGATATCGACGTCACTGACCCGACCGCGCACATTGAGGCATTAAGACAGGCCCTCCAGCATGTTCGAGACGATGAAGTGCGACGCGGTGTGAACCTTGTGGGTGCCCACCGCGACGACCTGGAACTGACTTTGGGACACTTACCCGTTAAAGGCTATGCATCTCACGGCGAATCATGGTCGGCTGCCCTGGCACTTCGCCTGGCATCCTTTGAAGTCCTGAGTGACGAGGGAGAACGGCCAATCCTCATCCTCGATGATGTCTTTGCTGAACTCGATGCGCAGAGGCGTCAAGCCCTTGTCGAGGTCATCAGGCAGGCAGATCAGGTGCTCATTACTGCGGCAGTTGAGAGCGATGTGCCCGATCAGCTGGACGCTCACATTTTTCGCGTCCACTGGGATCCAGAAGATGGCTCGGTGATTGAGCGTGAATGAAAATTCCGGACTGCTTTCTGATGGTGAGCGCACCGATGTGATCGCGCAGGCCACTGCTCGCATGCAGCGTGCCATGCTGGCTCGGGGAGCCACGCGCAGCACTCATCCGCGCGCTGCCGGCTCTTCTGGGCGCACTCAGCGCGATGAGTTCGCCCATGGCGCTCACGCTGGTGCAGGTGACACCGGTGCATCGAACGGTGATACACACAGTGGTCAGGTCACCCTCGAACCTCGCAATGCACGCGAGGAACTGCGTGCGCGCGCCATGCTGGGACCCCTGTGGGCATTGCGGCATCGAAGCGGGGCTGGGCGCGCCGGGCGTGTGGGACTGGCTTCTGGTCGCTTGCGGTGGAATGAACCGCGCTCCATTGGACGTGTCATCAAGAAGACCACGCATGATCGCGGGTGGGATTCCTCGACCGCGATGGGGTCCGTTATGGCGCAGTGGCCGGTGATTGTTGGAGACAACGTCGCCCAGCACTGTTCAATCGAAACCTTCAATGACCGCACACTCATTGTGCGCTGTTCATCAACGGCGTGGGCCAAACAGCTCGTGCTGCTTCTGCCTCACATTGAGCGCCGAATTGCCGAAGAAGTCGGTGCCGGAGTGGTCGATCAGGTCATCGTCCGCGGCCCGTCGGGTCCCTCCTGGAACAAGGGCCGATGGTCAGTGAAGGGCAGAGGTGTGCGTGACACGTATGGGTGACCCCTCCCACACTTCACAAGAACCTGTCTTTTCGCAGCTCACGAGGACTTTAGCGTGGCCTACACCAACGTGAAATCAAGTCGAAAAACCCTGTTTTTTGGTAAAATATAAACAGATTATGAGTAGTGTGTCATGTGGACACACGGTCCCGGAATTTTCCGGGAGGGCAGCCAGCCCGCGGTGCGCAGCACCATCACAATGAGGGGAGCCGGTGAGTGGCGGACGAAGGGATCAATTCCCAGCCAAATGAGGACCAGGGGCATTACGGGGCATCAGACATCACCGTTCTGGAAGGTCTGGAGGCTGTTCGTAAGCGGCCTGGCATGTATATCGGTTCAACGGGAGAACGCGGCTTGCACCATCTGGTGTATGAAGTGGTCGACAACTCCGTTGACGAAGCTTTGGCTGGATACGCCGACCACATCGAGGTAACGATCCAGGCTGATGGCGGCCTGAAGGTAGTCGACAACGGGCGTGGTATTCCAGTGGATATTCACCCTACCGAGGGGCGACCAACTGTTGAGGTCGTCATGACGATTCTGCACGCTGGAGGCAAGTTCGGAGGCGGCGGGTACGCTGTTTCCGGCGGTCTGCATGGCGTGGGTATTTCCGTCGTGAACGCTTTGTCCACCCGGGTTGATACTGAGGTGCGTCGACAGGGGTACGTGTGGCGCATGTCCTTTGCCGATGGCGGGGCAGTGGTCTCTGAGCTCGAACGTGGCGAGGAAACCGACGAAACGGGCACTACCCAGGTGTTCTATCCAGATCCACAGATCTTCGAGTCCACTGAGTTTGACTTTGAGACGCTGCGTCACCGCTTCCAGCAGATGGCGTTCCTCAATAAGGGGCTGCGCATCACGCTGACCGATGAGCGCCCCTGGGTTCAGGACGAGGGCGACGAGATCACCGGGGATGACGAAGGCCCAGCTGACGATCCTGTTCCAGGGTTCCGCCGCGTGTCCTACATGTATGAACATGGCTTGCGCGACTACGTGGAATTCCTGGATTCGAGCCGCAAGACTGACGTCATTAACTCCGAGATCATTGATTTTGAAGCTGAAAACGATCCGGGCACGATGTCGCTGGAAATTGCGATGCAGTGGACAACGGCGTACTCGTCGAGCCTGCACACCTACGCCAACACGATCAATACGACCGAAGGCGGCACACACGAAGAGGGCTTCCGCACGGCACTGACCACGGTGATCAACCGTTATGCCAAGGAGCGCGGAATCCTCAAGGACAAGGACGAAAACCTGTCCGGTGAAGATGTGCGTGAAGGTCTGACGGCGGTGATCTCCATCAAGCTGACCGAACCGCAGTTCGAAGGCCAGACCAAGACCAAGCTGGGGAACACAGAAGCCCGCACATTCGTCCAGCAGCAGGTCTACCAGCACCTGCAGGACTGGTTCGATGCGCATCCTGCCGACGCCAAGGCGATCATCATGAAAGGTCAGCAGGCTCAGTTGGCGCGCGTCGCGGCACGCAAGGCCCGTGAAGCCACTCGGCGCAAAACCGCCCTGGACACGCTGTCGATGCCGACGAAGTTGCGCGACTGCTCATCCAAAGACCCCTCAGTGTGTGAAATCTTCATTGTCGAGGGTGACTCGGCAGGTGGTAGTGCCGTCGGTGGGCGCGACCCGGAACACCAGGCGATTTTGCCACTTCGCGGCAAGATCCTGAACGTTGAAAAGGCTCGCCTTGACCGCGCGCTGAACTCTGAGACGATCCAGTCTCTCATCAGCGCCCTGGGCACCGGCATTGGTGAAGAGTTTGACATCAACAAGTTGCGCTACTTCAAGATCGTGCTGATGTCAGATGCTGACGTGGATGGCCAGCACATCGCGACCTTGCTGCTGACGTTCCTGTACCGCTATATGAGACCACTGGTGGAGCAAGGCTACGTGTACCTGGCGACACCTCCGCTGTATCGACTCAAGTGGACGAATGCTCCGCACGAATACGTGTATTCGGACAAGGAGCGTGACGACTGTCTTACTGAAGGACTCAAGGCCGGTCATCGCCTGCCCAAGCACGGTGGCATCCAGCGTTACAAGGGCCTGGGTGAGATGAACGACCAGGAATTGTGGGAAACCACGATGGATCCTGCGCACCGAATTTTGAAGCAAGTCGAGGTGGGCGAAGCAGCAGCTGCCGACCAAATCTTCACCCTGCTGATGGGTGATGACGTGGAATCCAGGCGTTCGTTTATTCAACGAAACGCTCAGGATGTGCGATTCATTGACGCCTAGCGCCGCGGCGCAACGACAGTGATCCGACCATCGTCAACAACCTACTGATCAGGGACCAAGGAGAGTTTCATCGTGAGTGACGAGCCCACCACAGAGATTGAATCAACCGCTCCGCACGGACGGATTGATCAAGTCGACCTCGAAATGGAAATGAAGAGGTCGTACCTTGATTACGCCATGTCGGTCATTGTGGGCCGCGCCCTTCCGGACGTGCGAGACGGCCTCAAGCCGGTTCACCGCCGCATCCTGTATGCCATGTACGACGGCGGATACCGCCCCAATGCAGGTTTCTACAAGTGCATGCGCGTCGTCGGTGACGTGTTGGCGCACTACCACCCTCACGGTGACAGCTCCGTGTATGACGCTTTGGCTCGCCTCATCCAGCCGTGGTCAATGCGTTACCCGCTCATTGCCGGTCAGGGTAACTTTGGTTCTCCCGGTAACCTGGGGCCTGCTGCCCCTCGTTATACCGAATGTAAGATGGCGCCCCTGGCGATGGAAATGGTGCGCGACATTGATGAAGACACTGTTGACTTCCAGGACAACTACGATGGGCGCACCCAGGAGCCTACGATCCTGCCGTCGCGTATTCCGAACCTGCTGATCAACGGGTCGGAAGGTATTGCCGTGGGTATGGCCACGCGCATCCCGCCGCATAACCTGCGTGAGGTGGCCGAGGGTGTGCAGTGGGCACTTGAGCATCCTGATGCCACGCGTGAAGAACTGCTGGCAGCTCTCATGGAACGCATCAAGGGCCCGGATTTTCCTTCCGGTGCGACGATCCTGGGTCGCAAGGGCATTGAGGATGCCTACCGCACTGGCCGCGGCTCGATTATTCAGCGCGCCATTGTCGAGGTTGAGGAAATCCATGGCCGCACGTGCCTGGTTGTCAAGGCGCTGCCTTACCAGGTCAACCCCGATAACCTGGTCCAGAAAATTGCCGACATGGTCAAGGCCGGCCAGATCCAGGGCATCGCGGACATCCGCGACGAAACGTCGGGCCGTTCAGGCACGCGCCTGATCATGGTTCTCAAACGCGACGCGGTTGCCAAAGTTGTCCTGAACAACTTGTACAAGCGCACGCAGCTGCAGGACTCGTTCCCGGCGAATATGCTCGCCCTGGTGGACGGCGTGCCGCGCACACTGTCGCTGGATGGATTTATCCGTCACTGGATCAGACACCAGATCGAAGTCATTGAGCGGCGCACTCGCTTCCGTTTGAACAAGGCGCGCGAACGCCTGCACATTCTGGAAGGCTACCTCAAGGCGCTCGATGCCCTCGATGAAGTGATTGCGCTGATTCGTCGCTCTCCAACAGCCGACGATGCGCGCACCGGCCTGATGGACCTTCTCAACATTGATGAAGCGCAGTCTGATGCCATTTTGGCGCTGCAGTTGCGTCGCCTGGCCGCCCTCGAACGTCAGAAGATTCTGGACGAGCACGCACAGTTGCGTGACCATGTGGCCGACCTGGAAGACATCCTGGCCACCCCGCAACGCCAGCGCGACATTGTGTCCACCGAGCTGGCGGAGATTGTCGAGCGCTACGGTGATGAGCGTGTCACCACGATCGTGCCGTACGCGGGCGAAATGTCGATGGAGGACCTCATCCCCGAAGAGGACGTGGTGGTGACCATCACCCGTGACGGTTTCGCCAAACGTACCCGCACCGACAATTACCGTTCGCAAAAACGCGGCGGCAAGGGTGTGCGCGGCACTCAGCTCAAGGGCGATGATGTGGTGGAGCATTTCTTTGTCACAACCACGCACCAGTGGCTGCTGTTCTTCACGAACCTGGGTCGTGTTTACCGCGCGAAAGCGTATGAGATTCCGGAGGGCGGTCGCACCTCCCGCGGTCAGCACGTTGCGAATCTGCTTGCGTTCCAACCCGATGAGCGCATTGCACAGGTCCTGGCTATTCACGACTACGACGAGGCTGACTACCTGGTGCTGGCCACACGGTCCGGCCTAGTGAAGAAAACGCGCCTGTCGGAATACGACAGTGCCAGAACCGGCGGCATTATTGCGATCAACTTGCGTGATGATGACAACGGAGAGCCTGATCAGCAGGTGTCTGCTCAGCTGGTGAACGCTGATGATGATCTGATCCTGGTGTCCCGTAAGGGGCAAGCGGTGCGATTTACTGCCAGCGATGAGCAGTTGCGTCCGATGGGGCGCGGCACGTCGGGTGTGCGCGGCATGAAGTTCCGTGACGGCGATGAGCTGCTGGCGATGGAAGTTGTGCGCGAGGGTGCTGACCTGCTGATCGTCACAGATGGTGGCTACGCGAAGCGCACCCCGTTGAGCGAATATCCTGTGAAGGGTCGCGGCATTTTCGGCGTGCGAGTAGGCAACTTGGTGGATGAACGAGGTGCACTGGTGGGCGCCCTCGTTGTCGACAGTGACGAGAATGTCATGGTGATTACCGAATCCGGTAAACTTGTCCAAATCAACGCGTCCGACGTGCGTGCCACTGGACGCAACACTATGGGTGTCATTTTCGCTCGCCCGGATGACGATGACCGCATTATTGCGATTACGCGTCACACGGAGGATGACGAAGATGAGGCCGTTGATGAAACCGCCGACGAATCAGCTGCACAAGAGGCTGATGAGCCTGTAGCGTCAAGTGCAGAAACTGAGGAGGACGAGCAATGAGCGATCTTGAAGACCTCGATCAGCCGATCCTGGATGAGGATGTACCGCGCAGAGTCGACCTGTCGGTAGCGCGCGTGGACCCGTGGTCAGTCACGAAGGTTGGCTTCCTGTTGTCCGTGGCGCTGGGGATAGCGTTGGTGTTCGCCACCCTGGTGTTGTGGCTGATGCTCGACTCCATGCACGTTTTCGGCGACATTGAGGAATTCCTCAAGAATCTGAGCGCGGAACGTTTCGTCACGCTCATGGAGTACCTGCATTTGTCGAAGGTGCTGTCCTACGCGACCATTGCGGCGGTGGCCAACGTCATCATGATCACGGCGATGTCGACGCTGGGTGCGTTCCTGTACAACATCATCGCCTCATTGGTGGGCGGGGTGCGCGTGTCCTTGATGGATGAGTAGAGGCGCGAGCGGTGGAAGATGGCGACTGTGGTGTCGGTGAATGTCATAGACGTCACTAGGCTCTCGTTTTGTTGTCGCACCGATGCTCGGGTACGATAGTTCGGTGCCCTTGGGGCGCGGATGGGCCTATAGCTCAGTTGGTTAGAGCGCAGTCCTGATAAGACTGAGGTCGCTGGTTCGAGTCCAGCTAGGCCCACTGTCCACACTCAGCTGAATGGGAGGCGGAGCGGTGAAGAAGGCGATCACGACCATTGCGGCGCTTGCCGGTGCTGCGATAGCGGGGATTGTCGTTCGTCAAATTGCTCAGGACCTGTCCAATAACGCTGATCTGTGGAGGTCCGTCACCGACGAATATGAGCCGGAATCTTCCACCGCTCATTAACGACGGCGACCCGACCCGACCGCTTTCTGGGCGGTTGTCTGGAGCCGTCACCGTCAGGTACGGTAGGAACTCAATAACGGGGCTATGGCGCAGCTGGTAGCGCACCTGCTTTGCAAGCAGGGGGTCGTGGGTTCGAGTCCCACTAGCTCCACCACTGGACGCTCATTTTGACAGAAAAATGAGCGTCTTTTTTGTTGACTGTCTCAGGGTTGCATGATGGCTGTGGAGCAGGCACGGCTTCCTCTCAACTCTCAGCTGTCTGGCCTACGGTTTCCAAAAACTCACCACCGTTCGTTCTCGTACATGGTGCATCCGGGGCCTTGCGTTTGCCACGCACACAAGCGTGGTCTGAGTTTCGAAACATCAACATACTGACATGGAAGGCATGCTCGTTACGAAAGTATGATTCCGATAACTAGGCGCAAATCACTGACATAACCGCGTTGTGCTGCGTAGGATCAAGACACCTGAATAATGCGATGCGCACCTACAAGGCAGTGGAGGCGGACATGTCATCTTGAATCATTGATCTGGAGCAGGCCCGCTTTGACGGCATGCCGATCCTCGGGTCGCATCGACCCGGATACTCCTACCACCTGTACCGGCGCCACCGCGATACGCTGCGCGAACAACCGGGCACACTGCCCCGCTCGAGTTCTTCGGGTGTTCTTGTCATGAATGAGCACGCTGGAACACACATTGATGCACTGTGTCACTAGGCAGAAGACCTCCAGTTCTACGGATGCTCATCTCGCGCAGACGCCCTCGAAAATTACGATGGCTTCACAGAAGGCGGTGCAGAAACGATCCCCATTATTGACGCGCCTGCGGTGCTGTTGGATGTGGCCGCGCTCAGTGAAGGTGGGGCAGTGCCACCTGGCACGCAGGTCGGTGCCGAACAGCTCGACGAATGCGCACGCCACCAGAACACGCCCATTAGATGCACACATTCGGAAATGGGATCCTAGCCGTCTTAACATACTCGAAGTGTGGACACATACCCCGTCTGTCGTCTTGGGACGTAGCGCTTCTACTTTTCTGCTTTAATGAACAAGAATGGCCGTTTTTGAACCGACGTGGACAGTGGAATTTGCGATTGGAGGCGTGCTGAGCTCCTCTGAAAAGCCTACTAGCCGTGTTTCACTCGGGAGTTCGCTGAGGGCTCTGTCACATCTTCTGAGTCGAGTAGGTACAGAATCTCATACGCCGCCTCCCTAGTCGTAACGAGGTGAGTGGCGATTCCAGCGCGCGCGATGGCTATGATTGCACTCGCTTTTTCTGGCTCTCCTGCAACCGCTAAAACGGCAGGCGTAGCCCTGAGCTGGTCAACTGATACGGACAGCCGCCGCTCATTAAGTGAAGACTGAACGTAATTGCCTTTGGCGTCAATGAATATTCCGGCACAGTCAGCAACCGCACCTAACCGGTCTAGTTCTTCAATCTCCGATTCAGATAAATAACTGGTAAGCTGTGTGATCCGCTCTTTCCAAGAGCCAACCGATATGAGCGCAATATCGAGCCCATCATATTTCTGAAGGACTTGTTTAATATTTGGTTCTTCACGTAAGCGTGCTGCCGCTGAAGAAGTTGAAGAAAACAGCGCCGACATTAAAGCGTAGGAGCGCCCGCCGGCGTTACTAGAAATATTGCTCATTACTTTCAAGGGAGACTGGTTGGGATCATATCCCAACATGCCAGTCAACTGAACTAGATCAACTTGCGGCAAGTTTTCAATGAAAAGTCCCACCCTGACCAAAGTGCGCCCCCAAGATATGCCAATAGACATTCCCGGCTTAGCCAATTGTGTGAGTAGTGTTGCTGCGCCTGCTGCCAGCGCGTTGTACCAGTTTTCTGGAAGGGTTTGTGTGGGAACGACTGTGACGTGTTTTAATCGAAGACGTCTAGCAACGGAAGCCGCGACGCTTTGTGACTGGTCATCTACTTCGGCAATAGAAATGCGAACTATTCCTACTCGGCGAGCCTCCTCAAGAAGTCGAGCCACTTTAAATCGTGTAATGTCAAATTCTCTTGCGATCTCAACTTTGCTGCGGTCTTCTAGGTAGAACGCCTTTGCAACTGCGGTCATCAGTTTGCTGTCAGCGCGATCCATACTCTTACCTTCGGCGAGTCTTGCTTTTGAAATTGATTGTAATGGTGCAACGTGCATGATTATCCAGTTTATGTGTGGGTAGCGTCATAAAAAGGTTGACCGAAATCCACGCAAGATACTGTTGTCAGTTGACTGCTCATATGAGCAATGCTAGCATCCCTCATATGAGCAGCGCGAGTAGTGCTCGCTTGTATGAGGTTTGCGATTGCAAAGGAGCGATTATGCGCAAGAGGTTCCACCTTCCCCAAGAGCTTGGGGTGTTTATTGTGGTGCTTTTGGTTGCCCTTTTGATGGGTGCCATTTCGCCAGAGTTTAGAACTGCTGGCAACATGAGCGTCTTGCTGCTCAACGGCTCAGTGGTAACTCTGCTTGCCTTGGGTCAAGCATGTGTGCTTTTGACAGGCGGTATTGATCTTTCCGTTGGCTCGAACATCGCTTTGACCGGGATGATTGCAGCATTGGCGATGCAGCATGGAGTGCCTTGGTGGATGGCGGCACTTCTGGCGATCGTCACCGGTGTAGCAGTGGGCCTGTTTAATGGCATGGCAGTGCATTACGGCAAGATGCCCCCGTTTATCGTCACATTTGCAACCTTTGGCATTAGCGCGTCAATTCCTAAGATTCTTACACAAGCTAAGTCGGTTACGATCTCTGATCCGATGTTTGCGTTTTTCGGGCGTGGAAAGTTCCTAGGAATTCCAATTCCTATCATTATCGCGCTGCTCGCTGCTCTAGTGTTGGGCCTGATGCTCAAGCGTACGGCGTCAGGTGTACATATTTATGCGGTGGGTGGCAACAAGGAAACTGCGCGATTAGCCGGTATTAATATTGCCCGCACTACGATCTTGGTTTATGTGATCTCCGGTGTGACGGCATCGTTGGGCGGTATTATTACAGCTTCCAGGCTTATGGTAGGCTACCCGACTGCTGGAGCGGGAAATGAGCAGTTTTACTCAATTGCATCTGCTGTCGTTGGCGGCGTGTCGTTGTTTGGCGGCGTCGGTACCATTCTGGGCGCATTCCTCGGTTCATTGCTTATCGCAGAAGTTTCAAACGGTATGAACGTTATAGGCGTCGACTCATACTGGCAGTCATTGGTTATCGGCGTGATCATTTTGCTTGGCGTGCTGTTTGATACAAATAAGAATTCCTTCCGGGGTCGGATGCGCAAGCGCCAAGCGAGTAAGCAGAGAGAAAAAGTCCAACAGATAAAGAAAATGCCGAGTGGAATGTAACTGCTTAAGTGGACGTGTGTGAATCGAAGGCGAGTAATGAAAACACACGACACAAGATAGTTCGTAACTGTTACGAGTAGAGGAACGCACGAGCGGGGTTACCCGTACAACAGAAAGGAAAATCATGAAACTGAGAAAGGTGCTGGCGCTCAGCTCACTTACGGCGCTCTCGCTTGCTGGATGTGGCGCAGTAGATACTGGAACTGGAGCGGAAGCTGAATCAAGCGGAGGTGAAGGTACGGCTGCGGAGGTTCCCGTACCTGAAGCCTGTTCACAAAAGGGAGCGCTGGTTTCTGTATTGTTACCAAACCAGACGAATCCCTATTACGTGGCCATGAAAGAAGGCTTTGAGACTGCAGCGGCAGAGAAGGGCTTTAAAGCCGAGGTGCAGATTGCTGAGGACGACGACGCTCAGCAGCTTGCTCAAGCCGAGGCAGCGCTGCAGAAGAATCCATGCGCGTTAGCACTAAATCCGGTTAAGTCTGAGCCGGCCGCAGCAATTGTTAAGGCTGCCAATGACGCAGGGGTTCCAGTATTTACTGTTAACGTGATTGTGGATGAGAGTGCTCTTAGTGCTCAGGGCGGAACGATTATGCAGTACTTGGGTGCGGACAATAAGGCAGGTGGCTCCCAGGTTGCCGAGATGGTTCTGGAAGATATGGGCAAGGATGCCGAACTCAACATTGGTTTCGTCACTGAGCCGGATGAAGTACCCGTTGCGATTCGTGACGAGGGTTTCACCGAGACTATTTCGGGTAACCCGAATGCCAAAGTAGTTGCGAAGGTAGACGGCAATGTTGTGGCTACTGACTCACTGTCGGTAACCAGCGACATGTTGCAGGGCAATCCAGACTTGAACGTGATCTTTGCTTCCACAGGACCCGCAGCGCAGGGAGCTATCGAGGCAGTCAAGGCCGCTGGTCGCGATGTAAAGGTATATGGATTCTGTGCTCCCGACCTAGCAACTGACGATCTATATCCCGGCTGTGTCGCTCAAGAGCCTGCCGATTACGGCAAGCGAGTGATCGAGCAAATTCGCTCATTTGTAGACGGGGAGACTCCTGAGGCTGAAATTCTTCGTGAGCTGAAAGCGTTTCGGCATGGAGAAACTCCAGCGCCGGGTGAAGTTGGCTAATTGAGATTGGAAGGGGCCCGCGTATAGAGCTTATTCTCACGGGCCCCTTCTAAGAGCATTAAGTATAAGAACTTTAGGAGAAGACAATGGCTGCTGGACTGGTAGCGAGAGATCTGCTTAAAGATTACTCAGGCGTGGAAGTGCTCAAAGGCGTATCGGTTGCGCTTCATCCTGGTGAAATAATCGGACTCGTTGGGCACAACGGTGCAGGAAAATCGACTCTCCTAAAAGTATTTTCTGGTGCCCATCGTCATTCAGGGGGAGTGCTAGAAGTAGATGGCGAAGAAGTAAATTTTGCATCGCCGTCCGAGGCGATCGCTGCGGGTGTTTCTACCGTCTATCAAGAGCTATCTTTGCTCCCTAACTTAACCGTTACCCAAAACGTATGGCTGGGTAGAGAGATTCGTCGGCACGGTCAACTCCAACTTGCTGAGATGAGTAAGAAAGCACAGGAGATATTGGACCGCTTCGGAATTGATGCCGACATAGATTCCAAGGTTGGCTCTTTTCCAATGGCAACCCGTCAGCTTCTGGAAATCGCCATTGCAGCCAGCAGAGAAACCAAATACCTGTTGCTAGATGAGCCAACTACCTCGCTGGAGGGGGATCAGGTAGATCAGCTTCTCTCTTACATCCATAAGCTTGCGCGAGAGATGAGTATTGGTGTACTGATCGTTAACCACAAGTTGGATGAGCTCTATCAAGTGGCTGATCGAATTGTAGCGCTAATGAACGGCCGGATAGTCGTCGATGCGGATGCAGCAACAGTGGATCGTTCTCAGGTGGTGCGGGCCATCGCTGGCGATGAGGCAATCGCAGAAGAAGAAAGTCCTACTGAAGCCAATGCAAGGATCGGTAGAGAAGCTCTCGCCGTGAGAAACCTTAATTCGGACAAACTACACAATATCTCCTTTACTGTACATGAAGGAGAGATTCTCGGAATCTATGGATTGAACGACTCTGGAAGAACAGAAACTCTTCGGAGTATTGCAGGTCTGCTTAAGTTTGATTCTGCAGAAATGAAGGTTTTTGACGAACCTTATTCCCCCCGCACTCCGAGCGATGCTATTGCTTCCGACATCGCTTTTGTTACAGAAGAGAGAAAGTTCGACGGAATAGTTCCGTTGATGAATTCGTACCAGAACTTAGCACTGCCGGTACTGAAGAAGTTTAAGAAAGCGGGATTACTAGATCTCGCAGCATTGCGAAAACGCGGCGCTGTTCAACTTAAAGATTTGGAACTACGGGGCAGCCCCTCGCAGCCAGTGAATTCTCTTTCAGGTGGTAATCAACAGAAGGTTCTTCTGGGACGAGCTTTAGTACAGGAACCACGAATCCTACTTTTAGATGAGCCCACCAAGGGCGTCGATATTGGCGTAAAAAATGAGATTTATCGGCTGTTAAAGCGGCTAGCACGGAAAGAAAACATGGCGATAGTCTTTGTATCTTCGGAAGAAGAAGAGGTCCTTTCCCTTAGCGACAAAGTGCTGATATTGGCACACGGCATGCCTGTAATAGAAGCTACGTCGGCAGCGCTGCTCAGTCAGGCCAAGCTCCGGGAACTCTCTTGGACGGAATAGATTCGAAACAAGACTTGGATATAGACCAACCACGATAGATAGATTTCAAGTCGAAGCTGGCACAGTGTCGCTACTGCCAGATTGATTTTGAAAACAGTGGGGATTACTTAAGCAGTGGAGGAAAAATGAACAACTCACAGATGATTGCAAAAGCGCGTAGATACGTGGAACTGGAAGCTCAGGCAGTCGCGGCAGTCGCTCAACAGCTCGATGAAACATTTGTTCGAGCCGCTGTTGCGATAGCCAAGTGTGGTGGCAAGGTCTTTGTTACCGGTGCTGGAACGTCTTCTTTCATCGCGCGGCGAATGGCGCATCTCATGGCAGTTTCGGGAACGCCGGCTCTTTTTATCCCAGCAATGGACGCGCTGCATGGAACCATGGGGGCAATAGAATCTACGGATGTATTGATTGCCATTTCTAAGAGTGGTGAATCCGACGAGGTCTGCAAATTAGTGAAGCTTGTTAACGAAAAAGAAGTTCTTACCGTTGGTCTCACTGAAGGAAGGGGGTCCACGCTCTACGAGGAGGCGGATATCCCCTGCATTACGAACACGATTGATAATGCAGATCCAGGTAACTTCATAGCTATGGGTTCCACGTTGGTTGCCGCTGTATGGGGCGACGCATTAGCTCGCATTTTAATGGATGTTGGCCATTGGCAGCTCGATAAGTCTTTGGATCTTCATCCGGCAGGTGGCGTGGGAAAACGCGTCGATGAGTTGCGCCAACAATTGCGGGGCGAATGAGGTGGCGGAGTATGTACTAGGAGTAGACTTATCTACTCAGTCCGTTACGGTTGAAGCTCGCACTACGGACAACTTCGAATCGGCTGGAATGGCTTCGTCCCCATTACCTCCAGCGGTCGCACCTTCAGCTGAACAAAACCCGGAGGACTGGTGGCAGTCTCTAGTAGCTGCTCTTCGGAAGCTAGGTGAGAGCGGCATCGATCTGAGAAGTATTCGAGCGATTTCAGTTGCCGGGCAGTGCCATGGACTTGTTGCTCTAAATTGCCAGAATGATGTTATCCGCCCGGCCCAACTATGGAATAACACATTAGGCACGCCCCATATATCTGCGCTTGTTGAAAAATTGGGAGCACAACGTTGGGCAAGAGAGTGCGGAACAGTTCCATCACCTGCTTTCACTGTTTCCAAATTGGCATGGCTAATGGAAAACGAGCCGGAAACTGTGAATCAGTTGGAGAAGATTCTTCTCCCTCATGACTACCTAAACTTCCGTCTTACGGGTAATTATGTGACTGACAGATCCGAGGCATCTGGAACAGGTTACTTTAATTCATGCACAAATAGTTGGAATATTTCTCTACTAGAAGATTGTTTCGGTGACGCTAAAGACTGGGCGCGGTTGATGCCTCACGTTCTTGATCCTCAAGGTCAAGCGGGCTTACTAACCCCTGAAAGCGCCACCCAGCTCGGACTGGAGACAGGAATTCCCGTTGGTCCAGGGGGAGGGGATCAGCACCTAGCTGCTGCAGGAATTGGATTACAACCAACAGACGTTTGTTTTTCTCTAGGGACTTCGGGTGTTGTGTTCACGATTTCCGAAATTCCTATAGCTGATACTAGTGGAATGATTGATGGCGTTGCCTCCACTACAGGAACGTGGCAGCCATTGGTTTGCACGCAAAACTTAACTCAGGTAACGGATCTTTTCGCTCAGCTAATGGGAGTTGAGGTTAGTAAACTTGGCGAGATGGCGGTGCAGGCCGATCGTAGATCGCCTCGACCGGTGCTGGTTCCCTATCTGGGTGGTGAGCGTTCACCTAATTATCCTGGGGCTAAAGGTTTACTGGTAGGTATTGATTATGGAATTACTAGGCATCAGCTGGCATTAGTAGTAATTGAAGGGGTGTTGCTCGGGCTGGTTCGCGGGCTAGCGCAAATCGAGCAGCATGGTGTAGACACTAGTGGGCGTGTGGTCGCTATCGGAGGGGCGGCGCGTTCGCGAGGAATAATACAAATTTTGGCCGATCTAATCGACAGGCCTGTAAGTATCCTTGGTTGTCCGGAAGCGACTGTGCGTGGAGCTGGACTGCAAGCTCTGGCTGTGCTGAAAGGCGTGGATTTTGCAAGTTTGCGCGACGAGTATGCACCGAGTTGGGAGACTCCCGTTGTGCCGCGCAAGGAACCAGCATGGCCAGATCTATACGACACTTACATCCGTAGTTGTGCGATAGCAGGCCGGTGGGATGTGTAATCAGACAAACAAAGTGATGGAAAACTTTGGTGATGACTTGGATCGATCTAATTTAGAGAAAGTCTGGCCTTCAGTATTTTCTGCCATCTCTTTAGCTGCTGTTTGCGAAGCACAAACTAAGCGGCGCCTTGATAGGGACTTAACGAGTGGAACGCGAACCCTCGAAAAGATCATAGAAGAGGTTGGTAGGGGGCCTTGTCGAGGCGTACACATTGACTTGATGGACGGTAAAGCGACGCAAGAAAAATCGTGGACTCCTGAAGAAACGGTGAAAGCTAAGTCGGCCCTCGGGCTTGAGTTCCATGTGATGACGCAGCAATCGGCATCTGATGCACTGCTACTCTTGAGAGCACGCCCACGTTCTAGGGTGATTGTAAGCTTGGCAGATCTGCCGAAGTTGGTGGCTGAAGTTGGCGGTGCCGGTGAAACTGCAAAGCTAGCGAAAGTGTCGCCGAGTGGTAGGGGTAATATAGGCGCTTCGTTGAAGCCAGATGAACATCCACGAGATATTCCGGTCGAACTAAATCAGCTAAGTTGCGTCCTTATCATGGGCTACGAACCAGGTGATTCAGACGGTATCTTTATCAAATCGGTGCTAGATAAGGTTCCAGAACTTATTCGAATGCGTAAAGAATCTAATACGAGCTTCGCCATCAAAATTGATGGAGGGGTTAAGCTTTCGGATGTGCCTTACCTAGAAAAAATAGGAATAGATGAGTTTGTGGTGGGCCGGGACTATTTCAGGCACTTTTTAAAATGACGTATCTTCAAATAAACGGCAAATCTATCTTTTTGCTATTTGATCTTTTCTCAAAGTTTGGTTATTATATTTCCATTTATTGAAAAAGTGTGCTAATTATGAGAACCTCAACGAAATGTTTCGGTTCTGTGTGTGCTGAAAGTTGTCGCTGTCATGACTGAAATTGTTTTATGTCACTGAAAAAATCGTATAAGTCACCTCTTTAAAGCATCGGAGTGCATGAACCAATATAAGATCACTTAAGATAACAAAATGTCGATCACGTGTATGCGCACGACATGTTTAGGTGCCATGTTTTATTTCTTAAGAAGTATCCAGTGCGCTAACATGCGGCAGGGAAGTATCACACAACTTGGCGCAATTTCTAGACAAGAAGTGCTGTATTCTTATGAGTTGTCTTGCTGAATTGCGTAGCGCTCTTCCAGAATCTATGTCGTGGGTCACAAAAGGTAGTCTTGGGGGGTAAGGTCCCGTGTGGCACGCCGCGAGTGGCAGAATGGGGGGAATGGCTTTCCAATGGGTGAGAAGGAAATATTCGTCAAGTCCAAAGAACGTGTGACCGAGCACGGCGAAGTATTCACTCCGCCGCATATTGTTGATACAATGTTGGATCTGGTCAAGGGGGAGTCTGAACGTATTGACTCGCGGTTTCTCGAATCAGCCTGTGGTGAAGGCAACTTTCTGAAGCAAGTGCTTAGGCGTAAGCTGTCGACGGTTCAGCAAAAGTACGGAAAGAACGAATTTGAGCGGCGTCACTATGCTTTGCTGGCATTCTTATCACGTTCTCATAGTGGCAGGTAAAGGTGCAGGTGTTGGCATAGAAGCTCTTCCACCGGTACGTCGCGCAATAGGAGATGGAATCGAGACAAAAACGATCACGCTTTCTTGTGGAAAGCTGACCACCGGTGTCACGGTGAAGCAGTGGTCATCGATCTTGATGTTGCGTAACCTCGCCAGTCCAGAGACTTATTTCCAGGCAGCGTTTCGTGTGCAGTCTCCGTGGTCCATTAAGAACCCAAATGGCGACAATCCCTCAAAGGAGGAAGTCCTCAAGCCTGTTGCTTTCGTCTTCGATTTCGCACCGACTCGAGCTCTTCGGCAGGTAGCAGACTATGGTGCTGGGCTCAATCCGCAGATGTCGAACCCGGAGAATGCCGTTGCTGAGTTGGTGAGTTTCCTTCCAGTGCTCGCTTATGACGGGGCGAATATGACGCAAATAGATGCCGGAAGCATCCTTGACATCGCAATGTCAGGCACGTCAGCAACCTTATTGGCGCGCAAGTGGGAGTCTGCGATTCTGGTGAACGTAGACAACGCTACGTTGCGCAAGATTATGAACAACGAAGCCGCAATGGAAGCCATTATGAACATCGAGGGCTTCCGCTCGCTTGGGTCAGACGTCTTCGAAACGGTCGTTAACAAGAGCGAGTCAGTGTCGAAAACCAAGAAGCAAAAAGGCGACACTCTTTCAGGAGACAAAAGAAAGGAACTTACAGCAGAGGAAAAGGAATACAAGTCCAAGCGCAAGCAGATTCAAGAGAAGCTCATCAAGTTCGCTACGCGCATTCCGGCATTTATGTACCTGACAGACTTCCGGGAAAATACGTTGCAAGACGTAATCACAAAAATAGAGCCTGACTTGTTCAAGACAGTAACTGGTTTGACAGTTGATGATTTTCATCTCCTCGTAGACTTGGGGGTATTCAACTCGATCCACATGAATCAGGCCGTTTTCGCGTTTCGTCGTTATGAGGACGCATCGCTTAGCTACACAGGCATCCGCTCGCACAAAGAGCTCAGAGATGTGGGCCTCTTCGACACAGTCATCACTCTTGAGGACTGAAATATCGCGGCGTGGACCGACGAAAGTGCGGAGGCGGACATGACACCTCAGATCATTGACCTGGAACAGCAACGCTTCGACGGTATGCCAGTTTTGGGATCCCACCGACCCGGATACTCCTACCATCTGTATCGCCGCCACAAAGACACCCTGCGCGAACAGCCCGGCACACTGCCGCGCTCCAGCGCCTCCGGCGTGATCGTCATGAACGAGCACGCCGGAACACACATCGACGCGCTATGCCACCAGGCAGACGATCTGCACTTCTACGGGTGCTCATCTCGCGCAGACACCCTCGAAAATTACGACGGATTTTCAGAAGGAGGCGCGGAAAGCATTCCCATCATTGATGCGCCCGGCGTGCTGCTCGACGTGGCCGCGCGATCAGAAAACGGTCGCGTCCCACCCAGAACCCAGGTCACCGCGCAGGACCTCGAAGACTGTGCACGCGACCAACGCACCCACATCGAACCGGGAAGCGTGATCTTTGTTCGACTGGGCAACGACATCAACTGGGATAATGCCGAGCGTTACCTCGACGGCCCCGGCATTCACCCGAGTGCGTCTCAATGGCTGGCGACGTATCGACCAATTGCGGTAGGCACTGATAATGTCGCGTGGGACCTGCCCGGATATGTTGATCCTGAGGTCAACTGCGATCTTCCGGGACATGTTGTCCTGATCGTGCGGGCTGGAATCTACATTATTGAAAACGTCAATCTGGTGGAACTGTCTCGCAGGCATCTGTACGCATTTCGATGCGTGGCAGTCCCACTGAAACTCACAGGAGCGACAGGATCGCCTATCAGGCCGATCGCGATTATCGAGGAGGATTAACCCATGAGCTCAGTGTTCTACTCCCCCACCCCAGAAACCGCGCCGGAAGATGGACCTGCCTCATCGGCAGCGATGCCTCAGCCGCCCTCAACACTATGGGGCAAAATCAAATCCCTGGGCCCCGGCATGCTGGTCGCAGGCGCATTCGTCGGCACCGGCACAATCACCACATCCATCGTCGCCGGAACCGAACACGGCTACACCCTGTTGTGGGCGTCCGTCACCTTCGCAGTGATCCTGGTGATCATCCTGCAGGAAATGGCATCCCGCCTGGCGCTCGCCTCGCAAACCACTTTGGCAAAACTGATCCGCTCGCGCCTGGGCGTAGGGATCTCCCTGATCGCAGTCGCCGCCATTTTCGGCGGAAATATCATCTACTCGGTGGCCAACCTCAACGGCGTTTCGCTGGCGACCTCGTCAATTAATGCGAATTTGCCGCCGATCTTCTGGGTCATCGTCGTCACCCTGATCTACTGGACGCTGCTGATGATCGGAAAATTTGCCGTGCTGGAAAAGGCTGTGACATTCCTGGTGCTCGCGATGGGAGCAGTGTTCCTGATTGACATGGTGATCACTCAGCCCGACTACTCGCAGGTCGCCAAAGGGCTACTCGTCCCGCAGTTTTCCGCCGACCAGCTCCTGCTCATAACCGGCCTGATCGGGACCACCGTTGTGCCCTACAACCTCTACCTGCATTCGTCGGCAATCCTCGAACGCGGATGGCACAAGAACCCACACGGATTCAAGAGTCTGGCGCGTCTGGACACCATCATCCCGATGTTCCTGGGAGGGATTGTCACGATGAGCGTCGGCGTCGTCGCCGCATCGGTGCTCAACCCGCGCTTCCTGGAAGGAACCATGTCGATTGAAGGCGCGGCGGACATGTCAGCCGCCCTCGAACCTGTGCTGGGACCTGCCGCCTACATCTTCTTCAACGTGGGACTGTTCGCCGCAGCCGTCTCATCGATGCCGATGGCAGCCCTCTCAGCCGCCTACGTAACCACCGAATCTTTCGGAATGTCCAGCGACATGAAGTCGCGAGGCTTCAGACTGATCTTCTCCACGGTGGCGTGGGCTCCGGTGCTGATCTTTGCGCTATTGAAGTCCTCACCTGTTGCGACCATCATCGTCGCTCAATCGATTAACGGCATGTTGCTGCCGATCACCGCCATCTTCATCCTGATTTTCGTCAATCGCCGCGACATCATGGGGTCGATGCGTAACAATCTGGCGCTCAATATCTGCGCGATCCTGGCGGTCGGCTTCGTGTGCGTCCTGGGCGTGCTTAACATTTTGAAGGCGCTCGGCATCGTCGTTTAAAGCAATTGACGAGGGGGTCGCCCGCGCTCTGATCGTGAGCTGGTTCGAAGCCGAACACGTCGAAGACAGGTGCCCAGCGTGATTTCGCGCCGTGCATGGAGATTTCTCCAGCGTTGGACATGATAACCAGAGCTTTACCCTTGTCCTTGCCGGCATCCTGGTACTTGTTGACAACAGCCTGAATGGCGTCTTCAGCTTTCTGAGCTTCGGCCGGATAGCCAACGGCCTGCCCGATCATGTCGATGCTGTTGAGGACACGCGTGGTGTAGTCGGGTTCGTCCCACGACACGGATGCGTCAATTGTGGGGAAGGACTTGGAGAGGTCCTCGTAGAAATCTGCCGAGCGGGCGCCGACCACTACCAGGTCGGGCTGAAGCTTTGCAATCGCTTCCATGTCGGGTTCTTTCAGTCCGCCAACGGATTCCACGGTGCTGTAGTCAATGCCGTCAGCGTCGTTGAGCCAGGTTGGAACAGAGTCGGTAGCGGTGCCGACCACTGCCTCACCGGCTCCGATGGCGTCAATAGTGTCCAGCGCCGCCATGTCGAGCACAACGATCTTCTGTGGCTTCGATTCAATAACGGTCTCGCCCTGGACGTGGTGAACGGTGACCGGGTATGTCACGGTGTCACCTGTCGCAGCCTGACCCGACTGAGCCGATGCCGGCTGGGCGGAAGTATCCTGATGCGTCGCCAGGTCAGATTCGCCAGCGTCAGTGGCCCCAGTGGAACATCCACTGATCAGCGCAATCGATGCACTGATGGTCACCAGAGTCTTCGCCAGGTGGCGCATAAACGCACTCTCACTTTCTAACAGTGAATTAGGAATTGCTTAGTTACGTTAGGCACAACTTTTAATGAAAGCAACATCGATGAGCGTGATCTGCCCTGCACCCCCTGATCCGCCACGCCGGCGCTCGCCTTAAACACTGCGCGTAGCGCACACTGTCCGAACTTTTCGCTCGCCTCCGCAATCCGCCATGCCAGCGCTGACCGTCGGCGCTGATCGTCAAGCAGCCGTCTGCGTGCACAATCTCCTCAATCTAGAGGAGAAAAACGCACAATCCCCTAGATTTAAGGGAAGAAAATGCACGAAGCCCTAGATTTAGGCAGAAAATTGCACAAACCCCTAGATCAACAAGGTCTGTCGCGGGCGTCGCTGAAGCTAATGCCGGCTGACGTGGACACATGGAAAAGAGTGCTGAAAAGGCTCTCTTTTTTCCAGGGCATCGTGCACGAGGTCGCCTTAGATCTAGGGGAATGTGCATGTGGTGGCCTTAGATCTAGGGGAATGTGCACAACGAGGCGTCAAATTTAGGGTTTTGTGCGAGGAAGCGGCGGGACTGGGTTGGAGGTGCGCAAGAGACGGTGAGTGGGGTGAATGAGCCGAGGATTCGGCGCGATGGGAGTGGTGGACGAGGGGAAGTCGCATGATCAACACTGATGCGAGAGGTGTCGATATTGCACGGAATCCGGGCGAGCGAATTCGATTCGATCGACACTGATGCACGAGGTGTCGACGGCTTCGGCCTCTAGGAGGTGCAGCGCGTGATCTTCGGCTCAGTCGCTGCCAACACACGTAAGGCGGAAATCACCGCACCATGAAGTGACCCAAACTACTTGATGTGACGTAGTAGTAGGTGTACAGTGTTTACTACATCAGACGTAGTACTTCACATGGAGTACTTGCTGAGGGGCATACACATCACCACAACAGTGCGGCGACGGCATCACAAAGGGAGGAACCCACATGGTCAGTAGTGAAGTTCTGCGCGGATGCACGGAACTGATGATTCTGCGAGTTCTGCTCGACTCGGACAGCTACGGCTACGAAATATCCAAATCCATCACCGAACTGAGCAACAGTGACTTCGTCATGAAGGAAACGACGTTGTACTCCGCATTCAAGCGCCTTGAAAAAGGCGGATATGTGACCTCGTATCCCGGCACCCGAACCGGCGGAAAACCTCGGACTTACCTCCATATCACCACAGAAGGACGCACCTATTACCATGACAAGTGCTCCGAGTGGAACGACACCAAAACCCTCGTTGATCAATTCATTCGTTGAGGAGTAACCATGAAAGCCATCGAGCAATATCTTGATTACATGTTCGCATCTCTTCCCCACACCCCTGAAACCGCGCAGGCCCGCAGTGAAATGCTCGAGCTGATGGAAGACAAATACGACGAACTCCTGGCGCAGGGACTGCCCGAACACTACGCACTGTCCCAGGTCATCGCTGATTTCGGAGATGTTGATGAGTTGGCAGCAGAAATGGGAGTAGCCGCTCCAACCCAGGCCGCATCACCCCAGTCGGCAGCGGCAAGCCAGGCGGGCGATCCCCAGGTGACAGCACCGACCGAGCGCACAGTCACCCTGGCTGATACACCGATTCAGATCAGTCCTGAACGAGCCGCCGAGTTCATTGAGCATCGACGCAAACGGGCACGCCCCATCGCCTTGGGAGTGGCAGCATTTATCCTGTCTCCAATCGTTTTGGTCTCCGGTAGCATGGCTGCTGACGGACGCGGCGAGAGCGTTGAGATGATCGCTGGCGCCATCGGACTGACAGTGGTGGCAATTCTGGTCTGCCTCGGACTGTACTTCATGCTGAAGAACCCCTACTCAGGTGAGTATGAGGAAATGTCGAAGAAGGTTCTGGCGCCCACCATTGCCGCAACGTATCGAACTGAGCAGCAGAAGAAGGAGTTTAAGCCGACATATTCGCGTGCCGTCGCGATCTCCGTGATCTCCTACATCGTCGGGCTACTGATTTTGATACTTGGCAGTATACTGTCGGACGTGTTCGGGGACGGGATACTGGCAATCTGCTTTGCTCTCTCCCTGATCGTCTTCGCCGTCGCGACCTACAGCATTACTGCAGTTCAGACTGTTATGAACGGCATGAACGTCATCTTGCAGGTTGAAGAGTACGACCTGGCCAAGAAGACCTCACACAGCCCTCTGGGCATGATCAGCGGAGTGTACTGGCTGCTGACCGTTGCAATCTTCCTGGCGGTGTCATTCCTGGGCAGTTGGGAAACCTCGTGGCTGGTGTGGCCGATCGCCGGACTGATTTACGGCGCGATCGTGGTGGCCACGAACTACATGTTCAGCACGGAAAAGTAGAAGCATCGCAATCATCTGAGCTTCACCCCGACGAACGGTCTCTCGAGTGGCCTGATCGGCGGGGTGAGGTGTCATGGGCCGGGGCCTTTGTGGTGTCAGCCTCAAGTGATCACAGTGAGATCCTCGGGATGATCCAAATGCTACGATGAGGAATTGCAACTCGTTACTGAACCGTTGTTGTCCGTTGAGGATCTCGAAAGATTCGGCGCAATATCCGCCTACAGTGACGTTTTTCCAATGAGTATGGCCGGTTGGTGGGATACGGATCATCATCCCTGCTCCGTAGGTCAGACACAGAAGGTGAGCGTCGTGAGTCACAAAGAAAAAAGTGCGCCCGTTTCGCGCGACCCTTACACTGCAGCGGAAGTATCGGCTGATTCGCATATCCAGACACTGACTGACGAGGAATACGAGGCATTCCTGTCACGTGCGCAGTCATTGGTGTCGATCGAGGCGACAGTGCAATGGGATCGCGTGGACGCACTGCATGAGGGCCGCGACCTTTTTGAGGGGTCCCGTCACCTGTGGACTGATGGGCACTATGAAGCAGTCTTAACCTTGAAGTCGTATGAGACTCATCGTGTACCGTTCCTGTGGTCTCGTGGCGGGCCGGTCTGGAATGAGCGCCCCCCTGCCTCAGTTGAACGACGCATGGTCGATGACCTGGCCGCGTACGTCAAGAAATCACGCAGTGATGCCACGTTCCTCAGAATTGTGGCGAGCCCTCAGGCGCAGTGCCTGCCGTGCAGCGAAGCCGTGGCCTACGACCGTACGGTGATGCTGGACCTTAAGGGCGATGAGGACTCCGATGTGCTCGCTCGCATGAAAAAACGAGGGCGACGCGACGTGCGGAAAGCCCTGCGCGAGATCGATCAGAGTGCCATTCACACCTATACCTCTTTGAGCGCTGAAGAATTTCGCCCTCTTGTCGAGATCATGAACAATCTCGGCAGCGCGGAACACTTCGCCACCTTCACGGGCGATTACTACCATGACTTCCTGACTGCATTGGCACAGGGGGATGCGGCAACACTGATAATCTACGCCCCCGAAGGTCAATCTTCGGCCTGGTTGATGATGACCCATGCGTACGGCCTCGCCACCTACTACTTTGCCGCTGCCACGCCTCAGGCCAAACGCGAACTGGCTCCCGACGCCTTGGTGTGGAAGATGATTCAGGTGGCCCGCGAACGCAAGTGCCACACCCTGGATCTGATGGGAATCGGCTCAGAAGACGCTCCCCAGTTCGCCCACCTCGATACGTTCAAGACGAAATTTGCTGCCGAACCGACACAGGTGTGGACGTGCGGGGAAATCCCGATCAGCATGCTTCGTTACCGCCTGGTCCTGCGTCTCACCGAACTGCGTGATCAGCTGGCGCGCATTCGAACAGTGATGCGGCACGCCCCTCGTCAATAACGAGGGAGCCAACTGTCGGGCAGGGACGCGATCACTGCACGATGTGACGTTGCATAAGACATCCCGCCCGGGCCTTGATGCGGTGGCGCCTGAGCGAAAACCGTGACTACGCTGGATCAAAACGGCTGACGATGAACGGGCAGGAGGTATCCATGACACGCGGATCATCTCCAGCGCCGGATCCCGAACCCGCAGCAGACTCCGTGCCGGCACTGACAACACTGCCGTTTCCACATGTGCGCACCGAGGCCCCTTCCCTCGACGGGACACCTCTGGCACGCGAAAGATTTCCTTTCTCCGTCGTTGCCAAACCCTCTGGTGCGGCGTGCAACCTCGACTGTCAGTACTGCTTCTTTCTGTCGAAGGAACTGCTCTACGAGGTGCCGCGCCAACGCATGAGCGAGGACACGCTGGAGCGATACATCGCAGAGTTCCTGGCCGCCAGCGCTGACGGCGAGGTGACGATGCTGTGGCAAGGTGGCGAGCCCACCTTGCGCGGACTCGACTTTTTCAGACGTGCCGTCCAGCTGTGCGAGGATTACCGCCGCCCCTCGCAACGCGTTGTCCACGCGATTCAGACCAACGCCACTCTGATCGACCGCGACTGGGCGCAATTCCTGGCCAAGCACGACGTCCTGGTTGGTGTGTCGATTGACGGGCCTGAGGCGCTGCACGATGCCTACCGACTGAATAAGGGTGGCCGCGGCACACACACGATGGTGATTCGAGGGTGGCGATACCTGCAGGAAGCCGGTGTGCGCTGCAATGTCCTGTGCACCGTTCACCATGCGAACGAACACCATGCCCGCGAAGTGTACGAGTACTTCCGCGATGAGCTGGGTGCTGAGTTTATGCAGTTCATTCCCATCGTGGAGCGCGTCGACCCCGAATATGCTGATCTGGCTGAAAACGGCTGGCGCGGCGAAGGGGAGCGCGCTCCGAGCGTGCTCTACCGTCAGCATGGCTCGGATGTGACATCACGCAGCGTGGACCCTGAGGCGTACGGCCAGTTCCTCTCCACCGTTTTCGACTGCTGGGTTAAGCGCGATGTGGGGCGCGTCTTCGTCCAGGATTTCGATTCAGCCTTGTCTGCGCTTTTCGGTGCCGCGTCGGTGTGCGTGCATGCGCCCGAGTGCGGATTCAATTTTGCCATGGAATTCAACGGCGATGTGTACGCCTGCGACCACTGGGTTGAACCTGACTGGCTTGTGGGAAACGTGGCGGCGGACGCGTTTGCTGACCTGGCCCGAACTGACACGATGGGCCGCTTTTCACGCAAGAAACGCCTTGAGCTGACCGGACAGTGCCGGCGTTGCCCGTACCTGCAGCTGTGTTACGGCGGATGCCCGAAGGACCGCTTCGTTCGCTCGGTCGACGGAGAGTACGGGCAGAACTATCTGTGCGCCGGATACGAGCACTTCTACCGACACATCAGCGCTGACCTGGAGCGCATGGCGGGCCTGATTGTCTCGGGCCGACCCGCCAGCGACATTATGAATGACACGCGAAAGGGAACATGCAGGACATGATGAGCATTGGTGCAGCGTTGGCAGTCGGATTAGCGGTGGGTGTCGTGGTGGGCGCGCTGGGCGCTGGCGGCGGCATCTTGTCCGTCCCGATCCTGGTGTATCTGCTGGGGCAGAGCCCCCATTCTGCCGCCGCGTCGTCGCTGGTCATCGTGGCTCTGACCGCCGTCGTGTCAATCGTTGACCATCAGCGCCACGGACGGGTTCGAATCAAGGAAGGGCTCATTTTCGGAGCCCTGTCGTGCATCGGGTCTTTGGCCGGTTCACGCCTGAGCGTGCTGGTAGACGGCACCATCCTCATGCTCTGTTTTGGCGCATTGTTGTTGTGCGTGGGCACGCTCATGATCTGGCGAGTGTTGCGCCGTGCCGGATCGCCATCTCGCGATGCGTCCACAGATGCCCTCGACGATACTCCCGTTGATGGTGCTGATGGCGACGATGCTGACCCTTCCTCCACCCGTATTGACGAGGGTGCCCGCGCACCTCGTCGTCTTTTCTCACTGGACGGCGTCAACGTCTGGGCACTGGTCGCTGCGGCAACACTGACAGGCTTCCTGACTGGCTTTTTCGGTGTCGGCGGCGGGTTCGCGGTTGTTCCGATGCTGGTGCTGGTGCTGAAATTCCCGATCAAGGAAGCGTCAGGCACGTCGCTGTTGATCATGATCATTGCCTCAGCGATGGGGCTGCTATCTCGGATGGGAACTCACGTGAGCGTCGATTGGGTTGTGACACTGTCGTTCGCGGCTGCCTCAATGGTGGGTGGAATCTTCGGCGGAAAATTGACCACTCGAGCCAAAGACAGCACCCTGACACTGACTTTCGGTGGGCTGCTGTTAATCGTCGCCGTAGCGACGCTGGTCTCCACAGCTGTGGCACTGTGAGCGACGGCTGCCGTCAGACACAAGGAGTACCGGCGAAAGCCTGAACACCCGCCTTGTCAGAGGTGTTACTAAATTGTGTCCATTTAACGGTGGCAGCCTACGCACTATGGTGGCATGATGGGAAACATCCTGTTGAGAGCGCTCTCAGCCTGTGAACACAATGAGAGAGCGCTCCCAAAGGTGGCCTTATCAGGGCGCTGGTCCATGCGCATCGGCAATGGACGACACCATCACATACGAAGGAGTAGTTGTGAGATCGAGAAAAATGATGGGCACCATCGGAGTGTTCTCAATTGGCGCACTTGCGTTGGCAGCCTGCTCGTCAGGCGGAGGATCGGAATCTTCAGCATCAGGCGAGGCTGGCGGCGGATCAGACGGCGACATCACGCTGACTGTCGCAACATTCAACGAATTTGGCTACGACAACCTCTTTGACGAATACATGGAGTCACATCCGGGCATCAAGGTCGAGCAGAAGAAAGCGGCCACCTCGAACGAAGCCCACGACAACATGCTCACCCGTCTGGCAGCAGGATCCGGCCTGTCGGACATCGAAGCAATCGAAGTGGACTGGTGGCCCGAACTGAAGCAGTACCCAGATGAATTCGTCGATTTGAGCTCACCTGACGTTGAGGGTCGCTGGCTGGACTGGAAGGCCGAAGCTGCGATGACTGAAGATGGCAAGCTGATGGGCTACGGCACGGATGCCGGTCCGGAAGCCATCTGCTACCGCGCAGACATGTTTGAAAAAGCCGGCCTGCCAACTGATCGTAATGAGGTGGCCAAGCTGCTGGAAGGCGACTGGGACAAGTACTTCGAAGTCGGCAAACAGTTCGTCGAGGCAACCGGAATTCCGTGGTTTGACGGTGGAACCGGTACCTACCAGGGTATTTTGAACCAGGTTGAACAGCCCTTCGAAGAGTCTGACAACACCGTGATCCCGCTGGACCAAAACGACACCATCAAGAAGGTGTACGACCAGGTACTGAAGGCGTCGGTCGAGGATAACCTGTCTGCCCACCTGTCACAGTGGTCGGAAGACTGGACCAACGCATTCCAGAATGATGGTTTTGCCACGATGCTGTGCCCGCCGTGGATGCTCGGCGTTGTCGAAGGAAATGCTGAAGGCGTCGAAGGCTGGGACGTGGCTCCTGTCTTCCCCGGTGGCGGTGGCAACTGGGGCGGCTCCTACCTGACTGTTCCTGCGCAGGGCGCACACCCGGAGGAAGCCAGGGAACTCGCAGCCTGGCTGACCGCACCCGAACAGCAGATCAAGGCATTCGAGACCAAGGGCAACTTCCCCTCGCAGCTGGAAGCACTGGATTCTCCGGAGCTGACCGAATACACCAACGAGTTCTTCAACAACGCTCCGATCGGGCAGATCTTCTCTGACATGTCGAAGAAGATCACGGTCCAGCCGTACAAGGGACCCAACTTCTTCGCTCTGACCACGCTGGTCACCGACGGCATTACGCGCGTCGATGTCGACAAGACTGATGATGCCCAGGCGTCCTGGGACAAGGTTATTGCTGAATACAACCAGCTTGATCTTCAATAACTCCTCACTGTGAGACTGTGGCGGGCTCAAAATGGGCCCGCCACGGTCCCCAGCTCATCGGATCCATCTTGCACATTCGTGCTTTTCTACCTGAAAGAACGCAGGAAAACCCATGTCGAGCGATGCTGCCACTGCGCGCGTTACATGGCGAGATCGTCTCAGTAGATTCGAGTACAAAGCCTCTCCGTATCTGTACATTTCGCCATTCTTTATTGTTTTCTCCGTGACCGGATTGTTCCCCCTGGTCTATACAGCCTGGGTGTCCGTCCATAAATGGCACCTGATCGGTGGGGATAAAGGGTTCAACGGAGTTGAAAACTACGCAGCCGTTCTGGACCATTCAGTCTTCTGGATCGCGCTGCGCAATACATTCTCAATTTTCTTACTGTCCTCAGTTCCGCAGATCATCGCCGCGATATTCATTGCCTGGGTGCTCGATGCCAACTTGCGTGCCAGGACATTTTGGCGCATGGGTGTGCTGCTGCCTTACGTTGTGGCGCCTGTGGCCGTGGCCCTGATCTTTTCGAAAGTTTTTGCTGACCAGTCAGGCATGATCAACACGCTGCTGGGCATGGTGGGCATCAGTCCGATCGGCTGGCATGCCAACGCTTTGGCCTCCCATATCGCTATTGCGAATATGGTGAATTTCCGCTGGACGGGGTACAACGCTCTGATTCTTCTGGCCGCGATGCAGGCTATTCCGCGTGAACTGTACGAAGCGGCAACCGTTGACGGGGCAGGCCCGGCCCGTCAGTTCTTTTCGGTGACGATCCCGCAGCTTCGGTCGACCATTATTTTCGTTGTCATCACCTCCACTATCGGCGGCCTGCAGATCTTCGACGAGCCGCGCATGTACGACACGATGGGTGGTGGCGGCGCCGACAACCAGTGGCTGACCCTGACGATGTACCTGTACCAGGTCGGGTGGGGCGCGCAAAAGAGCTTCGGTAAGGCATCTGCTGTGGCATGGCTGCTCTTCCTCATCATCGTTTTCTTCGCGGCGATCAACTTCCTCCTGACCAAGCGAATTTCCTCCTCCGGTCGAAGGATTTCCCGTGCTGAGAAGCGCGAGGCGCGTCGGCGCGCCGTCGAAGCACAACATCGCTCCGACAAATCGGGTGCGCAGCACGAACTGGTTGCCACCTCGGCCGCACACTCCGACCACCGTTCGGCACATTCAACTTCTGCAGGGAAAGGAGCTGACCTGTCATGAGTACTCTTGAAGGTGCTTACCAGCCGTCGATTGCCATGATTGAGCAGCGATGCGGCAAAAGGGCTGCGCGCGCAGCGGCGCGCGCGAGAGCCAGGCAAGACCGTCGTCGCACCATCAGGGCACGGACTCAGGAAGGAAAGAGCCAGACTGCCTCGTCAGTTCAATCAACTGCTTACGAGCTCTCCGAACCTGTGCGGAAAAAGCGTGGCCGGCGCGCGGACACACCCGAACACCGTGGTTTCGGCACGACCCAGCGGCCGCGGTGGTACAAGTACGCACTGCTGGTAGTGATCCTGCTGATCTCTGCTTACCCGCTGTACTTCGCGTTTTTGCTCGCTTCGTCCACCGCGCCTGACATTGCCAAGAATCCGATTCCGTCCCTGATTCCGGGCGGGCACCTGATCGAAAATATTCAGCGCGTCCTCAACTCCGACATCAACGTGTGGGGGGCGTTCATCAACTCGGTGATCGTCGCAGTGATCTCGTCCGCCTCTGTGGTGTTCTTCTCGATGCTGGCGGGTTACGCGTTTTCGAAGCTGCGTTTCCGCGGGCGTGAACCACTGCTGACCTTCATCATCGCGACGATGGCGGTGCCCGCACAGCTGGGCGTTGTCCCGCTGTTCATGGTGATGACAAAACTGGGATGGAGCGGCGAACTCGTCTCCGTCATTGTGCCGGGCATGGTCAGCGCATTCGGCGTGTTCTGGATGACGCAGTACATCCGCGACGCACTGCCCTACGAACTGATCGAGGCAGCCCGCGTGGATGGCGCCTCCATGTTCCGCACGTTCTGGTCAGTGGCGATTCCAGCTGCACGACCCGCCGCGGCGATGCTCGCCCTGTTCACGTTCGTCGGCTCATGGACCAACTTCTTCTGGCCGTTCATCGTTCTGGGCGCGAAAAACCCAACACTGCCCGTTGCACTGCAACTGCTGCAAGCCTCCTACTTCAAGGACTACTCCCTGATCATGGCAGGCGTCGTCGTGGCAACGGCACCACTGATTATTCTGTTCTTCCTGGCCGGACGACACCTCGTCTCCGGCGTCATGCAAGGAGCTGTCAAAGGATGACCACACTCACTTTCCCTGAAGATTTCCGATGGGGCGTCGCCACCGCGGCAGCTCAGGTTGAAGGCGGCGCATACGAGGGCGGGAAAGCTGCGTCCATCTGGGACGTTCACTGCCAAACCCCGGGCGCCATCATCGACGGATCCACTATCGACGTCGCATGCGACCACCTCCACCGCATGAAAGAAGACGTCGCCTTGATGAAAGACCTCGGTGTCGGCACCTACCGATTCTCCGTGTCGTGGGCGCGGGTCATGCCTGACGGGCACACTCTCAACGAAGAAGGCCTAGCGTTCTACAGTGACCTGATCGATGAGCTCCGTGCCGCGGGAATCAAGCCCTGGCTCACGCTCTACCACTGGGATCTGCCGCAGGTCCTGCAGGACGAGGGTGGCTGGACGAACCGCTGTACCGCAGAACTGTTCGCTGATTACGCTGCCGCTGTGTATGACCGTTTTGGCGCCCGCGTGGACGTGTGGACAACGCTGAACGAACCGTGGTGCTCGTCATTCCTCAGCTACGCATGCGGTGAGCATGCACCCGGTCACACCAGCCCTGATGAGGCTGTGGCGGCGGCGCACCACCTGCTGTTGGCGCACGGACTGGCGATACGTGCCATCGACGCCCTCGCCAATGAAAAAGGTGAGGAGCCGACGCGTGGAATTACCTTGAACTTCACTGTCGCACACCCCGCTGACCCGGATAGCGAGGCTGATCGTGATGCCGCCAGACGAATTGACGGGCTACACAACCGTATCTTCCTCGACCCCATTTTCCGCGGCGAATACCCTGCTGACGTGGTCGAAGACATGCGTCTGGAAGCCGACATCATGCAGTATGTACGCCCCGGAGACATGGAGACGATTCATGTGCCGATCGACGTGCTGGGCGTCAACTTCTATAACGGAATGGCAGTGGCCGCACCTGAGGATGGATACAGGAAATCGGTGCCTGCACCGAATGCGCAGGGAGTGCTGCGTTCCAGCCCGGAAGTCGGTTCATCGTCTGTGCGCGTAGTCTCGCGCAACTTGCCGCTGACAGATATGGGATGGGAAGTCGACGCTCACGACCTGTACCTGCTGCTCACCGACCTATATCAGAAATACACCGGGCCGGCAGGAGCTGACCTTGTGGTGACCGAGAACGGTGCCGCCTACCCTGATGCTGCTGATGAGCACGACTACGTTGACGATTCACACGACCGTTTGGTGTACATTCGTGATCATCTGGCAGCTGTTCACCAGGCAATTGACGAGGGCGCCCGCGTGCGCGGCTACCTGGAATGGTCACTGATGGACAATTTCGAATGGGCATTGGGATATTCGAAGCGATTCGGCATCGTGCGCGTCAACTATGACACGCTCGAGCGAGTACCGAAGGCTTCAGCGCTGTGGTACCGCGACGTCATGCGCACCGGAACGCTGAAGATTCCAGACGCCCAGGAATAGAGGATGAGTCATGGGAGTCCCACGCACGGGCGCAGTGCGCCTTGAGGACGTGGCGCGTGCAGCTGGCGTGTCACGTGCAACGGCATCGCGTGTCGTGCGCGGGGATGCCCGTGTGTCACCGCAGAAAGTGCGCGCCGTGCAGCGCGCTGTCAAGGAGCTGAACTATCGGCCTAACCGTGCGGCCCGTTCGCTCGTGACACGGAGAACTGACACGATCGCGCTGATTGTGCCTGAGCCGGATCAACGCATCTTTTCCGACCCGTTCTTTTCTTCGGTTGTGCAGGCGGTTGTCTCCAGCCTGGATGACACGGACGTGCAACTGGTTCTGGCATTTGCAGACAAGGAAGGCCACCACCAGCGCCTGCGACCATTCCTGTACGACGGGCATGTGGACGGTGCGATCGTGACTTCTCATCACCAGATCCCCGGCCAGGTTGAAACCTTCATGCACGCGCCCATTCCAATCGTGTTCATCGGACGACCCGAACAATCCACCTCCTTTGAGTCGTGGGTCGATGTGGATAACAAGCAGGCTGGTCGTATGGCTGCCCGCCGACTGGTCGAGGGTGGATCGCGCAAACCGGCTATTATCACCGGATCAACGGATATGGTGGCAGCGCAGGATCGTCTGGCTGGTTTCTGTGATGAGCTGCGAACTCACGATATCGAGGCACTCGTTGTCAACGGCTCGTTCACTGCTGAATCGGGAGCCCGGGCGGGGTATCAGTTGATAGAGCCGATTCAGCGCGGCGAAGTTGACGCTGTTTTTTCCTCGTCGGACCTGATGACGATGGCCGCAATCAATGTGTGGCGTGACCAGGACATTCGCATACCGGATGATGTTTGCGTGGTGTCGATCGACAACTCGGAAATGGGAGCGAGCTTCACTCCGCCATTGACGTCACTGACGAACCCTGCTGATCAGATGGCTGACGTTGCCACGCGGATGCTGCGTGACCTGATCAACGGCGAACATACGGAAGCTCCTGTCTTGCTGCCCTGTGAGCTGGTGGTCCGCGCATCAGGTTAGAGTGGAGCATGCACAAGCCCGAATCGAGCGCACGTGATGACGACTCAGCTGTGCCTTGTGATGCGCACAGGAACAGGCGTCAGCGCTGTGATACCGATAGCTGTGAAGAGGAGCGCCCACTGAGCACGTGGCAATTCACGGGAACCCTGCGCACGTACCAACGCGACATTCTTGCCACTTTGACACCAGGCCCGGATCATCCCCTGCATATTGTGGCGCCGCCAGGAGCAGGCAAAACACTGGTCGGCCTGATGCTGGCCATGCGTTCAGGATGGAAAGCCGTTGCACTGGCTCCCACGACAACTATTCGCCATCAATGGGCTCTGACTGCCACGAAGCTGAGCCGGGCGGCCGCCGCCTATGCACCCGTGCCGGACGATGAACCTCAAGCTACGATCAGCGAAGATCCGGAACTGGTCGGCGATTTCACTGCGCTGACATATCAGGCATTGTCCACCGTCCGCAGCACAGATGCTGTTGCTGATTTGGCGCGGGAGCAGTGGATCGACGACCTGGTGGATGCGGGCCGCTCAGTGCAGGCGGCTGACGAATGGTTGAAAGATCTGAAGAGCTCAAATAGCGCGGCTTATCGCTCCGGCATTTCTCGTCGAGCCTCCAAGATCCGCACAACCCTGACAGCGCAGGATCCTAAGCTGGTGGAACGCGTACTGCACCCTCATGCAATTGCTGCAATTGATCGGATAGTTCAGGCTGGCGTGCGCACAGTCATCCTTGATGAATGCCATCATCTGCTTGACCACTGGGCACTGGTTATCGGACTGCTGTTGGCGCGTATTCGTGCCAGTGGCCGCGAACCGATCGTGATCGGTCTGACCGCCACGCTGCCCAGTGTGGACGATGGCCGCGCATTTGACACCTATTCAGGTCTGTTCGGTGACGTCGACTTTGAGGTTCCGACCCCTGCCGTCGTTCGGGAAGGCAACCTTGCACCATACCGGGATCTTGTGTGGTTCACTGAGCCGGCAGATGATGAAATCACATTCCTTACCTCTCATGATCGCCAATTGCGTAGATTTTTGAAGGCAGTTTTTGCAGGGGGTGAAGGCCTCGACTTTTTGTTGGAATCAATAGGTTTCATAGGTATAGACGGCGAGCAGCCTACAGGTATAGATGCACAATTGGAGGCCGATTATGCATTCACGGAATCAGCTGCGCAGATTCTGATTCACACCCACGGTGATCACCCTGCAGCACTCACACTGCCCAGACTGATCGGCAACAGACGCCCCAGCATCGACAGCGCCATACGGGTGTGTGCACGCTTCGCGTTGGAGAAGATTCTGCCGGATGCGAGCCGAGCCGATGAATGGCACGCGATGCGCCGCACACTCAAAGACTTTGGATATTACCTGACTGACAGAGGGATCCGTGCGGGTCGGAATCCGGTTAACACCGTCATGGCGCAGTCACACGCCAAGAACGATGCGGCCGTCGATATTGTGCATCACGAGCTGGCAAGCGCGGACGGTCAACACGTTCGGGCAGTTATCGTGTGCGACTTTGCCACTGAAGGGAATCGACGAGGGCGCTCCACCGGCCCCGTTGCCAGCGCGGTGGAATGTTTTGCCCGAGTGTGTGCTGACGCGACAACAGCGGGACTGCACCCGATTTTGCTGACCTCACAGCATCTGCATGTTGCCAGCGCTGACGCGCAGTGGATCATTCCCGCCCTTGAAGAACTCAGCGGTCTGCGCCTGGCAGTTGATAGCGGTGACGAGAACGAGCCGGAACAGGCAGACCACCTGGTGACCAGAGTCAAAGTGGAATCATCCTCCCCTTCTGCGGCAGTGCTTGTCAGAGCGGTATCCGCACTGATGGAGCAAGGCACAGTACGTCTGCTGGTCGGCACCCGAGGCTTGCTGGGGGAGGGATGGGACTGCCCGGCCGTCAACACGCTGATTGACCTGACCGCTGTGGCCACATCAGCTGCAACTCAGCAGCTGCGTGGGCGCACACTGCGCTTGGATCCCCAATGGCCAGGAAAGGTGGCGCACAACTGGGGAGTGATCTGTGTGATGCCGCCGCGTATCTCCCTGGATTCTGATGCGGAAATATCGCGTATGAATCGTCGCCACGAACAGTTGTGGGGACTGGATGTCACCCTGCCAACCGGTCATGCCCCGCAGGCCAGCGACTACTTGCAAGTCAGCGACCGCCCGCACCCCGGCAACCAGCCGCAGCCCGCCAACACCCTGCTATCAGGTCAGTTCCCACAGATCGTCACCGGCGTCGATCACTCGCTCACGCTCACTGGGCAAGCCAGGTTGCGCGCACTTCTTGAAGGCGACAGGCGTGCCACCATCAACCAGCTCAATGAGCAGACACTGCAGCTCATAGCGTCACGAGCCGCCACCTACGAACAGTGGGGTATCGGCCAGCCCTATTCAGGCGACACCAGCCACGACACGGCAGTGTCGGCCGGAAAGAATCCAACGTTCTATTCGCCGCCCACCCTCTGGACAGCCGTGGCCCTCCTTTCCGGCCTGTGTGCCCTGCTGGCCGGCATCATCTGGCCAATGCTCGTCATGTGGGGCACGCACCCTGTCCGCATCCTGATAGCACTGGCATTCATGGTGGTGCTCCTGGGCATCGCAGGCGCATGGCGGCTCCCCGTTGAAATATGGCGCATGTTACGAGGGCGTTCACACCCCGCCCGCGTCTATGCCGGTGCCACTGTTGCCGTCTCCCGCGGCCTTGTCGCCTCAGAACGCGGCCAGCGCCTTGTCTCACTCGATGAGTTTCAGGTCCGCCCTTACGGCGCGGTCACAGTGGGAACCCAGGCAATGCCCGCCGGCTATGTCGTGTCTTTGCCGGATGTGCCCGATGCGAGTGCACGCACCATCATTGATGCAGTCAGTGAAGTCTTCGCTCCCATTGAGACACCGCGGTTTCTGCTGCGCGTGACCTTTCAGGGAGATTCGCAGCGCCCGTCGACGCTGCTGTTGCGCATGGTCAGCTGGATCGCGCAACGGATCTCACCCTCGGCACTGTACGTGCAGGTTCCCAGGGAGGTGGGAAGGCGAAAAGCCGGAGCCAAAGAATTCGCGCGCGCCTGGGCCGAACTGATTGGACCATGCCAGCTTGTGGAGGTATCGGGCGCCGAGGCGATGAGGCCGCTGGCGCAGGCTCGCCTGGCCAGCCGCAACAATCAGTCGCATTCACGGGTACGCACCGTGTGGGCCTGACGTCAGCTGCGCGGTCTGATGCCGTGCGCATGTGCCCACACCACCAGTTGAATACGATCACGAGCGTGCACCTTGCGCAGCAAACTCGACACGTGAGTTTTCACCGTGGATTCACTGACAAAAAGAGCCTCGCTGATTTCCGCGTTGGTGTGACCGGCTGCCAGAAGTTCGAGTACCTCGCGCTCGCGGTCGGTCACATTGGCGGCTTCCAGAGCCTGGCGTGGATCCAAAGCGTGGCCCGCATCCATTTCAGAGCCACGAGTACCACTTTCGCCACGAGCACCTTCGTTCCGCTGACGCATCGCGTTCATGACAATGCGCGTCACGTCATCATCCAGTATCGCCTTGCCTTCAGCGACGCGCCGAATCGCGTCGAGAAGTTCCTCAGGCCTGCACGTTTTCAGCAGAAACCCGCTGATGCCGGCAGAAACAGCATCAACAACGTAGTAATCATCTCCAAACGTTGTCAGCATGATGATCTCCGGCCCGCTATCTGCACATTCGTCCACAATCTCGCGCGCCGCGCTGAGCCCATCTTTCACGGGCATCTCAATATCCATGCAGATCACATCCGGCCTCGCACTGCGTGCAATGTCGAGTGCCTCCAGTCCGTTCCCACCTTCAGCGACAACCTCCATATCGTCAGCAGTGTTGACAATGATGCGCAGCCCGGAACGCACCAACGCCTGATCATCAACGAGGGCGACTCGAATCATGCCATCTCCTGCCTGGCGACTGTGCTGGGATCACGATCACCGGTCGATTTCATCAGGGGGACATGTGCGCGCACGACGAACCCGCTGTATTGACCGGGATGCGCTTCGACAGTACCCCCGACCGCACCGATACGTTCACGCATACCACGCAACCCCATTCCCGTTGACGTGCTCGCCGAATGCGCGGGCCGCCCTCGTCGATCGGCAATCATTGCCCTGGACGTGTCAACCACTTCAACCTCCACCGCATCAGAGGCGAACCGGACGATGACCTGGACGCGGCTGCGTTTCGGCGCGTGTTTACGCACGTTCGTCAGCGCCTCCTGAGCCACGCGGTATAGAGCGACGTCGACCAACATCGGCACCGGACGCGGCTCACCCACCACAACTGTGGTTACATCCATACCGATGTGCGCGGCCTCTTCTACAAGGGAAGGGATCTGTGCGATGCCGACGGTCGGCCCGTCTTCACCATTGCTCGGGTCACGTAACGTGTGCA